>Ga0081455_10004952_pt1 | contig 14729 bp, 15 predicted proteins | sample TabmetS3T2R1_FD_70207 | JGI IMG/M metagenome (GOLD analysis project Ga0081455, IMG submission 70207) | Tabebuia heterophylla rhizosphere microbial communities from the University of Puerto Rico - S3T2R1 | ecosystem: Host-associated > Plants > Roots > Rhizosphere ... | reverse complement strand
CGAAGTAAACCTCCTCGGTGGACAAGCCCATGTCGCACTTCGCCGGATCGACCATGGACGAGTCGTCGGCGGGAGTCTCCGCGACGCCCACGGCGTACGTGCCCAACAGATCGGCCGCGCTCATCCCGTCCACGTCCGCGTCGGGCCCGAGGATCTCGATGCCGCCGCTCGACGCCCCGGTGGTTGAGGGCGGATCGGCGTCGTCACCGCCACACGCGCCCACCGCCAAGACGAGCATGAAGACCGACAGCCGCACCAGCGGTCTCACGGTTGGTCCCCTCCCCCAGGTCCGGCCGGGCGCAAGTCCCCGGTGTGCGTGCCCACGGCGATCTGGCGGGCGTCGGAGCCGTCGATCCCGATGCTCCAGATCGAGTCGAGCCAGGTGTCGGGTTGCCCCTCCACTTCTCGATGCTCGCCGTACAGGATGCGGTCGCCCTCGGGCGAGAACCCGATGACCTCGAACCACGCGCCCTCGACCAGCAGGGTCGCCACCCCGGTCTCCACGTTCACGACCCGGAGTCGGTTCGGGGACTGTTCGGTTAGCCATTCCCCGGTGTAGTTCTCGGGGTTCGCGACGTTACCGACGCCGTCGCCGTTCGAGGCGACCGCGATCAGGTCTCCGTTCGGAGACCACGCCGCGGTGTGCGCGCCGTCGTCGGACACCACTCGGGGATCGGAGCCGTCGGCCCGCGCGACCATCAGCCCTTCCGGCGTGCCGTACGCCATCTGCGAACCGTCGGGCGAGTAGGCCAGCGCGCCCTGCCACCCGCCTCCGGATCGATCCAGGAACGTCCCGTGGAACGGGATCTCCCGTGGGGTACCGCCGTCGAGGGGAACCTCGAGCTCGCTCACGATCAACGAGTCGCCGTCCGGCGTCCAGATCGGGCCGCCCGACCAGGACGGCGCCCATCCGCGAGGCATCTCGAACTGCGCCTCACTGCCGTCGATCCCGTGGATGCCGATCGTGTACGTGCCGTCGCGCCCGCCGTACTCGTCCCACACCGCGACGCGCGTGGAATCGGGCGACCAACCGATCTCGTATCCGAGCTTCGGCGCGGGGAAGACCTCGACGACGTTGCCCTGGACGTCGGCGATCACGACGTCGCGCCGCGTGCGGTCGCCGCACTCCGCGGAGCGACGGAAGGCGAGGTATCGCCCGTCCGGCGACCACGACGGGTTATTCGTGTAGACCTCGCCCGGGCACTCGTCGTCGATCGCGACGACGTCGTCGACCGCGACGGGGTTCGACCCGTCCAGGCCGGCGACGTAGATGTGACCCTGTCGGTCGTACGCGATGGCGCCGGACAGCGGCGCCATCGCGGGCTCGACGGGCGGGTTCGCCGGGATCGGGGCCGACGTCAGTGAGCGGACGAAGACGAACCCCATCGCGAGCGCCACGATGATCCCGAGGGCGCCCGCACGGATCCGCCGGTTGCGCTGCTTGCGCTCGCGCCGGTGGAGCAGTCGCTCGAAGTCGCCCGGCTCGAGGTCGACCGTCCGGCTCTCGCGTTCGAGGATGTCCGGGATCCTAGGCATCGTCGACCTCCATCACCCTTCGGAACGCGTCCCGCCCGTGGCGCGTCAGCGAGCGGATCGTCGCGTCCGTGACGCCGAGCGCATCCCCCGCCTCCTTCGTCGTGAACCCGAGCATCTCGGTCAGCACGAGCGCCGCTCGTTGCCGAGGCGGGAGCGTCGCGAGGACGTGCCGGACGGTCTGTCGGTCGTCGGCGTCGGAGAAGTCGTCACTCGGCGGCGTGAGCCCGACGGTTCGACGGATCGCGAGCACGGCGCGCCGGTACCGCTTTCGGAACAGGTTCATCGCGGTCCGGTACAGGTAGCCGGTGGGATCGTCCATCCCGCCGACGCGGTCCCACCGCTCCCACACCTTGAGGAACGCGTCCTGCATCAGCTCCTCCGCCTCGGCTCGGTTCCCGGTCACGAGCCACAGCCGCCGGAACAGGGTCCGGGCCTCGGCCTGGTAGAAGACCTCGAAGGTGCGGGACGCCTCGAGTTCGTCGACGGGTGCGTCCAAGGCCACGATCGGTTCGGTCATGTCAGCTGGATGAACCCACGAGGCGCCCCGAGCGTGCAAGTGGACTTTGAGCCTCCCCGGGCTCTCCCCCCTCCGGAGGACGCGTGAAGAGCCGGGCGGCGGCACTCGGCTTGCGGTGCTCACGCCACCCGATCCCAACCACGAGCGTTCACCCAGACCCTCTGGCCTGCGGCGTTCGGGTTCTTACAGTGTTCCCTTCGCCTCCGCGACCGCGAGGCCTCGTGCCCTCGTTGATGGTGCCGGTTAGAAGCATCGACTTCGGGTATCTCCGGCACCGACCGCGAGAGAGCGAGTGACCCATGGCAACTTCGAAGGTCGAACAGGGGAGGCTGGATCGCGCCTTCATGGGGTTCGCCACGCAGGTCGCCAGGCGCACGGGGAGCCAGTGGGCGATGGTGATCGCGACCGTCCTCGTCGTGGTGAGCCTCGCCGTCGCGGGGATCGAGACGACGAACCTGCTGATCTCCATCGTCACGTTGCTGATGGTGTTCGTCCTGCAGAACACACAGAACCGAGACTCCGCCGCGATCCATCTGAAGCTGGACGAGATCGTGACCGTGCAGCCGGCGGCTCGGGACCACATCCGAGGCACCGAGCGGCGGTCGGCGGAGGAGATCGACGAGCTATCTCGGAACGGCTCCGTCGAGGACACCGGCAGACCCGCAGGCTGAGATCAGGGCCGAGAACCCAGGCGGCTCATCACGCCGTCTCGGAAGCGTTCGAGCTGCCGGCGGGCGTCCCACACCGGCCAGATCAGGATGCGTTCGGCGCCCGCGGCCTCATAGCGAGCAAGCTTGTCGGCGCATTCGCTCGCCGAGCCGACGAGCAGCCGTTGGCGCAGCTCCTCGGGCGGACGACGAAGGGTGGGTGCGAGCACCTGGGAGACGGCGTCGTCGGCCTCGGCGACGTTGTCGGTGACGTAGGTGAACATCGAGGCGATCGCGTTCGGGAACGCGTCGGGGTCCCGGCCCTCCGAGCGCAGGTGCTGCCGCAGATGCGCGAGCGTCTCGCCGAAGGTCTCGGGCGTAGCGTTGTATCCCGACGCCAGCCACCCGTCACCGAGCCTCGCCACCCGCCGGATCGCCGTGTCCGAACCCCAGCTGCCGACCCAGATCGGAGGCCCTTCCGGCCGCGTCGCGCGCGGCAGCATCTCGACCTCCGCGGTCGAGTAGAACGCGCCCTCGAACGGCGGCGAACCCGGCCGGAGCAGCGCCCGGAGGGCCTGGACCGCCTCCTCGAACCTCGGCCACCGCTCGTCCCACGCGATCCCCGCGGCCCGGTAGTCGCGCTCGGACGAGCCGGGTCCGGCGCCCACGACGAGCCGGCCGCTCGAGAGCCGGTCGATGGCAGCCACCGCCTTCGCGAGCGCCGCCGGTCCCCGCACGACCGGGAGCGAGATCGTGGTCGCGAGCGTCATCGAGCCGCTCGCGTGCAGCGTCGACGCGAGCGCCGCGGGCCCGTCGAGCCACGGCGTCCCGAACACGAGGTGGTCGTTGGCGGTGAGCCAGCGCATCCCCGACTCGTCCGCCAGCCGGACGTAGTCGGTCAGGGCGGCCAGCGACGGCGTGTCCTCGCCGCCCCACGCGATCTGGGGCAGATGCGCACCGAACTCGATCCGGAGACCTCCTCAGCCGAACGCTGGGGACTCTACCGGGACATGCGGTCCGCGTTCGACGCACCGATGGTCCGTGCGGTTCACTCGAGGAACACGTGCAGGTGGTGCAGCTTGTCCGGGTTGCCGACCGCGCGGACCGTCTGGATCACCCCGTCGGCGATGTCCAGCGAGACCGCGACCAGCGGCCGGTCCTGGTCATCCAGGAACACCGCCCCGGGCTGCCCGTTGACCTCCACGTAGCTCGCGCCGGCCACGCCGAGCTGTTCGCCGCGAGCCAGCGCCCCGAGCAGGAGCCGGGCGACATGGTCGCGTCCGTAGACGGGCCTGGGGAACGCGGGTGCCTTGCCGCCCCCGTCGCCGTACGCGACCACGTCCTGCGCGAGCAGCCCGAGCAGCCCCTCCTGGTCGCCGTCGGTGATCGCCGCGAAGAAGCGTTCGGCGAGCGCCTCGCGTTGGCGGCGATCCGCCTCGAAGCGCGGGCGCTTGGCGTCGACCTGGCGTCGCGCGCGGACGGCGATCTGCCGGCAGTTCGGCTCGGTGCGGCCGACCACCGAGGCGATCTCGTCGTAGCCGTAGTCGAAGACGTCGTGCAGCAGGAACACGGCACGCTCTACCGGCGTGAGGCTCTCGAGCAGGACGAGGAAGGCCATCGAGAGCGAGTCGGCGGTCTCGGCGTGCGCCGCGACCTCGTCCTCCGAGTCGGTGACGACCGGCTCGGGGAGCCAGGTCCCCACGTACTTCTCGCGTCGAACCCTGGCCGAACGCAGCTGGTCGATCGCCAGCCGCGTGGTGATCGTCGACAGGTACGCCTTCGGAGAGTCGATCGCGGTCCCGGCCGTGGACTCGCGGTGGTACCGCAGGAACGCCTCCTGCACGATGTCCTCGGCCTCGCTGGCGCTCCCGAGCATCCGGTAGGCGATCGAGAACATCAGTGGCCTGAGCTCCTGGTATACCTCGCTCACGTTCACCTCCCGCCGGGCGGTCTCCATCGTGACATGGAGACGAGACAGGTCGCCTCCCCGTGACATCCCGCCACGGGATCTTCCTGTCACACGTCCGGAGGCCTCCTCGTCTCCTGTGTGTCGGAGCGGAACGAGGAGGTGGCCGTGAAGGAGCGGGTGGGCGATCGGTCGTCGTGGGCGGGCGGGGTCCTGCGGCGCCAGTTGATGCCCCCGGACGAGGTCGTGGCCGTGCTCGAGGCGGAGGACCCGGAGCAGATCCGCCGCCACCTCGAGCTGCATGCCGAACGCCTGCACGAGCGCCTCGTCGAACAGCTACGGATGCTTTCCCGCCTCGAACGCCTACTCGTGGACGAGATCGATCGCGAGGCGGACGGGTCGGGCGTGCCTGTCCTCAGCCCGATGGGAATGCCCTGATCTCGTCGCGCAGCCGTCGGGCGGCCGCCGCCGCCTTACCGATCTCGCGGTCGATCACCGCCACCTGGATCGCCCCCAGCTCCGTGTTCACGGCCAGGAGCTGCTCCTGGTCGAGCGCGCCCAGGAGCCGATCGCGCACGTAGTCCATCGCGAACGAGTCGGCCGACACCGCCAGCGCGTCGTTCGCCGCCGCGTCGGCCGCCAGCTGGGCGGCCCACAGGTCCAGGCGGGCGAGGTCGACCTCGGACGTCGGCCGGTATCGCAGCTGGAGGTCGAGGCTCAAACGCGCGGCCTCGATCGCCGCGTCCTGCGCCTCCCGGGCGCCGCGCCCGGCGACGGCGGCATCGAGCGCTCGGACCGCGGCGTCGACGCGCGGCTCGATGAGGACCGGAACGTCGCCCACCGGAAACGCTCTCCATGCCGAACGCACCTTGTCGGACGACGCCGCCGCGCCGCTCCAATCACCGTCGGCCGCCGCGTCGAAGACGTCCAGTGCGCCGGACCACATCGTCGTGAGCCCGGCCGGAAGCGGCTCGGTCGTCGCGTCGGTCGGGACGGCGAGCGCGAGCGCCTCTACGTCGCCGCCGCCCGCCGTGTAGAACTCGCCGTAGCCGGGGGCGAACTCCTTCTGCTCGGTCTTCCCATCGTTGTGCAGCTCATCCGCGAGCATCCCGCCCTCGATCGGGCCGAGCGGACCGTCGAGCGTCTCGTCCGTCGAGCGGACGGTGACCTCCTCGAACACGAAGCCCGGTGCGTTCTCGGTGCGATAGACGTCGCCGACCTGCGGATCAGCCGGCATGATCATCGCGGCAGGGCCGTCGCGCCCGGCCTGCCACGTGCCCTCGGTCGAGATGATCGCGCCGTCCCGGAAGTCGAACACGTCCTCGCCGAAGTACCACACCGAACCGTCGTCGGCCTGCGCGTACAGGTCGTAGGCGACCTCCTCGATCTGTCCGCCCAGGAACGCGTTGTACTGGGACACCGCCGTCTGGACGGTCCGTCCCTCCCACCGGACGACGCGCGTGAACGGCAGGAGGGTGACCTCGGTTCGGAACGGCTTGCCGTCGACGTGGCCGAGGAACAGGACCGACCGCTGTCGGGACACGGGGAAGAGCGGGTTCGTGATCTCGGTCGGGTTCGAGAACGTGGGAACGGCCAGGTCCACGCGTTCGGACTCGGGGGCGATCGGGATCTGACCGGGGACGGGCGGCTGTGAGATCGTCGCGGCGGAACCCGTGATGCCGGACAGGGCCGCCGAGGCCGTCCCGCCGTCGCTTGCAGATGCGCCTCCGTCGGTGCACGAGGCGGCGGCGAGCGCGGCGAGCAGCCCCAACCCGATCGCCGCTCGCCGGCGGCGGGACGCCGACGCGATCCGATCCATGATCAGTCCCCGTCGTTCGGCTCGTTCACATCGGAGGCGTCGTCGTCGGCCTGGCTCACCACGTCGAAGCGTTCGTCGAGCGCGACCTCGACGACGCGACCGTCCGTCAGCCTGACCTCGACGCCGTAGGCCGCACCGTCGTCGCCGGTCTCGGTCTCGATCACGGTCCCCCCGCCGGTGTGTTCGAGCGCCGCGGCCGTGGCCCGCTCCAGGACCGAACCCGTAAGCGGCTCGTCCTCGTCCCCGACGCCGTTCGCGACGGCGATGCCCGCGCCTCCGCCCACGACCGTGATCGTGAGCGCGCCGCCGACGATCCACCTGGTCCTGCGCTCCATGTCGGCTCCTTCCCTCGTATGGCCGCGATCGTCCCGTTCGTACATGAGAGCAGCCTGAGCGGTGGATGAGCCGGAGCGAAGGGTCAGATCCCGGCGAGGAAGTCCAGGACGGTCTGGCGGATCTCGTCGGCGACCGCCGGGTCGCCGAACCGGAGGATGTCGGTCCCGTGCTCGCCCGTGTCGAGCGAGACGATCTCGATGGGCCTCGGCGCCGCGCGCTCGATGGCCGGCCCGATGGGAGCCGAGTTCGGATCGAACGCGCCGCCCATGAAGAGCTTGGGGACGCGCACGTTCCGAACCTGCTCCTGGATCGACTCGCCCTCGTACAGGTCGAGCCCCGAGAGCCAGATCAACCCGTTCGCGTCGAGGCCGTGGCTCAGCGCGTACAGCGACTCCATGGCGCCGAGGCTCGCGCCGCCGACGACCACGCGCTCCGAGCCCTCGTCGCGAAGGACCTCGACGGCGCTCCCCAGGTCCCTCCACGCGCCGGGGTCGCCACCCCTGCCCTCGGAGCAGCCGAGGTCGCCGCCGGGGCACTCTCCGCGGCGGTCGTAGGTCAGGACGCGGTACCCGCGGTCGGCGAGGAGGCCGGCGAACGCGAGCCACTGCCCCTGGTCGCCGGGCCGCATGTGTGACAGCACCACCCCCACGTCGCCCGAGCCGAACAGCCGTCCGTCGAGCCTGATCCCGTCCGCCGCTTCGAACCTCACGGGCTCGGACATCGCGAGCAGTTCGCTCTCGTCCAGCACGGGGAAGCTCGACGTCGGCTCCGCCGACGGGCTCGCCGACGGGGTCTCAGCCCTCGGGTCCGGCGGAGACGACTCCTCGCCCCCGCACGCCGCGGCCACGACCAGCACGAACGCCACGATCGCCCATCGAGCCCGCATCCCCTGTGGATACGAGGAGACGTCGCGGATGGGTTGTGCGGGCCGTAGGTAGCATGGGCCGGTGCGCCGAACGCCCGCCCTCCTCGCGCTGCTCGTCGTCACGCTGTTCGTGTTCGACGCCGGCGCCGCCGAGCCGATCCGCCCTCGGGCGATCCGCCACCGGGTCGAACGCGAGACCGCCCCCGCGACCACGCGGTACGCGATCGCCGCGGCGGGCGACATCGCGTGCGACCGGGCCGCGTACGGCAACGGGACGCCCTCGCTCTGTCAGTACGACGACACCGCGCGCCTGATCGACGGTGACGGCCTGGCGGCGGTGCTGCTCCTGGGCGACAACCAGTACGAGCGCGGAGCCTTTGCCGAATACCGGAACTACTTCGATCCGACGTGGGGTCGGGTGTTCGACAACCTCGCGCCCGCTCCCGGCAACCACGAGTACGACAACGATCCCTCGTCCACGCCGAGAGGCTACTTCCGGTACTTCGGCGGGGCCGCGAGGGGGCCCGACGGGCTCGGCTACTACGCGTTCGACGTCGGGGCGTGTCCCGACGCACCGTGCTGGCACGTGATCTCGCTGAACTCGGAGCTGTGCTTCGCCGCGGGAGGGTGCGGGCCCGCCGACCATCCGTCGAACCCGGGGCCCGGCAACCGCATGTACGCGTGGCTCGACCAAGACCTGGCCGCCCACCCCGACGCCGAATACCCGTGCACGCTCGCGTACTGGCACCACCCGCGGTTCTCGTTCTCGACCGGCAGCGGCGCCTCGGTCGCCGTGGCGCCGCTATGGCGGCTGCTGCACGCGGCGAGCGCGGACGTGGTGCTGAACGGGCATTCGCACAACTACCAACGCTGGCAGCCCCAGGACCCGAAGGGCACCCCGGACGAGGACGCCGGCATCCGCGAGTTCGTGGTCGGCACCGGCGGCGCGAGCCACTACGCGATCCCGGCCGGCAAGAAGCCTGCGAACCTGGCGGCCGCCCAGGCGAAGGCGTTCGGGGTCCTGCGGCTGTCCCTGCGGCAGGAGGGCTACCGCTGGCGATGGGTCTCGGCGCGCGGGCAGCCGGCGTTCGTCGACGCGTCCGACGGAGCGGTGGAGTGCGTGCGGGCTAGCCCTTGACGCCCGTCACCGTCACGCCCTCCACGAACACGCGCTGAGCGAGGAAGAACAGGACGATCACGGGCACCATGAACAGGACCGAGGCCGCCATCGTGAGGTTCCACTGGGTCTGGAACTGACCGCGGAACTCCGCGAGCCCCATCGACAGCGTCCACAGCTTCTGGTTCTCGCCGAGGTAGAGCAGCGGGGCGAAGAAGTCGTTCCAGGAATACAGGAACTGGAACAGGGCGACGGCCGCGATCGCCGGCTTGGCGAGCGGAACGATCACGCGCGTCATGATCTGGAACTCGCTCGCGCCGTCGATGCGCGCGGCGTCCGAGAGCTCCTCGGGGATCGTCAGGAAGAACTGCCGCAATAGGAAGATCGTGAACGCGTCGCCGAAGAACAGGGGCACGATCAGCGGCTTCATCGTCCCGATCCACCCGAACCGCACGAACAGGATGTACAGCGGGATCACCGTGACCTGGAACGGCAACATCATCGTCGAGAGCACCACCAGGAAGGCCGCGCCCCGGCCGCGCCACCGGATCCGCGAGAGCGCGTAGGCGACCGGGATGCACGACACGACCACGCCGATCGTCGACAGGACCGCGATCGTGAACGTGTTGCGGGTGTAGCGCAGCAACGGGATGCGTTGGAACACGTCGGTGAAGTTCGACCAGCGGAACGGCGAGGGCCACAGGTGCGCGCCCAGGACCTGTTGGTCGGTCATGACCGCCGACAGGAAGACGAACACGATCGGCAGCAGGAAGATCGCGCCGACGGCGATCAGCAGTGCGTGGTTCGCCACGGTCAGCAGGAAGCGCCGGCGCCGGACGTCCGCGGGGATAGGTCGCCGGGCGATCGCCGACGCCGGGCGCGGGGAGGCGGGGGCGATGGCGGTGGCTATCGGAAGCCTCCCTGGTAGTGGACCCACCGCTTCGAGGTCCGGATCAGGATCAGTGTGCACGCCATCGTGATCAGGAACAGGATCCAGGCCATCGCCGAGGCGTAGCCCATCCGGAACTCGGCGAAGCCCCTGACGTACAGGTACAGCGAGTAGAACAGCATCGACCCCTGCGGGTAGCCGACGTTGGCCGCGGCCGCGCTCTGCGCCGAACCGGAGACGGCGAAGCTCGCGACGTACGCCTCGGTGAAGAACTGGAACCCGTAGATCACGCCGATCACCAACGAGAAGAAGATCACCGGCGAGATCATCGGCAGCGTCACGTAGCGGAACTTCTGGAGGCCGCTCGCTCCCTCGATGTCGGCGGCCTCGTAGAGCTGCCTCGGTACGTCGAGCAGCCCGGCGAGGTAGATGATCATCGTCTGCCCGATGCCCCACAGACCAAGGAACACCAGGCCCCACTTCGACGTCGACGGATCGAAGAACCACAGGGGCGGACTCCCGACGCCCAGGTGCTGCAGGATCTGGTTCACCGGCCCGAACGCGGGGTTCAGGATGAAGACGAACGCGAGCGCCGCCGCGACCGGCGGCGCGAGCGTCGGCAGGAAGTAGATCGTCCGGTAGACCCGGTGGCCGCGCCGCGGCCGCGTGAGCAGCATCGCCGTCAGCAGGGCGAACGCCATGTTCAGCGGGAGGCCGACCAGGATGATCCACACCGTGTTCCGCATCGCCTGCCAGAACTGCGGATCCTTGGTGAACATGAAGCGGTAGTTCTCGAAGCCGATCAGTTTCGGCGCGCTGAGCAGGTCGTAGTTCGTGAAGCTGTAATACGCACTCGCGAACATGGGGTAGGCGATGAACACGACGAACCCGACGATCCAGGGCGACATGAACAGCGCGACGGTCGCGTAACGCTTGCGCGCGCGGCGGCGCGACGGCTTGCGCCGCGGGTAGGACCGCCGGGCGGTCGCCTCAGCGACCGCCGCGGCGATCGAGCGCCTCCTCTCGTCGTGTTGCCGTGATCGGCACGCCTAGATCTGCGCCTGCTCGAGCTCGTCGTTGAGCTGCTGATTAACCTGTTCGAGGCCGGCCTGGAGGTCGGCGACGTCGCCCGCCTGCCAGTCGGCGCCGAAGTCCGAGACGAGGTCCTGGTCGGTCGTCCCGATCTCGCTCGTCTGCTTGTAGTGCGATCCATCGTGCCCGAAGATGTCCAGGAACGTCTGGAACTGCGGCGTGATGTCGAGCGCCGGTGACTCCAACGCCGGGTACGTGGTCGGCACGTTCCGGATCGCGTTCGTCATCGCTACCAGCGCATCGGTGTTGGTCGCCAGGAACTGCACGAGCGCCCAGGCCTCCGCCGGATGCTCCGAGCCGCGCGGGACCCCGATGATCGTCCCGCCGACGCGCCCGATGCCGTACTGGTCCTCCTGCCCGTCGGGAACCGGGTACGGCGCGGTCCCGTAGTTCAGGTCCGGCGCGTAGTCCTCGATCATCGCCACTCGCCACTCCCCGTCGAACATCATCGCCACGCGGCCGCGGTGGAAGTCGTTCGGCGCCGACCACTCGTCGCCCTGGCCGGCGACGAACTTCTTCAGGTTCTCCTCGCCGTAGAAGTCGACGAGATCCTTCTGCCACTGGAACAGGTCCGCCCACTCGGGATCGGACGCGAGGGCCGCCTGCGAGCCGTCCTCGTTGTAGTAGTCCGCCCCGAAGATGATCGACAGCTCGAGCGGGGTGAACTCGTAGTAGCCGAACCACGGCACGAACCCGGCCACCTTGATCGAGCCGTCCGGGTTGAACTCGGTCAGGGCCTTGGCCATCTCGGTGAGCTCGGACATCGTCTTCGGCGGTTCGGTGAAGCCCGCCTTCTCCAGAAGGTCCTTGTTGTAGTACAGGCCCATCGCGTCGGTCAGGAAGGGCAGCGCACACTGGCTCCCCGCGAAGCTCGTGTATCGGGTCACCGACTCCGGGAAGATCGACGTGTCGAGGTTCGACTGCTCGATGTAGGGGGTCAGGTCCTGCCAGGCGCCGGTCGAGCAGAACTTGCCCACGCTGTCGAGCGACCACGACATCACGGCGTCGGGCGGGTTGCCCGCGCGGATCGCCGCCAGGACCTTGTCGTCGTTCTCCCCGATCCCCTCGCGCACGTCGACGGTGATCCACGGGTACTGCTCGTGGAACATGTCGAAGACCGGCGTGACCTTGTCGGCCTCGGCTCCGGAGAACGGGATCCACATCGAGATCGTCACCGGGTCGTGCGACGCGCTCGCGCCCGTCGCGATGGGCTCCGGCGCCCCCTCGTCCTCCGTGCCCGCGGTGCATGCCGCGGCCAGTAGGCCGAACGCCGCCAGCACGATCGCCAATCGTTTCATCGCGCCCTCCTTGTCTCCCTCGTTCTTCTCACGCCCTCGTTCCGTTCCGCCACCCAATCTGGGTACGTCATCCCGCCGCCGTACGGGTGAACAGCAGGTCCTGGGCGGCCTGCAGCGCCATCCACACCGCCCCGAGCGCGACCGCCTCGTCCCCCAGCGGCGAGGTCTCGATCCGCACCCGGAACGGGGAGATCTCGCCGAGCGCCTCGGTCACCGGCTCGAGCAGCAGGTCGCCGTTGCGTCCGATGCCGCCGCCGAGGATCACCAGCTCGGGGTCCAGGACCGGCACGACCGCCGCGATCGCGAGCGCGATCCGCTCTGCCTCCGTGGCGACGACGCGCTGCGCCACGGCCTCGCCACGCCGCGCGGCCGCGAAGACGTTGCGGGCCGACAGCGGCGGCCGCATGCCGAGCGCCTTCGCGGCGGCGACCACGCCCGACGCGCCGGCCTCCGTGTCCAGCGCCCCGTGCCGGCGGAGCGTCCGGTCCCTCGGGTCGCCGACGATCGGGAGGTAGCCGACCTCGCCGGCGGCGCCGGTCTGCCCCCGGTACAGCTCGCCGTTGAGCACCAAGCCGGCGCCCACGCCGGTCCCCACGTGGAGGTAGACGAAGTTCGACACGCCCTTCCCGAGGCCGAGCCATTGCTCGCCGAGCGCGGCCAGGTTCACGTCGTTCTCGATCGCGACCTTCGTGCCGAGCTCGTCCTGCACCGCCTGCACCAGCCCGGTCCGGCCCCACCCGGGTAGGGCGTGCGCGAGCGCGACGTGCCCCGTTTCGGGATCGGTGACGCCGGGGCTCCCGACGGTCGCGAACGTCACCTGCTTCCACCGGACCCCCGCCTCGGTCGCGAGGCCGTGCGCGATCTCACCGATCTGGGCGATGAGCGTCCGCTGGCTACGCACGTGAGCCCGCTCGTCCCTCCGCGCGACGATGTCGCCGGACAGGTTCGCGATCGCGGCGCGGACGTAGTCCCGTCCCACGTCGAGGCCGACGACCCATCCGGCGCGCGGGTTCAGCTCGTACAGGACGGCCGAGGGCCCGCGGCTCCCGCTCGACCGGCCGGCCTCGCGGACCAGGTCCGCCTTCAGAAGCGCCGCCAGCGCCTGGGAGACCGTGGGCTTGGACAGGTCGCTGTCGCGTGCGATCTGGGCTCGGGAGACGGGTCCCATCTGCCGGACGAACTCGAGCACCGAGCGCTCGTTGATCGCCTTCAGCAGGCTCGGCGTGCCCGCGGCGAACGTCTGGTCTGCCGTCGCTCCCCCTCGCCTGGCTAGTTTGGAAACTTTCCTAACTATTCGAGAGGATGCTACGCTCGCCCCCGCGACCCAGTCAAGGGACCGTCCGTGACGATCTTCGAGGGGCAGCCGCTCCTCGCCATCGTGCGTCTCCGCGAGCCGAGCCCGGTCGGCGAGATCGTCGACGCGCTGCGGCGGGGCGGCATCGGGCCGGTAGAGGTGACCGCGGAGACGCCGGGCGCGCTCGAGGCCGTTCGGGCGGCCGCCGCCGGGGGCGGGCCGATCGGCGCCGGGACCATCGGGTCGGTCGCCGAGGCCAACACGTTCGCCGAGGCCGGCGCCGCGTTCCTGGTGAGTCCCGGCGTCAACGTGGACGTCGTCCGAGCCGCGGTCGAGCTCGGCGTGCCGGCCGTGCCGGGCGCCCTGTCCCCCACCGAGATCTCGACGGCGGTCGACGCAGGGGCCGAGGCCGTGAAGCTCTTCCCGGCCGGCCCCGGCGGGCCCGACTACCTCCGGGCGTTACGCGGGCCGTTCGCGAGCGTCGCGTTCGTCCCGACCGGTGGGATCGGTCGCGGAGACGTCGAGGCGTGGCTGGACGCCGGGGCCGCGTGCGTCGGGCTCGGCTCCACGCTCATCGGGTCGGCGCCTCCGTCCACGGATCGGGAGCTGGAGGCGCTGGCCGAGCGGGCACGGGACGCCGCCGAGCGAGCGAACGCGGCCCTCCGGCGCCGAACGTGATGGGCCCGCCCGACGTGATCGCCCTCGGCGAGACGATGCTGTCGCTCGTCGCCGTTGGCGTGCCGTTCGCCGAGGCGAAGGAGCTGCACGTGACGATCGGCGGCGGCGAGAGCAACACGTGCGTCGGCCTGGTGCGGCTGGGCCTGACCGCGGCGTTCGTCACCCGGCTCGGCACGGACGTGGCCGGCGACCGTGTCGCCTCGGACCTGCGCGCCGCGGGCATCGACCTGCGCTGGATCGGGCGCGACCTCGAACGCCCCACCGGCCTGATGTTCCGAGAGACATCGGGGGCGCCGGCCTGGTACCGCCGGACGGGTTCGGCGGCGAGCGCGCTCTCCCCGGACGACCTGCGCGAGGTTCCGGTCGAGGACGCCCGCGCGGTGCTCGTGACCGGAATCACGGCGATGCTCGGTGACGGTCCAGGGTCCGCCGCGCTCGCCCTGCTCGAACGCGCCCGCGGGCTGCGCATGGTCGACCCGAACCTGAGGGCCGGCCTGTGGGGATCCGACCGCGCGGCCGAGATCGTCGTGCCACTGCTCGAACGCGCCGACCTGATCGTCGCCGGTCAAGGGGAGCTCGCGCGGCTGCTCGGCGGCGAGGGGCGCGAGCTCGCACGCCGCGCTCATGCGCTCGGCGCCCGCGAGGTCGTCCTCAAGCACGGCCCCGGCGGCGCGACCGCGAGCGACGGCGACGGGTGGTGGGAGTTTCGCCCGCCACCCCGGGACGACGTCGACC
>Ga0081455_10004951_pt1 | contig 14730 bp, 16 predicted proteins | sample TabmetS3T2R1_FD_70207 | JGI IMG/M metagenome (GOLD analysis project Ga0081455, IMG submission 70207) | Tabebuia heterophylla rhizosphere microbial communities from the University of Puerto Rico - S3T2R1 | ecosystem: Host-associated > Plants > Roots > Rhizosphere ... | reverse complement strand
GCCGCAGAAAGCCATGGGCCAAGATGCCTCATTACAAATAGTCGTAAAATTCGCGTTGCACATACACGGGCAAGCCTTTGGCATCAGGATCAGCCTCGCACGAGGCCAGAAAGGTCTCGAGATGGTCCGCGACCACTTTATAGAGGACCGTACGGCTCGGATCACGGGGTTCGTAGGTGGCAAGAGCAGGGGCCATGCGTGCACCCTACGGACAGTATCGAGTTTATAAGTGGGAGAGGAAGTCGCATTGACTATACTGCACATATGCACAGTATACAAGAGCATACTTCAATGAGGAGAAGGAAAGCACAGCAAGATGGGACGTGGCGAGCGGGGCGGCGCCGCCTCATAGACCTGGCTCTACCACCTGGCCCACGAGGTGTGGGCCGTGGGCGCGCGGGCAAACCGCCTGCCGCCCGCCGCTGTGCCCTGGCCAGCGAGCCCCGGGCCGCTCGCGCGTGGGACGGTCCGCGCCAGCGGGCGCGGCAGTGCCCCTAGCGGCGGAAGCTAGCCCCTCCAGCCGTCCCACGTCACCTGTCCCAAGGCAGTCCCCCCAGGGCACCCCTGAGGCGCTACCCTACCCCATCCTGAGACGCCTGTCCAGCCCCAGCCAAAGTCGCGCTCCACCGCGCTCTGCCGGGCTGCAGGCCGCTCCGGCGCGGCCGCCGCGGCGGGCGGGGCGGCCCGCCAGCGCCCGGGGGGAAGCGGGGCTAGCGGCGCGGCGTGAAAAGTGCTTTAAACTTCCTATCCGCAATTTTAGCGATCACAACAGTGGTGGGCTTGAGGAGAAGGATCAGACTGCATAATCTATGCGCCACTGGTCGAGGTACCGCTCCAGGAGAGTATGGATCACCGCTGGTGTTTCGCTATCGCCATGGACATAGAGACCGAGGAATCGCAGTTCGCTCTCCAGTGCTTCTAATAAAGCATCGTGGGATAATTCTTGCAAATAGGGACGGTCCCCCTCGGTCAATATCGTCTGTACTTCCGCAACGACGCGTTCTTCGAGTTCTTTCCTTTGCAGTGGGTCCATGACGCTCCTCCTAGAGCTACTCAAGATTGACGAACGCTAGGACGTGAATATGCACGTAACTCCCGATGGCCCCTGGAATCCGAAAGCCGTATTATCGCAATCTGCATCTATACTGGAAATGAGACCGCTTCTTTACAAGAAGAGGCCAGATTCTACCCAATACTCTCCTCATATTTCTACTCTTAGAGCGACTCGGCCTTGGGGCTGCCGATGTCAGCAGCCATGCAGGGAACAACGCAGCCCTGGAGGTGTCGCGCATGACACAAAACTATGCCTGGCGCACAGCTCTCAGCTCTTCCCAAAGCTAGGCATCCCCGCAATCTAGGCCAGCTTGAGATGTTTCATTGCCACGTCCGCCATTTTTTGCAATACGTTGAGACGCATTTAGTGTAAAATACCTAGCACGGGAAACATCTTGACATCGACAGTCGCACACGGGAGGAGAGCGACCATGGAACTAGGCGCTACGAAAATTGAAGCTGGAGCAGTGACGTTTGCCCTACAATACCGCGCTCTGATGCCCGACCAGGGGGTCTCCCTCCAGGTCGCAGGTGAGGTAGATGGGCAGTGCAAAGAATTGCTGCGTTTTGACTGCTTTGACCAGCGGCCGCACTATCATTACGATCCGGGTGACAAGAACGAGCGGTACGATATGGACAAGACGACCGCTGGCAACCCGATTAGCTGGACCATGAAGCAGCTCCGTACCCGGCTGCCGGCCATGCTTGACAGGGCTGGATTCTCCGAAATAGCTCAGAAGCTAGACTGTGATATGGTGCTGCAGAAGCTGGACCAGGTGGAAGAGGCCGCCAGGTACATGGCCCTCAAACAGCGTCGCACTGTAACCCATAACCGGGGCGATGTGGTTATCGAAGCCGGCAACGTCAAATTCGGTCTCGAGTTCCGTGAACTGCGCAACGACCGTGGCATGGCGATTCACGTGCTCAGCGATGTAGCTGGCCAGGAGATCGAACTGCTGGCGTTCGATTGCTTCGAGAAGGGCGCGCACTACCACTACGGGCCGCGCAACCAGGACGTGCGGATTTACTGGGATCGGACAACCGTACCTGATCCGCTGGAATGGACCCTCGATCAGTTCAAGTCTGGCAAACTGCCGTACATGATTAACCGCGCTGGGTATCCCGGTGTGGTTGCATCCATGGATAACGAGCTCATCGTCGACAAAGTGGCGCATGAGGTCGCGCCCAAGGCGATGGCGATCCGTGCGGCCCACGCGCAGTGATCGTTGACTCCGAGAGCGGGAGGCTCGGCTGAGTCTCCCGTTCCTTCGCTGCTCCTCAATCTATCAGTCTCCCTCATGCCGATTCAATCTGCGCAGCTGAGACGACATCCCTGCCCTGGAACTCTGGAGCCACCTGCGCTGCAAACAGACGTAGGCTACGCTCAGTGGCTTCCCATGACATAGGGCCGAGCCGGAAGTGCAAGATCACCCCACCAACGCCGATCTTCTGCAAAGGTGCGAGTTTTTCACACACCGTGGCGGGAGAGCCATAGATTAGCCCATGGGCGACGCTATCCCGGGCGGCACCTGTACTGGCATCCATAGGCGCTTGTTCGCTGGCGGTGTTCAGGCGACGGCGCGTACTGTTGAGATGCTCACGCATGCTCAGGAAAGCCGGCACGCCAATGGCCTCGGCCTCGGCGTCTGTGTCGGCCACCACGACATTGCGCCAGGCCCAGCACTGCGCCACGGTCTGGTCAATCGTCTCGGCATCATAGCCGGCTTCAGCCATGGTCTGGCGGTACAGGTCAAAACGCTGGCGCGTGGTCTCATCGCTCTGGATGTTCATCAGGAATGGCCGTCCGTGACGGGCCATCTCCAGCGTTGACTCCAGACCAGAGCAAGCACGGATCAGCGGTGGGTGGGGTTTCTGATAGACCTGCGGCCGCAACTCCGGAATGGTGAGCTGCCAGAAGGTACCGTGATGTGTATACTCAGGCGTGGTCCAGGCTTTCACCAGGATCTCCTCCGCCTCTAGCAACCGCGCCTGCGCCTCTTGTGGGGCAATCCCATAGCCCCGATATTCATAGAAATTATAAGCCGTACCGCGGCCGAGGCCGACGATCATGCGTCCTTGACTGAGGTTGTCGATGAGGGCTGCCTGCTCCGCCAGCCTGATCGGGTGATGCAAGGCCATCTGGGCCACTGCAAAGCCGATGCGAATCCGCCTGGTGCGGGTGGCGATGGCCGCGGCAAAGGTCAACGGATCGACATAGGCGCAGCCGCCATCGAAGTGGTGCTCCGCCAGCCAGAGGACGTCGAAGCCCAGGGCATCACAGAGTTCGGCCTCACGGAGCGTCTCGTTGATGACGATACCATCGGTATCCGGGAGCTTGCTCTCAGGGAAGAGAAAATTACTGAACTGCACGGTATCTCCTTCAGGACATAATTAAACCGCCATCGACATTGAAGGCCTGGCCAGTAATATTGCGGGCGCCGGGGCTGGCGAGAAACATGGCCATGGCGGCGATATCCTCGGGATCATTGGCACGCCGGATGGGGATAGTTTCGAGGCGGCGCCGTTCCATCTCTTCGACGGTAACGCCAAGCGTCTCAGCTCGTTGTACCATGGAGGCTTGCGACATCGCCGTGCGTGTGACCCCAGGGCAAATGGCGTTGACGTTGATGTCATAGCGCCCCAGTTGGTGCGCTGCGATCATAGTCATCGCAATGACGGCCCCTTTGCTGGCCGCGTAGGCGGCGTTTGAAGTACCGGCATAGCCCTTCCCGGCGATGGAGGCGATGTTAACAATCCTTCCCCCCTGGCCTTGCGCAATCATCTGTTGTGCTGCCCGCTGCATGCAGAAAAACACGCCTTTGGCGTTCACCCGATGGATGCGGTCCCAGTCCTCCTCCGTGACCTCCATGATGTTCAGATAGCGCGTCACCCCGGCGTTGTTCACCATGACGTCCAACCGTCCGAACGTCTCCACGGTCTGCTGCACCATGCGCTCAATGCTCGCCAGTTCTCCAACATCAGCCTGGATGGGCAGGCTGCGGCCACCGGCGGCTTCGATAGCGGCGCTTGTCTCCTGGGCCGTTTGCCCATCGACATCGACTGCTGCAATGGCGGCTCCGGCCTGGGCGTACTGCAGGGCGATGGCGCGTCCCATACCCCGCCCAGCTCCTGTCACCAACGCGATTTTTTCTGCCAAGACCATGTGAGAACTCCTCGATGTGCAATGCCTGCTGCCGTGGACTGTGCCAGCGACAATCCTTATGAAGAGCGATCATATACTTGCCTGGACGTATATGTCCAGTAGGTGACGCACTGCTCTATGTACACTGCCCCCCCCTCCTGGTACAATGCGGTGAGGAAAGCTTACCGCATAAGACAGGCAGCACGCCGAGAAAGGAACATTATGTCCGTTGTCGAAACTGTGGTTGGGAGCGGCAAATATACCTATGAAGTGCATGAGGACTGGGCCCAGGTTCCCGCCGGCTGGGAGATGCCAGCGGCAGCGGTGACGGTCGATGCGCAGGACCGTGTCTATTGTTTCAACCGTACGAAGGACCATCCCGTTATGGTGTTCGATCGTGACGGGAATTATCTCTCATCCTGGGGTGCGGGGGTGTTTGCATTTCCGCACGCAATCCGGGCGGACAAAAACAACAACCTCTGGCTGGTGGACCGGGACCATGGGCAAATGATGCTGTTTAGTACCAGTGGGGAACTTCTCCGCACCATTGGTACCAAAGGCCAGCGTTCGGACACTGGTGTGCCACCGGACGATATGAGCTCAGGCGCCTACCGCAAGGTGACGCACGGGGGGGGGCCGTTTAATTTGCCGACGGACATCGACCTGACGCCCTCTGGGGAGATGTTCATCACCGATGGCTATGGCAACGCCCGGGTGCACAAATTCGCCGCCGATGGCACATACCTCTTTTCCTGGGGCGAGCCAGGCACCGCACCGGGACAGTTTAACTTACCGCATGGCATCTGGATTGATAAGTACGGGCGCCTGCTGGTGGCGGACCGCGAGAACGACCGTGTGCAGGTCTTTGACCAGGACGGCAAATTGTTACAGGTCTGGCCTACGACGCTGATTGGCCCGGCCTTTTTCTACGTGGATGCTGACGACATCGTCTATATCCCCGAGCACAACGGCGGCCTGGTGAGCGTCTTGACCCTGGAAGGCGAGCGCCTGGCGCAGTGGGGTGACCCCAGCTTCCGCTCGTGTCATGGCATCTGGGGCGATTCCCGCGGTGATCTCTACGTCGTACGGCCGGGGGCCTGGGGACGACCCCGGCGTGTCGTGAAGTACGTGCGCTTGAATTAGTGCTGCGCACCGCAATTGCCCTGCCAGTTTGGCAGGGTGAAGACTATCTGCTTGTCCCCTCTCCCTGGGGGAGAGGGAGAAGGGAGTAACGATGCTCATCGTCGATACCCACTGCCATGCGCTCTCCTGGACCATAGGGCACCTCAAGTGCCGCAGTGAAGACGACCAGGCATGGGTTTTCGGGAAGACAGCCACGTCGTTGTTCAAATTTGCAGGGTAGCGGAGAGAAGGAGGGAGCGTGATGGGGCAAGTCGTTGGGACATCTGTACCACGCATTGATACCCTCGAAAAAGTGCTCGGGAGTGGAAAGTTTGCGGCAGATTTGCACCTCCCCGGTCTCCTGCACGGGAAACTGTGCCTCAGTGAGCATGCGCATGCGCGTGTGCTCGCCGTTGATACCAGTGAGGCTGAGTGCCTGCCGGGCGTCAAGGCAGTCCTGACGGCCTGGAATACACCAGAATACCGCTTTGGCAGTGACTTCGAGGACCAGACTCTGTTTGCACGGCACAAGGTCCTGCACCGTGGGGCCGTGCTAGCAGCCGTGGCGGCAACGGATCTGGCGACTGCCGAAGCGGCGGCACAGTGTATTCGTGTCACCTATGAACCGTTGCCAGCAGTGCTCGATGTGCTGGAAGCTATCAAACCCGATGCGCCTCTCCTGCACGAGGCTCTGGCTACTTATGCAGGCGTGAACCCAGCGCATGTGCGTGGCAACGTCTGCGCCCAGTCAGTCGTGGCCTGGGGGGATGTCGAGGCAGGGTTCCGTCAGGCAGACCATATCTTCGAGCACACCTTCACGACATCCACGGTGCACCAGAGCTACCTGGAGCCGATGGCCACTGTAGTCCAGTATGAGCCCGGCGGTAAGCTAACGATCTGGACGAGCACACAAGGCACGTACGTTGTGCGCTCACGGGTGGCGTCACTACTGGGATTGCCCATGCATAAAGTACGGGTGATTGTGCCACACGTGGGTGGGGGCTTTGGCGGAAAATTGCAGACTGTCCTGGAACCGTACTGCGCGCTCCTGGCCCAGCGTACTGGCCGTCCCGTCAAAATGGTCATGTCCCGCGAAGAAGAGTTTTTTCTGGGCAAGCCGCGTTCAGCCGGGGTGCTCCATCTCAAGACCGGGGTCACACGTGAGGGGCTGTTGATGGCACGCCAGGCGCGTATGTATTTTGATACCGGCTTTGCCTGCCATCCACGCAGCTCTGAAATTGCCCCGACGATCGTGCGCGGGCCTTACAACATCCCGCATGTCCGCTTCGAGGCGTATAGTGTGTACACCAATAAAATGGGCTGTGGCTCCTTCCGGGGGCCGGGCGGCATTCAGGCGCATTTTGCTGGGGAATCGCAGATTGACATCATCTGCCGCGAGTTGGGCCTGGACCCCATCGCCTTTCGGCGTCGCAATGGCGTACAGGAAGGCGGTACCTCAGGCGCTGGCGTGCGCCTGCGCCGTGTCGGCATGCGCGAGGCATTGGATCGTGCGGCTGACACGGTGCATTGGGACAGGCCGCTCCCCAGTGGGTCAGGCAAAAAGGTCGGGCGTGGTGTGGCTTGCGGCGAGTGGCGCCTGGGGGGTGGGCGTGGTTCGGGCGCCTGGGTGAAGCTGAACGAGGACGGTACCGTGCACCTGCTGGCTGGCATGAGCGAGATCGGCAGTGGCTCGAATACCGCCATGGTGCAGATCGCGGCGGAAGTTTTAGGGGTAGAAGCCGACGCCGTAGCCCTGGTGAGTGGAGACACAGAGACGACACCCTTCGACATGCTCACGGCGGCCAGCCGTGTGACGGTCTCGGTCGGGAATGCCGTGCAGCGTGCCGCTGCCGATGCCCGTGAGCAGTTGCTGCAATTGGCCGCCGACCGTCTTGAAGCCAATCCCGCGGACCTGGCATGCCGTGGTGGGCGCATCTTTGTGGAAGGTTCTCCGGACCGTGGTTTTACCCTCGGTGAGCTGGTGCGCTATGCGCAAACGCGTGGCTCTGGTCCCGTCCTGGGACGTGGCTCCTTCTCGTCCCGCGTGCCCCAATCCCTGCACCCCTTTGGCACGCAGATTGTGGAAGTGGAGGTGGACGAAGAGACCGGCGAGGTGACACTGACCCGCATTGTGGCGGCCCACGATGTCGGCTGTGCGATTAATCCGCAGAATGTCGAGGGACAAATCCAGGGTGGCGTGACCCAGGCAATCGGCCATACCTTGATGGAAGAAGTCAAATACTCACCAGAGGGCGAGCCTCTCACTGCTGGCTTCCTGGACTACAAGATTCCGTCCAGTCTCGATCTCCCAGCCATCGAGCCACTCATCGTAGAGGTACCCGATGAGGAGGGGCCATTCGGTGCCCGTGGTATCGGCGAGCCACCGATCCTCGCCATGGCTCCCGCGATTGCGAACGCCATCTATGATGCCGTTGGCGTGCGCATCACATCGCTGCCGATCACGGCGGAAAAGGTGCGGCAGGCGTTGCGAGAGAAACAGGCGGCAAGGGCGTAGGCTGGGTGACATGGGAGCACGGCCTACAGCAAGGATTGTGAGAGAAGAAGGATGTGTATCCTATAGTGCGCTGAAAAGACGCTTCGATCTCGATGAGGACTACCTCAACGACCTGAAGGATGAACTCTTCTACGGGCATCCAATGCGAGACGACGAGGGGCGAGATCTCGTGTGGGTAGGGAATGTCGAAGGGACCATCGACACCTCTGCTCCGCCTCCCCAGGCGATCCCAGTGCCTTTGACCCAGGGAACAGCATCGGTCCACCACGAATCTTCATTAGGGACCTCTCATACACCCGAAGCTGAAGGCTCCCTGGAGCACGCCGTGCAGCATACTCATTCTGATGTATGACTTCCCTGAGCCATCTGGACGAGAGCATTGATGAACCTTCCCACTCTTTGTCAAGCCTGTTACAAACACTATCGCTCGACCGTGGTCAAAGCCTGTCCATTCTGCGACGATGTCCAATTTTCTGAAGCGATGTTGTGTGACCTGGTGCGAGAGGGTCAGAGCGAGAAGCTATCATTTCGTTGTGCGGCTTTTCGACCAGCGCTGTCTGTCATGCAGCATGACTATACGGACGCAGCCCACGTGGAAGACGTCAGTGCAAGCACGACGAGCATGTCCCCCAAAGACAAATGGTTCCGAGCCTACGCGGTGCAACAACTGAGCCTCGATCCTGACCTGAGTGACTTTACGATCAGGTACCATGTCGTTTTCAGCACCAGACAACGGGTCAATGTCTTTTCCAGTGAACATCGTGAGCAGATTGCGGACATGGTACGACAAGCAGCCGTACCCTTTGAGCAGACTACCGTCCATGTCCTCTGGCTGGCAGCAGACCACCTGCACCTGGATATTGATGCCACTCCTGATTATTCCCTCGATGAGATCGTGCATGCCATCATGGACGACTTGGAACGAGAGATAAGGCAACTCCCTGCATGGCAGCACAGTAATCAGCCAGTATGGGAACGAGCGTATTTTGCGGAAAGTATCGGGTGAATCGTGGATGGCTGTTGGACGAATACGTTAGACGGAACATGCCATCTCTGCCATCACCGGAGGAGTACGTCGCCATGAAAATTGTCATCCTGGGCGCAGGAGCCTTAGGAACCGTGTTGGGTGCCCATTTAGCACGAGCCGGGGAAGACGTGACGCTGATCGCTCGTGGTCAACGTGCCGCGTATTTGCAGGAACATGGAGCAACCATTACAGGGTTGGTGGATTTTACGGTCCCTGTCCGCGTGGTCACGGACCCATCGCACATACGTGACGCGGATGTCCTGATCGTCACCGTGAAAACCTATGACATGGCATCTGCCCTCGCCAGCGTCAAACATCTCGCCGTGGGCAGCGTCTTGTCGATCCAGAACGGTGTGCTCAAGGACGAGCAGCTCGCCCAGACGTTTGGCTGGGAGAAGGTGCTTGGTGCTATGGCGTTCACTGGTGCCGAAGTACTGCCCACAGGGACCGTCCGTTTCACCCTCAATCAGGGCTTGTATCTGGGGGAATTGCCCGCAGGCACCTCAGCACGGGTCCAGACCCTGGCGGATGCCTTGAAGCATGGCGGCATTCTGGTCCAAGTGACCCCGTCTATCCAATCGTTGGAATGGTCAAAATATGTGTCATGGGTGTGTAGTATGGCTCCAGCGGTCCTCACCCGTTTGGAGACCTACAAGCTCCTCCAAGACGCGCATCTAGCGTCCATCGTGGCAGCGCTGCTGCACGAAATAGCACAGATCGCCACCAGACGGCGTATTGCCCTGGCAGATATGGCATTCTTCCCGACCAAGACCCTCAGTGAGCTGTCTGTGGACGACACGGTCACCCAGTTGCGGCACATCGGAGACCGCTGGGCATCGCTGATGCCCCACAATAAAATCTCTGCCCTGCAAGATGTCGAACGGGGCAAACGCCTGGAAGTCGAAGAGACCCTGGGCTATGCCGTCCAGCAAGGGGCAGCGCTGGGTCTCCCCATGCCAACGATGGACACCTGCTATAAACTGATTGCAGGGATCAACCACTATCTTCAGTGACTGGAGTTGCGTGCGCTACTGAGCAACATAGCCCCCATCGACGGTCATGGTGTGCCCTGTCACAAAGGACGCAGCATCGGAACAAAGCCACACCACCGCTTCCGCGATTTCTTCCGGCTGTCCCATCCTTCCCACGGGATGACGGGTGACGATCTGGGCTTCCAAGGCGGGGTTACTCGTCAGCGCTTCCTCGATCAACGGGGTCTGAATGTACCCTGGACAGACCGCGTTCACCCGAATACCTGCGGTCGCGTACTCCAACGCTGCCGTTTTCGTCAATCCTACCACGCCATGCTTGCTGGCATTATAGGCGGCTGTGCCACTCCAGGAGCCCACCAAACCCATAATGGAGGCGGTATTAACAATGGTCCCACTGCCCTGGGTGAGCATCTGGAGAATTTCGTACTTCATACACAACCAGACACCGGTCAAGTTGATGGCGAGGACACGATCCCAGGTCTCTTCGGTGCACTCGTGGAGGGGTGCCCGAGGGCGTGACCCGATGCCAGCATTATTATGGGCACAATCTAACTGTCCATATGTCGCGACAGCCTGGGAGATGAGTGCCTGCACTTCGACGGCTTTGGACACGTCGGTCCTGACAAAGATGGCTTCCCCGCCCTTCTCCGTGATGAGGTGAACGGTTTGCTGTCCACCATCTTCGTTCATATCTGCAATGACGACTTTCGCTCCCTCCCGAGCAAACGTCAGGGCTGTGGCTCGCCCAATCCCTGACGCCCCTCCCGTGACTAGCGCGACTTTTCCTTCTACATGTCCTGCCATGGTCCTCTCTCCTGCCTATAGGAGCTGTGAAGTGGGACACGACCGCCCAATTGGGTACATACTGGATGCACCTTCGGCGTTGTGTACGCTTATACTATACGTAGTTTCGTGCAGCATCGAAACAGAGGAGCGCGTGATGCACATCTATCCGGTTGAGGTCGAGGCACATCCCACGTTCCAAGACGGCGCGTTTCTGGAAGACCAATTGTACGCCTACAGCGTCGAACAAACGGGGTATGACGATGGCACCTATCTGACCCTGTGGGTGAAAAGCCCAACGGGGGAGCGGCTGGCAGGACTCCATGGCTGGACCTGGGGTGGCAGTTGTTACATCCAGGACCTCTGGGTCCACAAAGACCTTCGAGGACAGGGCTATGGCACGCAACTCTTACACGCCGCGGAACAGGAAGCCCGCACCCGTGGTTGCCACCAGGTCATCCTGAGCTCCTTTAGTTTTCAGGCACCAGGCTTCTATCAAAAGCACGGGTATGAGGTCTTCGCCATTTTGGAGGACCATCCTCGTAATCACCGCCATTATTATCTGCGGAAACGGTTCGAGTGAGGAGAGGTATGCTGTGTCTCCTCCTGTCTCTGACTTTTTGGACCGTGTGACGGATTGGGCAGCACACCAGCCCACCATCGTAGCGGTTGCGCTCGTTGGTTCACACGCGCGGGGTATCGTGGGCAGTATTTATTTCTTCAAGTCCATCCCGTATTTTGATGGACTGGAAATTGGCTACACGATGTTCGATCCCCAACAGCGTCGCCAAGGCATCATGACCGAAGGTGCAACGCATACGCCGTCATCCGCGTATCCGTCTTGCCCCCTGTACCATGCGCGGCACCGTGACCGGACCATGGGTGGAGGCGGAAGCTACCATCGTGGATGCCACGACCGCAGCCCATGGTCATGCTTTGCTGCGCCACAAATATGGCTGGATGAAGGGAATAGGAGACCTGTTCAGTCGTATTATGCACCGTGAACGGGTCGTCATCGCCATTCGGTTGCCCGTGTGACGATGTGCGCTGACCGTTGTGAGAGGCAGTGGTGGGAGGCGAGACGTCACGCGCAAGGGGCGTATACCCCCTTGCGCGTAAGAGAGACAGCCTATAACGGGTTATTTCGCCGCCTTCAGCATATGGAAATGCGTGCTGCGGCCGGCGCCAGGCCCTGGGTAGGTCCACCCTGCAACGACTTTCGGATTGGCCACGACCTCGTTATACAACAGGAGCAGGGGTATATCGGCGAACTCCTCAAACAAGTGATCGCCAATTTCCCTGGCCAGGCGTTGCCGTTCTTGGGGATCCACGGTTTGCGTCAGTTTCGTGTAGCGCTCGTCGATGAAGGGATCCTCAAAATTATGCCCCGGGCCTTTACTCCAATACGCCGTCCGGATCCATTCTTCAGTCGGCCGCAAGCCAATAATGTTGGACCAGATGCAACCGGCGGCCTCCTTGTTCCGCCACAGGCTAGTGACTTTCCCCTCGTCGTACGACTCGATAGTCGATTTAATACCTACGGCATCAAAATAGATCCCCAGGGCTTCGACCACCTGTGGATGCTCGGCCTCGCCAGGGCTGGTGTAGGAGAGCAAGCGGACGTGGATTGTGCCGGGTGGATACCCTGCTTCCTTCAACAGCTCTTTGGCGCGGGCAGGGTTGTACCCATAGAGGCTGTCGAAGCGTTCGGCCCAGGTCGGATTCCAGCCTTCGAGCGAGGCTTCAAAGCCGCTCACGTACATCGGCTCCCCTCTACCGCGAAAAATTGTATCCCGCAATTCTTTCCGGTTTACCGCCATGTTCAGGGCCTGCCGTACGCGCCGGTCGTTCCAGGGCTGGTCGGCTTTAAACTTGGGGTCCCCCGGCATGTAATACTGGCCGCCAAAGTAGATCGTCTCCCAATCGGTGGCGAGCTTGGAGGAGAGAATCTTCATGCCCCGGTTGAGGGCCTCTGGCTGCAGCTCGCGGGGCAGGTCGACAATGTGCGCCTCGCCGTTGAGCAAAGTCGCCAGCCGTGTGGTATCCTCAGGCACGAAGCGAATCTCCAGCTCTGGGAAATCGGGCCGTTCACCCCCCCAGTGGTTGTCCACCCGTTCAAAGCGGATAAACTGTCCCACTTCCCGTGTCACATACCGGTAGGAGCCCGTGCCCGCTGGCCGTTTCTCAAACCCCTCTAACCCCTCCTTGTCCCACTGTGCCTTGCTGACCATGCGCAGGTCACCGGAGCGCGAGGCGGCATAGGGCATCGTGGTGGCAGGTTGCTTCATGCGGAACACGACCTGGTAGTCATTGATCACTTTGACTTCTTCAACACTGCGCCAGAACGGCGTCAAGGTCGCTATGGCCTCTGGCCGCAGCATCAGGGAGTGCGAATGCACCACGTCGCGCGCCGTGAACTCGCCATAGCCGAAGTGGAATTGGACACCTTTACGCAGATAGAAAGTCCACTCCTTCATATCCGGGGTAGACTCCCATTTCTCTGCCAGACGGGGGATGTAAGCGCCGGTCTCGGGGTCAACCTCGAGCAGCGTCTCTAAAAAAGGATCATACTGCAGGTGCTGCGGACGACCAATAATCCAAAAGCGGTTGCTCTCATTGGTCCCGGCAGAAGCAAAAACGAGACGACGGACCTGGGCCTCAGAGGGTAGCACTGCCGCCAACACCATCAACGCGGCAAGAGCGATGCCGACTGTAAGCTGTACCAAGGTGCTGCGTTGCAGAGCGCGTCTCCTGCGCGGCGCCAGGGGAATCGTGGCCATACGGTGCATAACTGTTCTCCTCCCTTCCAGGCATCAGATATGGTCATGGGCTGCCTATGTTAGGACACAATGGGCGCGAGAGCAATACGCAAAAAGGGGAGTGTAGGCAATGTCAGCTTCGTCAGAGGTAGCCTTAGGTTTTACAGACTGACGCGACGCCAGCCACATCTGCTGAGCCGTGCGATCCAGAGTCACGAGGAACTGCCCCAGAAAGTCCATCCCCAGCAGCCCATCAACCGCGGCAGGATGGATACTACTCGTGAGAAGTACTAACTAAGCGGTATAAGCAGTGTAAGCAACGCTTCAAACTGTCTGATTCTTCCGCCGCTACGTCAGGACGCCATCCGGTCGTCGTATCCTCTACAAATTCCATGAGATGGGAGGCATATGCGGGCCCGACCTTCCGACCACTGCGTTGCCTTGGGACCATGTCTTCCCGCATCGCACGCTTGCGGGAATGTCTGGCGAGGTTTACTAGCAGCAACTTCGGATCGTCCCCAGCCTCCAAGACTAGCGGGATGCGGGATACTGGGATACTCAGGAACTGAGCGAAACGCTGACGGTCTGCCAGTAGCCATGTTTCCACAGCTCTGACGGCAATACGAAAGCACATACGGGGGGCAGGAGAGGGTAGCCATGTCTCTCGCAACGTCGGAGCACAGGCAGCATCGTTATCCAGGTCTGTAAGGACTGTCCAGGCGCTGTACCGTGCTGCGGCATTGTAACGCGTGATATGCTGTCTGAGATACGCTTTCCCCTGTCGGCCATATACTGTGCCTGGGATGGCACCAACGTAGAGGAGAAGACGACGCATCACTACCTCGTCTACGAGACCTTCGACGGCACTGGAGATTATTATGGCGCTGGACGTTGCCATTGTGCTAGGTGTCAAAACGGAGTAACTGGTATGCCTTTTCGGGTCGTGTATGCGGAATCACGGCATCAGCAAGGTTATAGTCTTGCTCAAGAAGTATTTTGACATCGTCAAAGGCACTCGCTGGTTGGACGATCGTACCCTCTTGCCCCGGCAGCAGAAGCAGGACTTCATCGAGTCCGATCCCTTCGTCCCGGAGCATTTCAGGCGAGTGAGTACTCACCAATACTTGTCGTCCAGAGCGCTGTTGGACGCGCGCAAACATTTGTGGGAGGTAACGAATGACTTCTGAGTGCAGTGACAGCTCCGGTTCCTCTAAAAGTAAGGGGCCCGACCCTTCTTGCACTGCCCAGAGTAGCCCGATCAATCGCAGTGTGCCGTTGGAGAAGAACTTCTCACTCTGCCAGGCACTTTGGGGGCGCCAGTGTGCGTACTTGCCTCG
>Ga0081455_10004950_pt1 | contig 14731 bp, 12 predicted proteins | sample TabmetS3T2R1_FD_70207 | JGI IMG/M metagenome (GOLD analysis project Ga0081455, IMG submission 70207) | Tabebuia heterophylla rhizosphere microbial communities from the University of Puerto Rico - S3T2R1 | ecosystem: Host-associated > Plants > Roots > Rhizosphere ... | reverse complement strand
ATCGGTGCGGGCCGCGCCCTGGTCATCTCCCAGCTCGGCGTCGCTCTGGGCATCGGGACCGCGGCCATCGCGCCGAACCGTTTCGTCTTCCTGGCCGCCGTCGGCGTGGCCGGCCTGGGCTACGGCGCGGTCAACCCGGCGACGAACGTGCTCTCGACCTCGCTGGTGCCGCGCGACCACCGGGCGCTGTTCCTGAGCGTCAAACAGACCGGGGTCACCCTCGGCGGCCTGCTCGGCGGCGCCATCCTGCCCGGGCTGGCCGACGCCGTCGGCTGGCGCGCGTGCCTGATGCTGCCGATCGGGCTGCTGCTCGCCAGCGCCGGCGCGGGGGTGTGGGTGGCCAGGCGCGAAGCGGCGGGCTGGTTCACCGCTGCGCCGTCGGCGGTCGCCGCCATGGCGCGGCGGGTGAGGATCTCGGTGCCGGGCGGCCTTCCCACCGGGCTGTTCGGCTTCGTGATGTCAGGCGTCCAGCTCAGCGTCGCCGGCTACCTGACCATCTACCTGGTCGACACGAAGGACTTCTCGCGTCCGGCCGCGGGCTTCGCGCTGGGGGCCGCTTTCTTCGCGGCGTGCGCGGGCCGCATCGCGTGGGGCTACGCCTCCGACCGCTGGTCGCCCTCGCACGCCCGCACGTTGGTGGTCGTCGCTACAGGGAGCCTCGCGGCCCTGACGGCGATCGCGGCGGGCGTCGAACACTTCGCGCTCTGGATCGCGGTGCTGCTCGTCGGCTTCTGCTCGTTCGGGTGGAACGGCGTCTACATGGCGCTCATCACCGACCGCGCCGCGGGCCGCGGCCTTGGGCACGCCACCGGGCGCGGCCTGATGTTCCTGTATGGCGGGGTGGTCCTCGTGCCGCCCATCCTGGGAGCGATCAAGGACGCCGCGGGAACGTGGACGGCGGCGTGGGCAGCCGCCAGCGTGATCGTCCTCGTGGCGCTCTCGACGCTCGCCCTGGGCCCGCGGACGGTCGTCGAGGTCGACGGCTCGACGGAGTCGCGGCTGGACGCCTCGGCCGGCGCGGCCGTCTGACGGCGCTCAGGCGGCGGCGATCGGTGGGCGCTCGCGATGGAAGGCCGTGACGGTCTGGAACGCAGCGGCCGCCCGCAGCGCGAGCCCGTCGCGCCAGGGGGCGGCGGCGAGCTGGGCGCCGGTCGGCAGCCCGCGCTCATCAAAGCCGGAGGGGATCGACACCGCCGGCAGCCAGGCGAGGCTCCACGGGTAGCAGAAGCGGGTGAGGCGGGCTGTGGTCGAGATCGTCTCGACCTCGTCGATGCGTGGGGCCGGGTCCGGTGTGGTCGGGGTGAGGATGAGGTCCACCTCGTCAAACACGTCGAGCATCCGCGCGTGCCACCGCCGCATGCTGTCGAGGCTCGCGGCCACGTCCGCGCCCGACGCCAGGTGGCCGAGCTCCAGACGCCGGCGCACGTCGTCGCCGAAGCGGCTCGGGTCCTGCTCCAGGCGCTCGCGGTGCAGCGCGAGCGCCTCCGCGCGGATGAGCGTGTTGCAGTCCTCCATGGCCTGCTCGGCGTCGGCGACGTCGATCTCGCGCAGCTCTGCGCCGAGGTCGGCGAGCACCGCGGCGGCGGCGCGCGTGTTGCGCTCGACGCCGGGATCGAGGCCCTCGAAGAAGAACCGCTCGGCGATGCCGATGCGCACGCCGTCCAGTCGCGCGCCCTGTTCGGGCGCCATCGCCGCGGTCGCCGGCGGGTCGATGGCGTAGGGGTCGTGCACGTCGTAGCCGCGGATGACCGCGGCGACCCGCGCGACGTCCGCGGCGCTGCGCGCCAGCGGCCCGACGGTGTCCAGCGACGGGCTGATCGGCAGGACGCCGCGGTTGCTGACCGAGCCGTAGCTCGGACGCAGCCCGGTGACGCCGTTGAGGGCGCCGGGGATGCGGACCGAGCCGCCGGTGTCGGTGCCCAGCGCGGCGAGGCAGAGGTCGGCGGCGACGGCCGCGCCCGACCCGCCGCTCGAGCCGCCCGGAACGCGGTCGAGGTCCCAGGGGTTGCGGCACGCGCCGAAGTGCGGGTTGACCGTCGTGGCGCCGTAGGCGAGCTCGTGCAGGACGACCTTGCCGAGGACCACTGCGCCGGCCGTCCGCAGCGCGCGCGCCACCTCGGCGTCGGTGTCGGGGACTCGCGTGCGAAACCAGTCAGAGCCCGCGGTGGCCGGCGCGCCGGCTAGGTCGATGTTGTCCTTGAGCGCGATGGGCATCCCGCCGAGCGGGCCGGGGTTCTCGCCGCGCGCCCTCGCGTCGTCGATGCGGCGCGCGTCGGCCAGGGCACGATCGGCGGTCACCGTGATGAAGGCGTTGATCCCGCGGGTGCCCTCGATGCGCTCGAGCAGCGCCGCGGTGAGCTCGACCACCGACACCTCGGCGCGCAGCTGGGGCTCGTCGAACAGACGCGCGATCTCGCTGGCGATCATCGTCAGCTCGCCTTGCGGGAGCGCATGTGCGCGATGGTCGCAGCCGATCCGCGATCGATGTGCTCTCGCATGAGCCGGCGCGCCGTCTCGGCGTCCCGGCGCTCGATCGCCTCCATGATCCGGTCGTGCTCGCGCAGCGAGCGCCCGGCGCGGTTTCGCCGCCAGATCGCTTCGACGGGGACGCCGGCCCACAGGCGCGCGATGAAGTCGGTCAGCAGTGGGGACGCCGCGGGCCGGTAGACCGCCGCGTGCCATGCCGCGTTGAGCGTGGCGGCCTCCGACTTCGGGGTCCGGCCCTCGTGCGCGGCCTTCAGCGCCTGGTGCGCGGCGCGCATCTCGGCCAGGTCGTCCTCGTCGGCGCGCTCGACGGCCAGCGCCACCGCGAGCGGCTCGAGCTCGACGCGGATGCGGCTCACCTCGGCCACGTCGTCGGGCGCGTACTCGGCCACGACCATGCCGTGGTGGGCGCTGTAGGCGGCAAGGCCCTGGGCCTGCAGCAGCCGCAGCGCCTCGCGGATCGGCGTCGGGCTCATCCCGAGCTCCTCGATCAGGCGGCTGAGCACGAGCCGCTCGCCGGGTCGCAGGCGTCCGTCCTCGATCGCGTCGCGGAGCGCGACGAAGGCGGCCTCGGTCTTCGTCCGGGTGGCGGGCGCCGTCAGCGTGGCCATAGGATTATATTTTCTACTAAATCCTCCCGACGGCCGCCGCGCAGCGGGTCTGGACGTCGGCGGGCGTGCCCCCGAGGGGAAGGAGCTCGTCATCGCGATCGACTGGAGTGAGCAGCTGGTGCGGACGCTGCTCTTCGTCCCCGGCGCGGACGAGCGCAAGCTGCGCAAGGTGGGCACGTTCGGCGCCGACGTGATCGTCATCGACCTCGAGGACGCGGTGGCCGACTCGGAGAAGACCGCGGCCAGGGCGATCACCCGCGCCGCGGTGCCGACGTACGGCGACCAGGTCGTGACCGTGCGCGTGAACGGTCTCGACACCGGCCGCCTCGAGGACGACGTCGAGGCCGTCGTCTGCCCCGAGCTGGCGGGGATCCTCGTGCCCAAGATCGAGGACCTCGACGCGCTGCGCGTCGCCGACGAGGCGCTCGCTCGCGCCGAGCAGGCCAACGGGATGACCGGCGGCACGGTGCGGATCGTGGCCATCCTCGAGACGCCCGCGGGCATTGCGCGCTGCGACGAGATCTTGGCGAACGCTCCCGAGCGCACGGTGACCTCGATCTTCGGCCTGGGCGACTTCTCGGTCGCACTCGGCGTCGAGCCGACCGAGCAGGGGCTCGAGCTCCTGTACGGGCGCAGCCGCGTCATCGTCGCCACGCGGGCAGCGGGCATGGTCGCGCCGGTCGACGGGCCCTATCTGAGGGTCGAGGACCTCGACGGGCTCGTGGCCGACAGCCGGCGCTCGCGCGCGCTCGGGTTCCAGGGCCGCGTGGCCGTGTACCCGCCGCAAGTGAAGGGCATCCACCAGGCCTTCTCGGACCTCAGCGACGACGAGGTTGCTTCGCAACGCCGCGTGGTCGAGAGCTTCGAAGAGGCGGAGGCCAGGGGGATCGCATCGATCCGCATCGATGGGAAGTTCGTCGATTACCCGATCTACCGCCTCGCGCGCGAGCGCCTGCGCCGATACGACGCCTACCAGGCGAGCAGGGCGCAGTCATGAGCACGACGGACGGCGGCAGGCCTCCGCTGGCGCTCGAGGGGGTGCGGGTCGTCGACGCCGCGTCGCTCTTCGCCGGGCCCGTGATCGCGACGATGCTCGCCGACCACGGCGCGGACGTCATCAAGATCGAACATCCCAGGGGGGACATCCTGCGCAGCCTCGGCTGGCAGAAGGACGGCGTCTCGCTGTGGTGGGCGCTCATCGCGCGCAACAAGCGGGCGGTGACGCTGAAGCTGTCGGACCCTGACGGCGCCGAGGCGATGCGGCGGCTGCTCGACACCGCCGACATCCTCATCGAGAACTTCAGGACCGGGACGCTCGAGCGCTGGGGCCTCGGGCCGGACGTCCTCCACGAGCGCAATCCCGGCCTGGTGATCGTCCGCACGACCGGCTTCGGGCAGACCGGCCCGTACGCGACCCGCCCGGGCTTCGGCACGCTGGCCGAGTCGATCTCCGGCTATGCGCACATCAACGGCTTCCCGGACGGGCCGCCGACGCTGCCGCCGTTCGCCCTGGGCGACGGCGTCGCCGCGCTCACGGGCGCGTTCGCAGCGATCGCCGCGCTGCGCTGGCGCGAGCGCGGCGGCACCGGGCAGGTCATCGACCTCTCGATCTACGAGCCGCTGTTCTGGATCCTCGGGCCGCAGGCGTCGGTCTACGACCAGCTCGGCGTCGTCCAGGACCGGACCGGCAACCGCGCGCCGTTCACCGCGCCGCGCAACGCCTACCTGTCCAAGGACGGCCGCTGGCTGGGGCTGTCCGCCAGCGCGCAGTCGATCGCCGAGCGGGTCATGCGGCTCGTGGGGCGCGCCGACCTGGTCGACCAGCCGTGGTTCCGCGACCACACCGGGCGGCTCGAGCACCAGGACGAAATCGACGACGCGATCGCGGCCTGGATCGCCGAGCGCGACTCCGACGAGGTGGTGCGGGCCTTCGAGGAGCAGGAGGCGGCCATCGCGCCGGTGCTCTCGATCGCCGACATCGTCAACGAGCCCCAGTTCGTCGCGCGCGAGACGATCACCACCGTCGAGCACCCGCGGCTGGGGCCGCTGAAGATGCAGAACGTGATCCCCCGCCTCGACAAGACGCCCGGGAGCATCCGCAGCGTCGGGCCCCCGCTCGGCGCACACAACCGAGAGGTGCTGCAGGGCCAGCTGGGCTACTCCGATGCAGAGCTCGAGCGCCTGCGCGAGGCAGGCGTGATCGCCGACGAGCAGCCGGGCGCCTGAACCACAACGAGAGGAGAGAACACCGTGGTCGAGTTCAACGAGATGGATGGGCCTGGCCCCAAGCGCGACGTGGTCGGCTACGGGCGCTACGTGCCCAAGGTGACGTGGCCCGAGGGCGCCCGCGTCGCGGTGTCGATCGTGCTCAACTGGGAGGAGGGCTCGGAGTATTCGAAGGTCGCCGGCGACGGGCGCAATGAGGGCCTGGCCGAGATCCCCTACCTCATGGAGCCCGAGTATCGGGATCTCGCGGCCGAGTCGGTCTACGAGTACGGCGCGCGCGCGGGCGTGTGGCGCATCCAGCGGCTCGTGGACTCGTTCAAGATCCCGATCACGTTCTTCGGCGCCGCGGTCGCCTTCGAGCGCAACCCCGAGGTCGCCGCGTGGCTGCGCGAGGCCGGGCACGAGCCGTGCTCGCACGGCTGGCGCTGGGAGGAGGTGTGGACGCTCTCGCGCGAGGAGGAGAAGGCCCACATGGACGCGGCCGTCGCCTCGATCGAGAAGACGTGCGGCGAGCGCCCGCTCGGCTGGTACTGCCGTTACGGCCCGTCGATCCACACCCGCGAGCTGCTCGTCGAGGAGGGTGGCTTCGTCTACGACTCCGACGCCTACAACGACGACCTGCCGTACTACACCGAGGTCAACGGCAAGCGTCACCTGATCGTGCCGTACAGCTTCACCTACAACGACGGCCGCTACGTGCTCGCCCAGGGCTTCTCGGATCCCTCGTCCTACTTCGACCAGTGTCGGCGCGGCTTCGACTACCTGTGGGAGGAGGGCGCCACCCACCCGCGGATGATGTCGATCGGCCTGCACTCGCGCTGGGCCGGACAGGCCGGTCGCACGAGCGGGCTGCGTGACTTCATCGAGCACGCGCTGGAGAAGGGCGACGTCTGGTTCACTCGGCGCATCGACATCGCGAACTGGTGGAACGAGCACCACGAGGAGTTCCCGATGGAGCGCGCGTGAGGGCGGTCCGCTTCCACGAGTACGGCGGACCGGAGGTCCTGCGGCTCGAAGAAGTCCCCGATCCCGAGCCGGGGCCGGGCGAGGTGATCGTCCGCGTCCGCGCAGTCGGCCTCAACCACGTCGACATCGACATGCGCGACGGCACCTCGCGCCTGCCGCTGACGCTGCCGCACACGCTCGGCTTCGAGATCGGCGGCGAGGTCGCCGCGCTCGGGGCGGGCGTGACCGGCTTCGAGATCGGCCAGCGGGTCACGCCGCTCTACCAGGTCGCGTGCCGTAGCTGCCGGTCCTGCCTTGCCGGCGTTCAGCAGCACTGCGAGCGCATCGAGATGCTCGGCGTGACCCGGCCGGGCGGCCTGGCCGACTACGTCTCGGTCCCTGCGGCCTCGCTCGTCGCCATGCCCGACGGGATGAGCTTCGTGCAGGCCGCCTCGACGCAGACGACCTTCGGCACAGCCTGGCACTCTCTGGTGACGCGCGGCGGCGTCAAGCCCGGCGACTGGGTGCTCGTGTCGGCCGCCGGCAGCGGAGTGGGCTCGGCCGGCCTGCAGGTGGCCAAGCTCGCGGGCGCGAAGGTCGTCACCACCTCGTCCAGCGACGAGAAGCTCGCGCGCGCCCGCGAGCTGGGCGCCGACGTCACGGTCAACTACGCCACCGAGGACGTCGCGGCACGCGTGCACGACGCGACCGACGGGCACGGCGTCGACGTCGCGCTCGAGCACGTCGGCGGCGAGGTTTTCGTCTCAAGCCTCAACGCGCTCGCGCTCGACGGCCGCGTGGTGGTCTGCGGCGGGCACGCGGGCGAGGTCGTGCCGGTCGACCTCATTGCTCTCTTCCGGCACGAGTGGTCGATCGTCGGCTGTGCGCGGGCCACCGAGGCCGAGTTGCGGGCGGTGATCGAGCTGGTCGGCCGCGGGGAACTCGATCCGGTCATCTCGGAGACCGGACCGCTCGAGCGGGCGGGCGAGCTGCAGGGGAGGATGGAGCGGCGCGAGCAGTTCGGCAAGCTCGTCGTCGAGCCCTGAATGGGTCTCGTGTACTGTTGTATACAGAGCGGGTGCGAGACCGCTCCGCCGCTTTGCATCAACGGATTGGAGCCCCATGACCGAGATCGGGGAACACACGACGGTCCGAACCCTCGTCGGTCGGCTCGACTACGAGGACGTCGATCCGAGTGCCGCTGCGTTGCTGGTCATCGACCTGCAACGCCTGTGCGCGGGGGCCAACGGCGAGCACGCCGATAAGGCGCGCGAGCTCGGCCGGTGGGACGACATTGCCGGCTACTTCGAACGCGTGACCGACACCGTCGTGCCCAACGTGGCGCGGCTGGCCGACGCCGCCCGCGAGGCGGGCGCGACCGTCATCTACGTGCGCTGCCGGTCGATGACCCCGGACGCGCGCGACAACGGGCGGCGCTTCCACGACTTCGGCATCGCGGTGTCCTGCGACAGCCCGCAGGCCGATCTGATCGACGGCCTCGAGCTGCAAGAGGGCGACGTCCTCCTGGACAAGACCACGGCCAGCGCCTTCCTCTCCACCAACCTCGGCGTGCTGCTGCGTCAGCTCGGCGTGCGCTCGCTCATCACCACCGGCGTGGTCACGAGCGGCTGCGTGGAGAGCACGGTGCGCGACGCATGCGACCTCGATTACGAGGTCCTGCTCGTCGAGGACGCGTGCGCGGACCGCACGCCGCAGCTGCACGAGGACGCGATGCGTCGCCTGCACAACAACTTCGCCGTCGGCGTCACGACGCAGGCGGTGCTGTCGGCCCTTGGTGCGCCTGCCGCGTTGGAGGGCAGCGCGAGTGGCCGATAGCTACGCACGGCGCCTGCGGGCGCTCATCGAGGCCGAGGGGATGCCAGTCCTGCCCGGCGCCTACGACGGCCTCTCGGCACGGCTCGTCGCGCGGGCCGGCTTCCCCGCCATCTACTTCTCGGGCGGGCTGTCGGGCTCCTCGTTCCCGGGCGTGCCCGACTTCGGGATCCGTTCGCTCTCGGAGGCCGTCGCCCAAGTCGGCGGCGCGGTGCGGGCCACCCGCATGCCGGTGCTGGGGGACGGCGAGGCCGGCTTCGGGTCGGTGCTCACCGTGCAGCGCCTGATGTGGGAGATGGAGGGCGTGGGGGCCGCGGGCCTGCACTTCGAAGATCAGGACGTGCCCCGGCGCTGCGGCCACTACCGCGACAAGCGCCTCGTCTCGGCCGCGACGCACGCCGGGCGACTGCGGGCGGCGGTCGCCTCGCGCACCGATCCGGACTTCGTGATCGTCGCGCGCACCGACGCGATCGCGGTCACCGGGTTCGACGACGCCCTCGAGCGCGCCCGCGCCTACGCGGAAGCGGGCGCCGACGTCGTCTTCTTCGACGGCGTCGAGACGCGCGAGCAGCTCGAGACGATCCCGTCGCTCATGGACAGCGTCCCCGTGATGGCCAACATGGTCGAGGGCGGGGTGACGCCGTTCCTGCCGGCGGCCGAGCTCGAGGCGATGGGCTACGCGATCGCGATCTACCCGTGCACGCCCTACTTCGCCGCGCTCGGCGCCATGCGCGACGCGCTCTCGGTCCTGCGCCGTGACGGCACCAGCGAGGCACTTTGGCCGCAGATGGGCACCTTCCGTGAGTGGCAGGAGGTGACCGGCGTCGACGAGGCGATGGACTTCGTCGCCCGCTACGAGCCCGACGCCGATCATGCCGAGGTATGACCTCCTCGTCCGGGGCGGCGTGCTCGCCGACGACCGCGTCGTGCGCCCCGGCGACATTGCGGTCAGCGACGGGCGGATCGCCGCGGTGGCTGCGCCGGGGCAGATCGCCGCGCGCGATGCCGATGAGCTGATCGACGCGTCGGGCTGCCTCGTGCTCCCCGGCGGCATCGACGCGCACGTCCACTTCGACTTCGCGCTGCCGCCATTGCGGTCGCAGTCCTACGCGCAGGGCAGCCGCGCCGCGCTGTACGGCGGCACGACCTCGATCATGGACTTCGCCTTCCGGCCACCGACGGGCGGGTCGCTGCTCGAGGCGGTCGCGACCAAGCGGGCCGACGCCGAGGCGGAGATCAGCTGCGACTTCGCCCTTCATCTCATTGTCGCCGGCAGCGTCGACGACGCCGAGCTCGGCGAGATCGCCGGCGTGGTCGAGGCCGGCGTCACGACGGTGAAGGTCTTCATGAACTTCCCCGACTTTTACCCCGGGGACGGGCCGACGGCCGAGCTGTTCGAGGCCGTGGCCCGGGCGGGCGGGATCGGGATCGTCCACGCCGAGAACGCCAGCGTCATCGCCAGCCGCACGCGCCGCCTGCTCGAGGCGGGCACCAGCGACTTTCGCTACAACGACGACAGCCGGCCTGACTGGGTCGAAGGGGAGGCGGTCGCGCGCGCGATCCGGCTCGCCCGCAGCGCAGAGTGCCCACTGTTCGTCTTCCACGTCACCTCGGCGGTGGCCGCGCGGGAGATCGCCGATGCGCAGGCCGCAGGCGCCGACGTCTTCGCCGAGGCCTGCCACAACTACGTCGTCTTCTCCAAAGACGACGTCGTAGAGCGCCCCGACGGTGCCAACTGGGGCAACTACCCGCCGCTGCGCCCGCCGTGGAACCGCGAGGCGCTGTGGCGCGCACTGGACGACGGCGTGCTCTGCCACGTCTCCAGCGACGACTACACCGAGCCGCTGTCGAACCGCAACGCAATCGGCATGCAGGTTCCCACCGTGCCCACCGGGCACAACGGCCTGGAGACGCGGCTCGCGGTGCTGCACACCGAGGCCGTGGTGCGGCGCGGCTGGTCGCTGCCGCGTTTCGTCCACATCGCCTCCAGCGGCATCGCCCGCCGCTTGGGCCTGTGGCCGCGCAAGGGCAGCCTGCTCCCTGGCGCCGACGCCGACCTCGTCGTCTTCGATCAGGCGCGCACGGGTACCTACCGGACCGCCGAGCTGCACACCGTCGACTACAGCATCTGGGACGGCTACGAGTACGTGGGCGCGCCCACGGACACGATCCTGCGCGGCATGCCGATGGTGCGGGCCGGCGACTTCGTCGGACCCGAGGGCGAGGGGCAGTTCCTGCCCCGCCCGGCGCGTGTCCGCGTGCCGGCCGCGTGACCGACCCGCTCCTCGAAGGGGCGGTCGACCTGCACGTCCACGGCGGGCCCGACGTGGTCCCGCGGCGCTACACCGACGTCGAACTGGCCGCCCGCGCGCGCGACGCCGGGATGCGTGCCATCGTGCTCAAGTGCCACGTCGAGTCGACCGTGGGCCGGGCGGCGGCCGCCGCTGCGGCCACCGGCCTCGAGGTCCACGGCGGCCTCGTCCTCAACGCCTTTGCCAGCGGCGGCGTGGATCCCGAGGCGGTCGAGCTGTCCCTCCGGCTTGGCGCGCGCGTGATCTGGATGCCGACCGTCGCCTCGGCTGCGCACATGCGTGCGTTCCCCGTCTACAGCGTCCGCCCGGCGCGGCCGACTCCGGTCCGCCGCGCCGCGCTGGCGGCGATCTGCGCGTCGGTGGCGGCCCACGACGCCATGCTCGCGACTGGCCACCTCGGCCCGCGGCAGGTCCGTGAGCTCGCCGAGGAGGCTGCGCGCGCCGGCGCGCGCACGCTTGTGCAGCACGCCGACTGGGTGGTCCCGGACCTCGCGCCGCGGCGGCAGGCCGCGCTGGCGAGCGACTTTCCCGGGCTCGTCTTCGAGCGCTGCGCGTACGCCGCCTCGCCGGGGTCGCCGCGGCGCACCGACGTCGCGGACATGGCGGCAGCGATCCGGGCGACGGGCGGCGCCGCGCGCAACGTCATCGCGTCGGACCTGGGCCAGCCGGAGAACGCCGCCTATCCCGCCGGACTCGCCGAGTTCGCCCGCGCGATCGTCTCTCACGGCGTGTCGTCGCGCGACGTCGCCACGATGCTTGCGGGCCGGCCGGCCAAGCTGCTCGGAATCTGACCTCGATTTGGTCGGACATTCATAGGCCAGCACCGTTCTCACTTGCGTTCCACGGCGCTGCCAGGGGAGAATCGTCGCCCGCGCTGGAAGTCCGACATCAACGGGGGATGCGTGGACCGTCGGTCGAGCAGGGCGCTTCCGAGGCCGCCCGTTCGTCCTTGACAGCGCCCGAGAAGCCTCAATACGCTCTGCATAGTGCGCGGTTGCGTACCGCTGTATACCTTCGGTTCTTCTTGGGAGGAGACTTGGGTTCGTGGCGGGACCTCTGGTTCTCGGGAGAACTTCGCATAGCAGCCAAATCGAGGAGAGCGGCACTTTGCACCTTCCACGTTCCTTCAAGCCCCTTGGGCTAGCGTTGGCGGTCTTGGGGGCCGCCTTCGCGATCGCCGCCTGCGGCAGCAGTAGCGACAACTCGAGCGCCACCTCTGGCGGCGGCTCAGGCACCGGCTCATCGACCACGTCGGGTGACCCCGGCGTCGAGTACGCCAAGAAGCAGATCGCGGCGGCGAGCGCCGTTCCGGAGTTCAAGCTCGACGCCCCGGCCTTCGACATGTCGAAGATCAAGGGCAAGACGATCTTCAACATCCCCGTCACGAGCGCCGTCCCGTACGTCGTCTCGGTCGACAAGGAGGCCAAGAAGGTCGTCGAGAAGTACGGCGCCAAGTGGGTCGAGTACACGAACCAGGGCACGCCGAACGAATGGGCCGCGGGCGTCAACCAGGCAATCTCGCAGAAGGCCGACGTGATCATCCTGGCCCAGGGACACCCGCTCACGCTGATGATCCCGATCATGAAGAAGGCGAAGGCGGCCGGCATCCCGATCGTGGTCACCCACGACTTCCAGAACGGTCAGCTTGATGCTCCGCCGCCGAACGGACCGGGCGCGGAGGCCAAGGCTCTGACGACCGCGTTCGTGACCGTCCCGTTCTGGGAGGCCGCCCGGCTCGAGGCCGACTGGGCGATCGCGAAGTCCAACGGCAAGGCCAACGTGGTCTCCTTCAGCTCGCCTGACGTGCCGCCGTCGACCGGCATCACGGCAGCGATGAAGAAGGAGTTCGAGGACCACTGCCCCAAGTGCAAGTTCAAGTCGATCAACGTCCCGCTCGCCGACTGGGCGACCAAGATCGCCTCTGAGACGCAGTCCGCGATCCAGCAGGACCCGGGCGTCAACTGGGTGCTGCCGATCTACGACTCGATGTCGCTGTTCGCCCAGCAGGGCATCACGGCGGCCGGCAAGTCGGGCAGCGTGAAGATCGCCTCCTACAACGGCACTCCCGCCGTGATGAAGCTCATCCAGGACGGCGACATCATGGACATGGACGCCGGCGAGAACATCACATGGCTGGCGTGGGCGACCGCCGACCAGGTGGGCCGCGTCATCACCGGCTCGCCGATCATCGAGGACGGCGACGAGAAGACGCCGCTGCGCATCTTCAGCGACGCGAACATCAAGGAAGCCGGCACGCCGCCGAGCCCGAACCTCGGGTACGGCGACGCGTACGTCCAGGGCTACACGAAGCTGTGGTCGGGCGGCGGGTCCTGACGCCATGACGGATTCGGCCGACCGCGCCAGCGGGCAGTCGGCGATGGGGCCGGGAGCGAACGCTTCCGGCCCCGCGGCGTCCGGCACCCCTGTCATCGAGCTTCGCAACCTGTCCAAGAGCTTCGGCGGCGCGCAGGCCCTGAAGGGCGTCGACCTGACGATCCTCCCTGGCGAGGTCCATGGCCTTCTCGGGGAGAACGGGTCGGGCAAGTCGACGCTCATCAAGATCCTCAACGGCTTCCACGCTCCCGACCCCGGCGGCGAGCTCAAGGTCAGCGGCGAGGACGTGTCGCTGCCGCTGGCGCCAGGGCAGTTCCGAGACCTCGGGCTGTCCTTCGTGCACCAGGACCTTGGGCTCGTGCCCGAGCTGACCGTCCTCGAGAACCTGCGCGTTGGCGAGCTGATTGCCCAGAAGGGCCTCTACATCTCGTGGCGCGAGGAGCGTCGCAAGGCGCGCGAGACGTTCAAGAGCTTCAACGTCGACCTCGACCCATCCGCGCTGGTGACTGCGCTGACGCCGACCGAGCGCGCGCTTCTGGCCATCGTCCGGGCAGTCGAGGACATCCGCTCCGAGCAGGCCGCGCGTCACAGCGCCGGCGGCCTGCTGATCCTCGACGAGCCGACTGTCTTCCTTCCCCAGGAGGGCACGCAGGCGCTGTTCCGGATCGTGCGCAACATCGTCGCCACCGGCGACGCGAGCGTGCTCTTCGTGTCCCACGACCTCGACGAGGTCCGCGAGGTCACCGATCGCGTCACCGTCCTGCGCGACGGGCGCCTGCAAGGCACGGTCGAGACCGCCAGCACGTCCGAGGCCGAGCTCGTTCAGATGATCATCGGCAGGCGCCTGGAGAGCATGGCGCTCGACAGCCAGCCGTCGGGCCGCGAGGTCGGTCTCGCGGTCAAGGGGCTCGCCGGGGGGGTCCTCCAGGGTGTCGACCTGGAGGTCCGTCGCGGCGAGATCGTCGGGATCACGGGCCTGATGGGCTCGGGCTTCGAGGACATCCCCTACTTCCTGTTCGGGGCGCGCGTGTGCACGGAGGGCTCGCTGAGCACGGAAGGCGCGACCTTCGATCTCAAGCTGATGACGCCCGATCGCGCCGTGGCCAACGGCTTCGCCCTGCTGCCGGCAGACCGCCAGCGGGACGGCAGCGTGCCCGAGCTGACGGTGGGCGAGAACGTCATGCTGCAGGTGCTGCCCGACTACAAGGGCCCGTATGGGCTCAAGCGGCGGCCGATGCGAAAGCGCGCGAACGGTGTGCTGAGCGAGTTCGACGTCCGCCCGCCCGACCCGGCGCTCACGTACGAGGAGCTCAGCGGCGGCAATCAGCAGAAGGCCCTGCTGGCCAAATGGCTGCAGACCAAGCCGAGCGTGATCTTCCTGCACGAGCCGACGCAGGGCGTCGACATCGGGGCGCGTGCGCAGATCTTCGGGATGCTGGGCGACGCGGCGCACGGTCACGGCGCCTGCATCCTGTGCGCCAGCTCCGACTACGAGCAGCTCGCCGCGATCTGCGACCGTGTCATCGTGCTCGCCCGCGGGAGGGTGATCGCCGAGATCTCCGGCAACGAGGTGACCAAGGACCGGATCGGCGAGCAGGTGTACAACAGCGTGACCCTGAGGGAATCCACGATGGAGGCTGCTGGCTGATGGAAGCCAAGAACATCCCGCCCACCGAGGTCGCGGAGCCCCCCGAGGCCGTCGAGCCTCGAGAGCCCGAAGAGCCGACCCGTCGTGGCTCGTCGGCGCTGAAGTCGCTGAACTTCGAGCGCTGGGCGCTGCTCGTCGCGTGGGGCATCGTCGTCCTGGTCTTCAGCCTCATCAAGCCCGACACCTATCCGACCTCGGGCAACTTCCAGACGATCTTCGGATCGCAGGCGGTCCTGCTCGTGCTGACCCTCGGGCTCATCGTCACCCTCACCGCGGGCGACTTCGACCTGTCCATCGCGTCGAACCTGTCGTTGAGCGCCATGATCATCGCCGTGCTC
>Ga0081455_10004949_pt1 | contig 14732 bp, 17 predicted proteins | sample TabmetS3T2R1_FD_70207 | JGI IMG/M metagenome (GOLD analysis project Ga0081455, IMG submission 70207) | Tabebuia heterophylla rhizosphere microbial communities from the University of Puerto Rico - S3T2R1 | ecosystem: Host-associated > Plants > Roots > Rhizosphere ... | reverse complement strand
GTGATCGCGACCTCCAGCACGGCGCACGTGAGGATCGAGATCAGGATCTGCGCGATCGAGAGCTGGAAGTCGAAGGCGACCTGTCCCAGGACCTGCAACGACACGATCACGCCCGCAAGATGCAGGCGAGGATCGTGCACGCTCGGCAGCAGCACCGGGTAGTCCGTGCCGCGGAGCCGCAGGGCCCGTGGCGCCGTCACCGGCTCAGTATGGCCGGTCGTCCGAACGCGGGCGGCCTTCGCGTCAGAGACCGATAGGCAGTGGGGCCTCCGGTCGTCTACAGGGCGAAGCAGTTGAACGTGATCGGCCGCTTCTCGAGCGCGTCCTCGACGCCGCTGTAGACGGCGCCGTCGACGATCAGCCCGAGGTGGCCGACGATTCGCAGGAAGCATTGCGACTGCAACGCACGGTTGGTGATGTTGCCGTCGGCGGCGTTGAGGAAGCTGTTGGTGTACGGCTGCACCAGTTCGTCCATGACGGTGGCGATGTTGGTGTACGCCACGGTGCCGATGCTGTCGTCGCCGGCGTTGAGGTCGGCCAGGAACCTCGACCCGATCGTCATCTGCTCGCACGCGGTGATGCCGACGCACGTGCCGAGGGTGAACAGCCGGACGATGTTGGCCGCCACCGTGCCGTAGTTGGGCGTGCCCAGCGTGACCAGGCTGTCGACCTCGGCGGCGCCCCCGTAGTACTTCACGTACGCCCTGGACACGAGCCCGCCCTCGGAATGACCGACGAGGTCGACCTTGGCGGCACCGGTCTGCGTGCGCACGGCGTCCGCGAAGGCGTTGAGCGCCTGCGCCGACAGGCGGATGTCCTGCGTGCCCAGCGTCGGCAGCTCGAAGTCCCAGACCCGGTAGCCGTCGGCCCGCAGCCGGGCGACGAGCGGCTCGTAGGCGAACCCCACGCCGAACAAGCCGTTGACGACGATCACCGGATCCTTTGCCGGGGCCGCCTGGGCGGGTGCCCCGCCGCCGACGCCCAGGACGGCCAGCGTCGATGCTGCGGCAACGACAGCCCCGAGGGCCCGTCGAAGTCCCCTCATGTTCCCCCTCCAGTGCATGAGCGGTTTCTCAGCCCACTCGGGCCAAAGTTACTACTCAGTAATGTCCCGGTGGGCGGATCAGGGGACGGGTGCCGTGGCGGGTCGGGCGAACTCGTGGGCGACGTCTTCGGGCGTCAGCTCCCGGGTCCACGCGGCGAACTCCAGCAGGATCCCGTCGGGGTCCTGGAAGTAGATCGACCGCACGAACACTCCGGGATGCATGTGCTCGCTGATGCCCGCCTCGCTGTCGTCGTGGTTGGCCACCTCGGTGCAGTCGACCCCCGCGGCCAGCAACCGGTCTCGATAGCCCTCGATCCTGTCGGCCGGGACGGTGAAGGCCACGTGGTTCATCGACCCGATGGCGCTGGTGAGCTCGGCCTGGTCCGGTCGGCCTCTGGGGGCGGACACGCCCGGAACCGGGTCCGGGGCGTCCGGGAACCAGAAGAACGCCAGGCAGTCACCGCCACCGCAGTCGAAGAAGAAATGCTGGCCCATCCCGGCAGGCAGCTCGATCGTCTTGACCAGCGGCATGCCCAACACGTCGCGATAGAACCCGACGGTGCGGGCCATGTCGCGGCAGACCAGCGCCAAGTGGTTGATTCCGCCGAACTCGAACGGTGCTCCGGCCACGAGGATCCTCCGACTGTCGTCGCACCCCAGCTAATCACTATGGGGCACCGCCCGACGATGACAGCGCCGGAGGCCTTTTGTTACGGTTATGCGTCGAACCCACCCTCCCGGCTGCGCCCAGCTGGGGATGAGCTTGCTCGCCGACCCGGGGGAAGGGATGCTCCACACTGGTCACGAGGCCTGGCGCCGCCGAGCCGCCTGCCTGACCGTCGCTACCCTTGCCGCCGGTGCCTTGGCCCTGCCCGCGGCGGCGGGTGCGTCGCCGGGTGGTGTCGACCAGGAGCCGCCGCAGGACGAGGATTCGGCCGGCGAGCAGGCGCTGATCGGTCCGCGGGTGCTCGTCGCAGCCGACGACACGTCGGCGTTGACGGGCCGGCTCGAGGAGATCCGAGACACGGTGGCCGACCACGTTGCGAAGGTCAACGAGGCCGAGCAGGCCATGGCCGGGGCCGTCGCCGCGCTGGCCGACGCCGATGCGGCGGTCAGCGAAAGCCAGTTCCGCATCGAGGAGCTGATCGTCCGCAGTGACGAGGTGGTCGTCGACGCCTTCGTGAGCCCGCCCGCGCAGGATGCCCTCGAGGTGCTCGCCACCACCGACGCCGGCGAGGCCGCGGTCAAGCACGGGGTCCTCGACCTGCAGGCCAATGCCAATGCCGACGTGCTGGCGCAGCTCGCCGCCGCCCGCGGCAAGCTCGAGGAGCAGCGGGCGTCACAGGAAAAGGCGCGCGAGCGGGCCGAGGCCGCCCGGGCCGAGGCCGAGGCCGCGCTGGCCGACCTCGATGGCGCCATGAGCCAGCAGGGCCAGTTCGTGATGGCGCTGACCCAGGGCCTCGATGCCGAGTCGGCCGAGGCCGCCCGCCTCGCCGCCAGCGACCCCGCCCTGGCGGCACAGCTGGCCGCTCGCAGCGCCGAGCTGAGCGGCCAGCTCGACGAGCTGCGGGCCGCCAAGGAATACGCCGAGGCGCTGGCCCGGCTCGAGGAAGCCCAGCGCCAGGAAGAGGCCCGGCGAGAGGCCGAGGCGCAGGTCGCCGCCAACCCCACCGGACCGCTCACATCGGGTGGAGGGATCGTCTGCCCGGTCCAGGGGGCCGTGCACTTCACCGACACGTGGGGTGCCGCCCGTTCCGGCGGCCGGACGCACAAGGGCGTCGACATGATGGCCGCGTACGGCACGCCGACCGTGGCGCCCGTCAGCGGCCGGGTGGAGCACCGGAGCTCGAGCCTGGGCGGGCTGAGCTGGTACGTCTACGGCGACAACGGCCACACCTACTACGGCACGCACCTGCAGGGGTACGCCAACCAGGGGGCGGGCCACGTGTCGGCCGGGACGGTGATCGGCTATGTGGGCGCCAGCGGGAACGCCCCGGACGGCTCCCCGCACCTGCACTTCGAGTTCCACCCCGGTGGTGGGGAGCCCGTGAACCCGTACCCGTTGGCCGACGCCGCCTGCCCCAACCACTGACCGACCGGCTCGCCGTTTGTTACCGTCACGTTCCAAGATGGGTGCTGGGGTTGGGGAGGCTCGCCGCCACGGGCGGCGCTGGGCGACGGCATGCGCAGTCGCGGGCCTCGTGTTCATGCCGTCGGTCGCCGGCGCCACCCCCGGGTCGCCCGCAGGCCCGGTCCAGGAGGACCCCGGCGACGACGACACCCGCGGGGTGGTCGAGGCCGCCAGCCGGGCCCTGGTCGGCGCCGACACCAGCCTCGGGACCGGCGATGCCAGCGCCGCGGGCGAGGCGCTCGACCGGATCGAGGCCAACGTGGAGCAACAGCTCACACAGCTCGAGTCCGCCGAGACCGCCGTCGCCGCGTCGGTCAAGCAGCTCGGAGCCCGGGACGCGGCGGTGGTCGAGACCCAGCGCCGCATCGACGAGCTGACCCAGAAGATGGACCACGTCACGATCGGCGCCTACATCGACCCGCCGTCGTTGGCCGCCCTCGAGGTGCTGACCGCGGATTCGGTGGACGAGATGTCGGTGCGCCAGGCGGTGCTGGACATCCGGAACGACGAGATCGCCGCCGACCTCACCGAGCTCGACGAGCTCCGCGGCGAGCTCCGGGAGCGGCAGGCGGCCCAGGAGGAGGCGGTCGTGGAGGCCGAAGCGGCGCAGGCCGAGGCCGAGGCCGCGCTCGAGGACGTGAGGTCCGCCGTCAGCCAGCAGACGCAGTTCGTGAGCGCGCTGAAGAAGGGGCTCGAGGTCAATGCCGCCGCGCTGGAGGACTTGCGGGCCACAGACCCTACGCGTGCCGATCAGCTCGAGCGGCTCCAGGCCGAGCTGGGACCCCGGCTCGAAGCCGCCGAGGCCGCGGCCGCCTACGAGGCCGCCCTCGAGGCGATCGCCGCCGAGGAGCGGCGCAAGGCCCTGCTGGGGATCTGGAAGTGCCCGGTCCAGGGCCCGGTGCACTTCACCGACAGCTGGGGAGATGCGCGGTCCGGCGGCCGCTCCCACAAGGGCACCGACATGATGGCCGCGTCCGGAACGCCCACTGTGGCGCCCGTCAGCGGCCGGGTCGAGCACCGAGGGAGCAGCCTCGGCGGTCTCAGCTGGTACGTCTACGGCGACGACGGGAACAAGTACTACGGCACCCACCTGTCGGGCTACGAGAACGTGGGCGCCGGGCATGTCGAGCGCGGCACGGTCATCGGCTACGTGGGCAGCAGCGGCAATGCGTCGGCCAGCGCACCGCACCTGCATTTCCAGTTCCACCCGGGGGGCGGCAGCCCGATCGACCCCTACCCCCGCCTGATCGAGGTCTGCTAGGGCTACCCGCCCAGCCCCGAGTCGGGCCCGAACGACTGCTGCGCCTCGCCCTCGCTCCAGCGGCGCAGCGTCTCGAACGGGTAGATGCCGGTGGCGTGGCCGTCGTTCCAGGTGATGACCAGGCCCCAGGCGCCGTGAAGGTTGGCGTCGCCCACCGCGAGCGGGGTCGGGCTGCCCGGCCTGGGCCACGGCTCCTCGCCCCGGTCGCGCAGGCCCCGGCAGGTGGCGCAGGGACAGTTGAGGCGCAGGGTCAGCAGGTCGAAGCGGGCGACGTGCCCGTCGTGGAACGTGATCGTCACCGCCTCGTCGCGGTCGACGTCGATCGTCCGCGGCTCGTAGCGCTCGTCCACTCAGCCACCCCGTCCGGGCGCATCCCCGACGGACCCGCGGCCCCCACCGCCCGCCGAGCCGCGCTCGCCGTAGTCGCCGAACGGCCGGTCGCGGTCACGCACCGCCTGCCGCCAGCCCACCTCCTGTGCTCGAGCCACGAAGTCCAGCCCTTCCTGCGTGTGGCGGGCGACACCGTCGAAGATGAAGCCGAACAGGCGGCTGGTGTCGGGCTGGTACTGGTGACGGGCCACGTCGTTGAGCATCCACTTGATCATCTGCAGCTGGTTGAGCGGCAGGAGGGCGATGCGCTGCGCCAGGTCGGTCGAGCGCTCGTGGAGCTGGTCGTCGGGCACGCACTCGAGGACCATGCCCGCCTCCGCCGCCTCCCTGGCGGTCAACTCGTCGCCGGTGAACAGGTAGCGCTTGGCACGCTCGAGCCCGAGCCGCGCGACCCAGAGCCATGGCGCCTCGGGCACCCCCCACACCCGTGCCGGCGGGTAGCCGAAGCGCGCCCCCTCACCGGCCACGATGAGGTCGGCGTTGAGGACCATGTCGGTCCCGCCCGCGATGCACCATCCCTGGACCGCCGCCACCGTGGGCTTCGAGATCTCGTGGAGCTTGGCGAAGGTCTTGCCGAACGTGCCGATCATCTGCACGTCGGCGACCGTGTCCCAGACACGCTCGCCTGCCTCGCTGCGTCCCGGCCGGGCCGTCGACCAGTCGAGGCCGAAGCCGGCGCAGAACGCCGGCCCCTCGGCGCTGAGCAGCACCACCCGCACGTCGTGGTCGCGGTCTGCGGCGTCGAGGGCGGCGCCGAGCTCGTCGCGCAGGGCGGGTGTGATCGTGTTGTAGGCCTCAGGCCGGCACAGCACGAGCCGCCGGACGGCACCTTCGTCTTCCTGCCGGATGGCGACACCGCCGCTCATGGCCGCACAGGCTTGCACCCCGACTGTTGACAAGCAAGCTGTCGTTATGACAACTTGCTTGTCGTGTTGGCATTGGCCGATGTCGAGGCGCTCGCCGACGAGGTGCGGCTCCACTACCACGCGCTGGTCCGCCTGGCCGGCGCCCTACACCGAGGCCTCAGGGTGACCCCGCCCATGCGCGCGGTCCTGGAGTTCCTCCAGGCGCGGGGCCCCACGCCGGTGCCTCGCATCGCCCGGTCCCGGGGTGTGTCGCGCCAGCACATCCAGACCATCGTCAACGAACTGCTCCACGAGGGCCTGGTCGAGCTGCGCGACAACCCGGCGCATCGCCGCTCGTGCCTCGTCGCCCTCACCGCGGCCGGCCACGCCACGATCGCCGGCATCCGTGACACCGAACGGATCGTGCTGAGCGACGCGTTCTCCGACATCGACGCCGACGCCGTGCGCGCCGCGACCCAGACCCTGCGCGTCGTGCGCCGGCGCATCGACGACGTCATCGACGGAGCGGAGGAGCCATGATCCGCCGGAAGCTGTTCGAGAACTTCGCCCATCCCCGCGGCCTGTGGGGTCGGCTCGCAGGACAGGTCATGGCCCGCAAGACGGCCAACGTCGAGCGCGGCAAGTGGGCCCTCGCGGAGTTGGACCCCGGGCCCGACGACCGCGTGCTCGAGCTCGGCTACGGCCCCGGGCTGTCGCTGGCCGAGGCCTGCCGCCGGGTCGACCGCGGCCGGGTCATCGGCGTGGACCAGTCGTCCGTGATGCTTCGGCAGGCCAGGCGGCGCAATGCCGGCGCGCTCCGCGACGGACGCCTCGAGCTGCGTGTCGGCGACGCCCAGCGGCTCGACGCCGACCTGTCCGGCCTCGACCTGATCTACGGGATCAACGTGTGGCAGTTCTGGACCGACCAGGCGGCGACCGTCCACGACCTTGCCGGCCGCCTGGGCCCGGATGGCCGCCTGGCGCTGGTGTACATGCAGCCGCCGGGAGCGTCGACGACCGGCGATGAGGCGGGTGAGCGGCTCCAGAAGCAGTTCGCCGACGCCGGCCTCGCGGCCGTGGAGGCCCGCACGATGCGGTTCGACCCGCCGGCCGTCATGGTGATCGGCCACCGGTCCTGACCGGCCGCACCGCTCGGTCGCGTCAGCGCGTCTCGCCGAGCCGGGCCGCCCGCCCCTCGAGGTAGCGCTGCTCGGGAAGGCTGGTGGTGATGCGGGCGGCGCGGCGGTAGCTGGCGCGCGCGGCGTCGGTGTCGCCGGCCATCTCCAGCAGGTGTGCACGGACGGCGTCGACGCGGTGGTGGCCCGCCATCCGCCCATCGGTCTCGAGGCCTCGCAGCATGTCGAGCCCCGCCTGGGGTCCGCGCGTCATGGCCACCGCCACGGCGTGGTTGAGCGTGACCATGGGGTTGGGCCCGACGCGCTCGAGCAGGTCGTACAGGCCGACGATCTGGGCCCAGTCCGTCTCTTCGGCGCTGGGCGCTTCGTCGTGGACGGCGGCGATCGCGGCCTGCAGCTGGTAGGGGCCGACCGGCCCGGTCGGCAGGGCCTCGCTGACGAGGGCGACGCCCTCGCGGATGGCGTCACGATTCCAGCGGCTCCGTTCCTGTTCCGCCAGTGGCACGAGGTTGCCGTCGGCGCCAGTGCGGGCCGGGCGCCGGGCCTCGGTGAGCAGCATGAGCGCCAACAGCCCCGTCACCTCGTCGTCGTCCGGCAGCAGCCGGTGCACGGCCCGCGCGAGCCGGATCGCCTCGCCGGTGAGCTCACTCCGGTGCAGGTCGGGCCCCGATGACGCCGTGTAGCCCTCGTTGAAGATGAGGTACAGCACGTGGAGGACGACCTGTAGCCGCTCGGCCCGCTCCGGCTCGGGCGGCAGCTCGAACGTGGCACCGTCGGTCTTCAGCCGCTGCTTCGCGCGGCTGATGCGCTGGGCCATGGTGGCCTCGGGGACGAGGAAGGCCCGGGCGATCTCGGCGGTGGTCAGCCCACCCACGGCGCGCAGGGTGAGGGCGATCTGGGACGCCGCCGACAATCCTGGGTGGCAGCACATGAACAACAGCGTCAGCGTGTCGTCCCGCCCCACTGAGTCCCGCTCGTCGGGCCCGAGCGACACCTGCGCCTCGGGTGGCACGAGCGCAGCAGTGGCGTCCTCCCGGCGGCGGCGGGCCGAGTCGCTGCGCAGCTGGTCGGTCAGCCTGCGCGACGCGACCGTGATGAGCCAGCCCCGCGGGCTCTCCGGCAGGCCGCGCTCGGGCCACTGCGTAGCGGCCGCGAGCAGCGCCTCCTGCACGGCATCCTCGCTGGCCTCGAAGTGCCCGTAGCGGCGGACGAGCGCGCCGAGGACCTGGGGCGCCAGCTGGCGCAGCAGGTCATCGAGGCGCGCCTCCGTCCTCACATCTCCATTCCCGCCTCGTCCATCACCGGCCGCACCTCCACAGCGGTCAGCCGGGCATCGGGGATCATCGCGGCCAGCTCGTTGGCCCGCTCGACGGTCTCGCAATCGACCACATAGAACCCGGCCAGGAACTCCTTGGCCTCCACGTACGGCCCGTCCGTCACCGCAGGGACGTCGTCACGCACCCGAACCGTCTTGCTGTTGGACGGATCGGCCAACGCCGCAAACCCCACCATCTCTCCCGACTCGCGAATCGGCTTCTGGAACTCGTCGTGCGCGTCCATGACCGCAGCCTGCTCCTCCTCGGACAGGGACTCGAACACGGTGGGGTTCATGTAGATCATCAGCAGATATCTCACGTCGCCACTCCTCGGCGTCTCTCGTCGTCGGGATCGGGTGCCGTGTGCGGCACCCCTCATCCAACAACGTCGGAGCGGGTCCGCCGGCATCGACACGTCGGGGTCGATGAGTTTTGCGCCGGCGTCTCGTCGGCACAGGAGGGCGACTGGCCTGGAGGTTCTCATGGTGATCGACGACGACGGCGCGCTGGCGCAGGGCGACCTGCGCCTGCTGGACAGCGACATCGCCCGGCAGCTGCTCGGGTCGACGGTGCCGGCGCGGGTCGGCTACACGGCCCTGGACGGCACCCCGCGTGTGGTGCCGAGCTGGTTCCACTGGACGGGCGAGGAGCTGGTGATGCCGACCTTCATCCGTGCGCCCCACGTGGCGCGCCCGGCCGCCCGGCTCCGCGCATTGCGCGCCCACCCTGACGTTGCCATCAGCATCGACACGGAGAGCTTCCCGCCCCACGTGCTGCTGGTGCGCGGCCGGGCCGTGATCACGGAGGCAGAGGGCATCGTGCCGGAGTACGCGCTCGCGGCCCACCGGTACATGGGCGACGAGCAGGCCGCCGCCTACCTGGGCCACGCCGACCAGCCCGGCACCCGCATGGCGCGCATCGCGCTGCGGCCGGCCTGGGTCGGCCTGATCGACTTCGACACCCGGCTCCCTGAGACCATGTCCGGATGAGCTGCCCGCGGATGGGCGAGGGCAATTCACCTGGCATCGGCCACACGAGCGCATAGAACGAGCAGACTTCGTGCATGGCCAAGTACTCGGTGAACGAGCGCGGGGTCGCGAAGGCGAGGGATCTGATCGACGCCCGGCGCTACGTCCTGAGGAGCCCGTGGAGCGACGTCCAGCCCCGGGCCGACGACGAGAACAAGTTCCTCGAGACCCACGCCTGGGACGAATACGGCGAGTGGCACCTTGCGCTCACCGAGGGTGCCCGGGACGAGACCAAGGCGAGATACGCGTTCGTCTTCGGCGACTTCCGCAGGTTGCACCGGATGGGCCTGATCGCCTGCTACTACCGGGCCGCCGAGTGGTCGCACAGGGAGGTCCAGCTGGTGGCCCACGACCTCCTGCTGTACCTGGACGACGCGCGCGAGCTGAGCCGGCGGTCCTGAGGCGGCGAAAAACCGGAATGGCACCTACGACGTAGGACAGTTGGATACGACCGGCCGGTCGTCGGCGCGCGCTCTTACGCCCGGCACCGGACAGGAGGAGGAGGAGGAAGGGCAATGAAGAAAGCCCGCATGAAGATCGCGGTCGCCGTCGCTACCGCCGGTGTGCTGGGTGTGGGAACCGTCGCGATGGCGTCCGCCGGGGGTGGCGACCAGCGCGAAAGGCTCACCGGTTACGAGGAGGTGCCGGCACTCTCCACGCCTGGCGTTGGCGAGTTCAGGGCCTCGATCTCGCGCTCGAGCGACGAGATCCGCTACCGGCTCACGTTCAGCGACCTGGAGACTGACGCCACCCAGGCTCACATCCACTTCGAGAACGAGACGAACAACGGGAACATCGTCGTGTTCCTCTGCACCAACCTCGGCAACGGACCGGCCGGCACGCAGGCCTGCCCCGCCGCCGGCGGGACCATCCGCGGCACCATCACACCCGCGGACATCACCGCCGGGGCGGCCGCGCAGGGCATCGCCGCCGGTGAGTTCGACGAGTTCGTCCGCGCCATCCAGGCCGGGGCGACGTACGTGAACGTCCACAGCGTCGGACGTCCGGGCGGGGAGATCCGCGCGCAGCTCGAAAACGACGACTGACCAGCGGGGGTCGATCGGCGTCGGTCAAAAGGGTCCGCCGCCCGTGAATCGGGCGGCGGACCGCCGCGTTCCGGCGGCCTCGGGGCGCACCCCCTCAGGCGAACACGGCGTCGATCGACAGGCCCTCGGGCAGGGTCATGAAACCCCGGTCGGCGAAGCCCCGCACGATCACTTCCCACGTGGGCCGGCCGGCCACGAGCGCACGGAGCTCGGCCAGCCCGTCGTCGGTCGCGCCGGCGGCGATCAGCGCACCCGCCCGGATCAGCCGCAGGTTCTCCTCGCCGGGCAGCGTCGCCAGGGCGCGGTCGATGCTGGCGAGCGCCGCCACCGGGTCGCCGTCGAACAGCTGGTCGGCGGCGCGGTCGAAGTCGGCGAAGGCGTCGGCGGCGTCGAGCAGCCGGGTTAGCTCACTCAGCGGGTCCTCGGTGCGATCGACACGCAGGTCGACGACGGTGCCGCCGCCCGGCTGCTGGGGCGGGCTTCCCTCGACCACCAGGAGCGCCGCAGACATCCTGCCGCGAGCGTCTCCACCGGCTGCTTCGCCGGCGTCGAGGGCCGCCAGGAGCCTTCGGGCCAGGGGCCCCGCCGAACCCTCGAACGCCGCCGCCATCGCGCCCCACACGTCGGGCGAGCTGACCATGTTTGCCTGCGCCGTGAAGCCCTCACCGACCACATGGCCGGCGTGGTCGACGCACCTCTCGCCGGTCATGGTCGCGACGCCGCCGTCGGCGGCCACGACCCCCACCTGGCGCACCTCCGGCATGGGATCGGCGGCCGTGGCCTCGGCCAGTGCATCGGCGGGAGACCTCCCGGCCTCGAGCGCGTCGAGGCAGCGCGGGCCGTACGCCAGCTCGGCGAAGGCCTGGGTCGTCACCGCGCCCACGCCCGGGCGAGCCCACGGTGCGATCGACCCGACGGCGAGGAAGCACGTCTGCACACCGATTCCCAGCTCGCCTGTCGACGGATCCCGAGCGACGATCGAGTACGTCATGCCAGCACCTCCCCGATCGCCCGCTGACCGTCGGCGGGCGATCGGGGAGGGACGCTAACGACTCGCTCGGAATGGCACTTCATCCTGGCTCAGGGTGGTCAGCCTTGCCGGGAGGCCGCGCTGGTCACTGGTGACGTCAGGACGGGTCAGGACGCTGGCCGTCGCCTCGCCAGGATGCGGTCGCCGTCGACCCGCAACTCGTAAGCGGGTTGAGTTGCGGTGGCTGGCCCGCGCACCACGGTTCCGTCGTCCATGCGGAAGGTGCTGCCGTGCCAGGGGCAGCGCACGCACCCATCGACCAGGACCCCCTCGTGCAGCGGGCCGCCGAGGTGACTGCACCGGTCGAACAGTGCGACTGCCCCATGGTCAGCTTGGGCGGCCGCGAGGGGTTCGCCGTCGAGGTGGGCCAGCGTCGGCTGATCGGGGCTGAGCGCGCCGTCGGTCTGGATCTCGGTCCAATCCGCCGGCGCGGGCGCGTCCGACGCCCGGTTGACACCCGCGGCCCGGCGGTAGGCGAGGTGGCCGCCGAGGAAGCCACCGGCTGTGGCCGCCGCCGCGCCCGCCAGGCCGAGCGCCACGCCACGCGCGCGCCGGCCGCGGCGGCGGGCGAGGAAGGACAGGCCGTACAGCGCCGTGGCGGCCACGTTGGCGGCGGCGTGGACGATGCCGGCGCGACGTACCGGTTCTTCCAGGTCCGACCAGTCGGCCAGCCCGGTGGCCGCCGTCGGCAGCGCCGCGGCGACGCCGATGCCGACCAGGGCGTCGGCCGCCGGTCGGGCACCGCGCCCCCCAACAAGGTCGAGCACGACGGCGCTGGTCCAGAACCCGATCGGCAGGTCCGTGAGGACCGGATGCAGCGGGTGCCCTAGCCACACGCCGTGCAAGACGTCCTTGACGGGGCCGCTCGGCAGGACGGCGGTGACCCGCTGGTGTATCGGTTCCGCGACGCGATCGATGGCGTCGGTGGCCTCGAGGCGCTCGCCGAGGTTGCGAGGATCCATGGCTGCCCTCCTCATCGGGCGACGGTCGCGGCGCGACAGCCAGCGATCGCCGCGCCAATAGTGTGCGCCAACACGTCCGCGCCACGCGTCCGGCAGTCCAGGCTGTTCATCAGGAAGTTCCATCACGCGGTCAGCAAGTGTCTCGTACCCATCGCGGCTGTCGATAGAAGCGCCGGGTACAACGAAAGCGTGACCAGCCATATCGCCGGGTTGCGACACGGCCCCATTCCGACCACCAGACCCGCGCTCCGGGATCTCGGCCTGCTCGGCGATACCCGCACGGCAGCGTTGGTCGACGCACGCGGTCGCATCGTGTGGTTGTGCCTCCCGCATTTCGACGGTGAGCCGGTCTTCGGCACTCTGGTCGCCGGCGAGGGTGGCGGCCTGTTCGCACTCGGCCCGAGCGGTGATGCCGAGGTGGTCCACCGCCGGTACCGGAGCGGCTCGACGCTGCTCGAGACGACATGGCGGGTCGGTGCCGCACAGCTTGCCCTGACCGAGGGCATGGTCGCCGAGGTCGAAGGGTCGCTCTTCCCCACCTTCTGCCTGGTGCGCCGGCTGGAAGCCCGCGGCGGTGCGGTCGATTGCGTCATGTGCTTCGACCCTCGGTTCGGGACCGAACGTCGCGGACCGCGCACGCGCGAGACGCCCGCCGGGCTCGTGTGCGTCGATCACGGAACCGCACTGGCCTTCACCGCAGACCACGACCTCGGGCTTGAGCCCGGACGCCTGGTGGCGTTCGCCCTCGAGCCGGAGCGACCGCTGACGGTCGTGTTGACGGCGGCCCATCGGGGCCCACTCACACACGTCACCCCCGATGCTGCCTGGCGGGCGCTGCGGGAGGACGATGCCCGGTGGCGCCACTGGTCGGCGCAGATCGACTACGACGGCCCATTTTCTGCGGCCGTCGAGCGCAGCCTGATCACGCTCCGGCTCCTGACGTACTCCCCATCAGGTGCGCCGGTGGCGGCGCCCACGACATCGTTGCCGGAACAGCTCGGTGGGGCGCGCAACTGGGATTACCGCTTCGCCTGGCCCCGGGACGCCAGCATCGGCATCGGCGCCTTCCTCGGCGCGGGCGTCGACCAGCAGGCCCGCGCGTTCCTGTACTGGTTGCTTCACGCCAGTCGCCTGGACCGCCCGCGCCTTCCTGCGTTGCTGACGTTGCAGGGAGGGCGGGTCCCAGCAGAGCGGGAAGTCCGCGATTGGCCGGGCTACGGCGGCAGCCAACCGGTGCGGTTCGGAAACGGTGCCCGAGACCAGCATCAGCTCGACAACTACGGCTGGGTCCTCGATGCCATGTGGCTGCTGGCGCGAGCCGGTCATGGGCTGTACAGCGAGACCTGGCGCGCTGCCATGGCAATGGCCGACTACGTCGCCGGGCGATGGCGCCGGCCCGACGCCGGCATCTGGGAAGTGCGCGGCGACCCGGCACACTACGTGCACTCCAAGGTCATGGCCTGGCTTGGGCTCGACCGGGCGCTGCGCATGGCCGACACACACCACACCCCGGGCCTCCGCCGGGCGCGCTGGGCGGCCGAGCGCAATGCCATCGCCGACGACGTCGTGGCCAGCGGCGTCGATCCCAACCGCGGCAACATCGTCCGCGCGTATGGGCGAACCGACGTCGCCGCCGCGCTGCTTGTGCTCCCGTTGATCGGGATCGAGCCCCCCGAGTCCCCCCGGGTGGTCCGCACGATCGACGCGGTGAGGCGCGACCTGTCTGCCGGAGGCCCCCTGCTGTACCGGTACCCGCCGGGCGATGATGGGCTCCCAGGCCAGGAGGGCGCCTTCCTCCCTTGCTCGTTCTGGCTCGCCCAAGCCCTGGCCGCGACCGGGGCCGTGGAGGAGGCCATCGGGATCGTCGACCAACTCGTCGCGCTCGCAGAGCCCCTGGGCCTCTACGCCGAGGAAGCCGACTTCGCCAGCGGAGAGCTGCTCGGGAACTACCCGCAGGCATTGACGCACGCCACGCTGGTGCAGGCCGCCCTCGCGATTCGAGACGCTACGAGGCGTCGAGCAGCACTCCCAGCGCAACACCGAACGCGACGTGGGCGATCATCGTGACCAGCGGTGTCTCCCGGCCGTAATTCAGCGCCAGCAAGCCCGGCGGCTCCAGCTCGGCCTCGCTCGAGAGGCCGGCGCGCTCGGAAGCCATGTGGGGGTGGATGCCTGGCAGCAGCGGAACGATCACGAGCAAGGCGACCGCGCCATGGAGCAACCCGAGCAGGGCACCCGCCCACCACGTCGCCTCGCCGGTGGCGGCGAACGCTACCGCGTACCCGAGCGCGAAGCACTGCCCGTTCACCAAGTGGATGAAGAAGCCGGCCACCCGCGCCCGGTCCGGATCCGCGATCACGATGCTGCCGAGCATGAGAGGAAGATCGAGGCGTGTGAAACCTGTGAGCTGAGCGCCGATCATCACGGCGGTCAGGGCGGCGGTGGCGATGAGCCCGAAGACCGCCCAGCCGGCCCAGTCCATTCGTCAACCTCCCCCGCTCCAACTGGCCAACATATGCTAAGAGAGCTAGGTGGAGCTGGC
>Ga0081455_10004948_pt1 | contig 14733 bp, 16 predicted proteins | sample TabmetS3T2R1_FD_70207 | JGI IMG/M metagenome (GOLD analysis project Ga0081455, IMG submission 70207) | Tabebuia heterophylla rhizosphere microbial communities from the University of Puerto Rico - S3T2R1 | ecosystem: Host-associated > Plants > Roots > Rhizosphere ... | reverse complement strand
TTTTCGTGGATGCGAAGGGCTTGATTTACGCAACCGACTACAATGCGGGGCTTTACATTCTGGAGTTCGACGGCTGATCAGATGAACGTTTAGAGCGCTGGCGCGTTGATTCGCGGAATATGGGAGCGCTTCGATGAACTCTGATGCTGGCGGCTGGCTCTGGCTGTTGATCGACGTCGGTTTTGTCGTGATCTTGGCCATGGCCCTCGTCTATGGGATCTATATGTGGCGTACACGCTCGCGCAACCAAACCGTCGAGCGCATTCGTGACGAAGCGACGCGAGAAACCTACCGTCACCCCTATGGGTAGCTCTCAGCCGCTCATTTTGGCGACCAGCGCGTCCGATACTTCGAAATTCGCGTAAACGTTCTGAACATCATCGCTGTCGTCGAGCGATTCGATCAGTTTCAAGATCTTCTCGCCAGCTTCGTCGTCGAGCGCAACGGTATTTTGCGGTTTCCATATCATTGACGACTTGCGCGGCTCGCCAAACCTGGCTTCGAGTGCCTTGGTGACGTCGTTCAGTGTGTCTGGAGTGGTGATGACCTGGTGCCCGTCCTCGTTTGACACCACGTCCGCCGCGCCCGCATCAATTGCGGCGTCCAGGATGGCATCCGCGCTTGCTGATTTGGCATCGTACTCGACTACACCGATACGGCTGAACATGAATGACACCGCGCCGGTTTCGGCAAGGTTGCCGCCGTTCTTGGAGAAGATCGCGCGTACTTCGCCGGCGGTGCGGTTGCGATTGTCGGTCAGGGCCTCGACGATCACCGCAATACCGCCAGGGCCATAGCCCTCGTAGCGAATCTCGTCGTAGCTTTCGGTGTCGGCGCCCTGCGACTTCTTGATCGCCCGCTCGATATTATCCTTCGGCATGTTTTCGGCGCGCGCCGCCAGCACGGCCGCCCGCAGCCTGGGATTGAAGGCTGGATCGGGCAGCCCGAGCTTTGCCGACACAGTTATTTCCCGTGCAAGCTTGCCGAACAGCTTGGAGCGCGCCTTATCCTGGCGGCCCTTGCGATGCATGATGTTTTTAAATTGAGAATGACCGGCCATGAGAAACGCACAAGGTTGGTGATGCCGGCGGCTATATAAGCCGCCCGCTTGCGAAAATAAATATCGCCGAGCGCAATCGCAAAAACACGTCAGTCCCAGAATCGAGGCTGCGCCTCTTGCAGGATGCCACCAAGCCGCACGGCGCCGATCTTCCGCGCGAGGCCTGTGACGTCGTCTGTCTCGACAGCCAGCGCGCACAGCGTCGCAGGACCCATGGACGCCTCGAATTTCGCGCCGGGAAGTTTGCGCAAAAACCGGTTCAGCGGCTCCTCCTTGTTCATGCCGATGATGGAATCGTAATCGGCGGTCATTCCGACATCGGATACGAAGGCGGTGCCATTCGGCAGGATCCGCTCATCCGCCGTGGGCGCGTGAGTGTGTGTGCCGACCACGAGGCTCGCGCGGCCATCCGCAAAATAGCCCATGGCCTGCTTTTCGCTGGTCGCTTCGCCATGAAAATCGATGATGATCGCATCGGCACCTGCCCTGAGCGGGCAAACCGACAGTTCACGCTCGATGGCAGCAAAAGGATCATCGAGCGGATCCATGAAAATGCGCCCCATGGCATTGATCACGAGCGCGCGCTTGCCGTTCTTGGCATCGATCACTGCCGCGCCGCGGCCCGGCGTCCCTTTCGGGTAATTGATTGGGCGGATCAGGCGCGGCGCCCGCTCGATAAACACAAGCGCCTCGCGTTGATCCCAGGCGTGGTTTCCGAGCGTCACGGCATCTGCGCCGGCATCGATCAACTCATTGTAAATGACTTCGGTAATGCCAAACCCGCCTGCCGAGTTCTCGCCGTTGACGACGACCAGATCGAGCTTCCATGCCGCGATGAGTCCCGGCAGTCGTTCGAATACGATTGTGCGCCCCGAGCGGCCAACGACATCGCCGATAAAAAGAATGCGCATGCGTTCAATCTCTTTGGTTATTTGCGCAGTGTAGGGTCATGCACGAAAATCGATTATTTCCCGTTCCGTTAGCACGAGATCGAGCCGTGCGTCGCGATCGGTAGTCGGGACGGATGGAATTTCCTGAACAGCGAAGGCAATGCCGATAGCAGTCACCGGCTTTTTGCCCCGAAGCGCGTTGATCGTCATGTCGAAATATCCGGCGCCATAACCGATGCGATGCCCGGTTCTGTCAAATGCAGCGAGAGGCACGATCATAATGTCAGGCGCAACTTCAGACGCCTCGCCCGTGGGCTCCCGGATTCCCCACTGGCCGGAGACCAGGGGATCGCCGAAATTCCACGCCCGCATGATCAATGGCTTGCCACGCCCGGCGATGACCGGCAATGCGAGCCGCGCACCGTTGTCCGCGAGGTTTCGCATCAAGGGCACCGGGTTTATTTCGCTCTTCATCGGCGAGAACCCGGACACAACGACGCCAGGTTCGATCCTGATCGGGAACGGCCGCGCTGCGATCGACTGCGCCGCGGCCGCGCGGATGGCAGGCGGCAAAGCGTCGCGCAACGCCAACGCTTCCTGGCGGATCCGGGTCTTCCAGTCGGAAACTGATGTGTCGGCTGCGTTCATGTGCCGGGCATCCATGCTTTCGCAGAAGCTCATCATCAAAGACGTGAATGGCCGGGACAAGCCCGGCCATTCACGTGAACAGTGCGACCAACAAAGTGCGGAGCCGCGATGGCCGTTGGAGAATCGATCCCGGGTTCCCTACGAAAGTAGGTGGGCGCCATATGGCCGAACCCACGAGCCCGGCCAGGGACAGCTCCCTTAAGGATCGATAAGGCCCCGGGGATTGTGTCTCCTGACGCACCCCGCAGCCCCGCGCATCGAATGTAATGGTTATGTCATGCGGACGCCACTTGTGCGGCGGCGTCACCCGATGGCCACGCTGCTGCCGTTGCCGACAGTTTGATTGAGCTTCTTGGTGATCCCTTCGATACGCTCGGCGGCGGAATTGAACGCCCCGACGACCGCATCCGATGCGGCCTTGGCGCGATCAGAAGCGACGAGGCGGGCATCCTGCAGCGCGGCGATCTCCTCCTCAAAGCGGCGCATCTTTCGTACTGCTTCCGCGAGTTCGTCGGCCAGCATCAGCGCCGCCATCACCGTAAGGCGCGTGTCGCCGATTTCACCAAACTTGCGGCGAAGGTCGATGATGCGCTGATCGATGTCTTTGGCGAGCGACTGAAGGTGTTCCTCCTGCCCGTCTTCACAGGCAAGGCGGAATTGACGGCCGGCAATGGTGGCGTTGACTTGCGTCATTGGTCACTCATTCAGATCCAGCACAGACTGAATTGATGCGATCGCGGTATCGAGCCGCTCGGCAATTTCGCGATTCGTTAGGCGGAATTGACGGCCGGCAATGGTGGCGTTGACTTGCGTCATTGGTCACTCATTCAGATCCAGCACAGACTGAATTGATGCGATCGCGGTATCGAGCCGCTCGGCAATTTCGCGATTCGTTGTTTCGAGCCGGCGAGAACGCGCGGTCTCGCCATCCAGTGCGGCGGCCAATCTCGTGCGGTCGAGGCCGAGGGCCTGCACCTGGGCCGCCAAACCTTCTTCGCTACGGTCGGCCTGCTTTCGCCGTTCAACTGCGGCATCGAGCGCGTCGAGCGCGAGCGCGAGACGCCTGACCGCGGTATCGATTGAGCTTTGCTCGGTCATTGCCTTTGCTCCGCACCGAAAACTCTTGCGGCGGCAGACATTTAGCCAAAGAATCTTACGTGCTGCGCGACCATGCAGTCAACGCTTGCGGGACGATTTGCCCAGCTGTTTTCGTCAACCTGTGCATGGTGGGTCAGCACCGCGGCGGTCAGATTGACTCAAGGGACTCACATGCTATCCACCCGCCAAAAGGCCATTTCATGAGCGCAAAAGCTTCGCCGACGGCAGCCGCGGCGCCTCCAGAGCGTCGACAGCATCCGGTCGCTGCTCCCGCCATTACCCATGCGAGCATGGCCAACGCGATTCGCGTGTTGGCAATGGATGCGGTGGAACAGGCCAAGTCCGGCCACCCGGGCATGCCAATGGGCATGGCCGACGTGGCAACTGTGTTGTTCTCGCGATTCTTGAAATTCGACCCGGCCGATCCGGCGTGGCCCGACCGCGATCGATTCGTGCTCTCGGCCGGCCACGGTTCGATGCTGATCTACGCATTGCTCTACCTGACCGGTTACGAGGCAATGACGATCGAGCAGATCAAGAAGTTCCGCCAACTTGGGTCGATCACCGCCGGCCACCCCGAATTCGGCCATGCCCCTGGCGTCGAAACGACGACCGGCCCCCTCGGGCAGGGGCTCGCCAACGCGATCGGCATGGCCATCGCCGAGAAACATCTCGCCGCCGAATTCGGCCACGACATCGTCGATCACAAGACGTACGCGATCGCTTCCGACGGCGACCTGATGGAGGGCGTCAGCCAGGAAGCGATCGCGCTTGCCGGTCATCTCAAGCTCGGCAAGCTGATCGTGCTGTTCGATGATAACGGCATTTCGATCGACGGCGCCTTATCGCTTGCCGACAGCGTCGATCAGGTCCGGCGCTTCGAGGCCGCCGGCTGGACGGCTTCGCGAATTGACGGGCACGACCCCGCGGCCATCAACCTTGCGCTCGAAAAGGCGCAGAAATCGGACAAGCCGACACTCATAGCCTGCAAGACAAAAATTGGATTCGGCGCCCCAACCAAGCAGGGCTCTGAAAAATCGCACGGCTCTCCGCTCGGCGCAGAAGAGATTGCCGGAACGCGCAAGGCGCTCGGCTGGACATCCGCACCGTTCGAGGTGCCAGCCGATATCCTGAAAGCGTGGCGGTTGCTCGGCATCCGCTCAAAAAGCGCACACGCGGATTGGAAGAAACGTTTGGCGGCACTTGCCAGCGAAAAGCGCGGGGAATTCGAGCGTCGCATCAAAGGCGATTTGCCCAAACGGCGGCTGCTTGATGCCGTACGCGCGGTCAAAGAAAAACTGGTGGCGCGACCAAAAGAAATGGCCACGCGCGCGGCATCCGAATTTGCGCTCGAGGGCCTGATCCCCGCAATTCCGGAAATGATCGGGGGCTCAGCCGATCTCACGGGCTCGAACAACACGCGAATCAAGGGGATGAAGACGATCACCGCCGCCGACTTCTCCGGCCGCTTCATCCATTACGGTGTCCGCGAGCATGGAATGGCAGGCGCGATGAATGGTCTGGCGTTGCACGGCGGGATCATTCCTTACTCCGGCACATTCCTGGTTTTCTCCGACTACTGCCGGCCGGCGATCCGGCTTGCCGCGCTGATGGGCCTGCGCGTGATCCATGTCATGACCCACGATTCGATCGGGCTCGGCGAAGACGGCCCCACGCATCAGCCGATCGAGCATCTGGCCGCATTGCGCGCGATTCCGAATCTGCTCGTTTTCCGTCCGTGCGACGCGGTGGAAACCGCCGAGTGCTGGCAGCTCGCCCTCGAGGCAACCGGGAGGCCAAGCATCCTCGCGCTCACGCGACAGAACCTGCCACAGCTTCGCAACCGGTTTGACGAAGAAAATGTCTGCTCGCGCGGCGCCTACGAGATCGCGGCACCGGATGGCCGCGCGGACGTTGCGATCTTCGCGACCGGTTCTGAAGTCGCTGTCGCGGTCGAGGCGGCGAGATTGCTGGCCTCGCGAGGCATCGCGGCGCGCGTGGTTTCAGTCCCCTGCTTTGAATTGTTCCTGGAACAGAAAGAGGAATACCGCCGCGCTCTGATCGGCGACGAGCGGGTCAAGGTTGGTGTCGAAGCGGCTGTGCGCCAGGGCTGGGACGCAATCATTGGTTCCGATGGCGTTTTCGTCGGCATGACTTCTTTCGGGGCAAGCGCGCCCTACAAGGAACTGTACAAGAAGTTCGGGATTACAGGCGAAGGGGTCGCCCACGCGGCGTTGGCCAAGCTTGGGAAGATGTAACCAAAGACTATATATGTCGCAGATTCGCGTCGCGGCGCACTGAAATAGCCGGGAGTGATGTTCATGACAGTACGCGTTGCCATTAACGGTTTCGGCCGCATCGGCCGCAACATTCTGCGCGCCATTGCCGAAGCCGACCGCAAGGACATCCAAGTCGTAGCCGTCAACGATCTCGGTCCGGTCGAGACCAATGCACATCTGCTTCGTTATGACAGCGTGCACGGCCGCTTCCCCGGCCAAGTCACTGTGAAAGGAGATACGATCAGTGTTGGCAATGGCGCCATCAAGGTGATCGCGGAACGTGACCCATCGAAACTGCCGTGGAAGGATCTCGGCATCGATATCGCGCTCGAGTGCACCGGCTTGTTTACGGCAAAAGACAAGGCCTCGGCACATTTGACCGCCGGCGCCAAGCGCGTCCTCATCTCAGCCCCGGCAGACGGCGCAGATTTCACCGTGGTCTTCGGTGTCAACCACGACAAGCTGACCAAGGAACATAAGGTCGTTTCAAACGGCTCGTGCACGACAAACTGCCTGGCGCCCGTGGCCAAGGTGCTGAACGATGCAGTCGGCATCGAAACCGGCTTCATGACAACTATCCACGCCTATACCGGCGATCAGCCGACACTCGACACCCTGCATAAGGATCTCTATCGCGCGCGCGCGGCCGCGCTTTCGATGATCCCGACTTCAACGGGCGCCGCAAAGGCGATTGGTCTCGTATTACCGGAACTCAACGGCAAGCTCGACGGCGTCGCTATTCGCGTGCCGACCCCGAATGTTTCGGTGATTGATCTCAAGATCGTTGCAAAAAAGCAAACGACGAAGGAAGAGATCAACGATGCTGTGAAGCGCGCCTCCGAGCAGCAGCTCAAGGGCATTCTTGCCTACACCAATGACCCCAATGTCTCGATCGACTTCAACCATGATCCGCATTCGTCCACGTTCCACATGGATCAGACCAAGGTGGTGAACGGCACGCTGGTGCGTGTGATGGCGTGGTATGACAATGAGTGGGGCTTCTCGAACCGCATGGCCGATACGGCCGTGGCGATGGGCAAGCTTCTTTAACGGTCGAATGTAGTCCGGCCATGACCGCTTTTCGCACGCTCGACCAGGTCGACGTGAAGGGAAAGCGTGTTCTCCTTCGCGTCGATCTGAACGTCCCCGTTGAGAATGGCGTGGTCACCGACGCAACGCGCATCAAGCGCGCGGCGCCTGGCATCACCGAGATTGCCGACAAAGGCGGCAAAGTCATTCTGCTTTCGCATTTCGGTCGGCCAAAAGGCCGCGATCCCAAGCAGTCACTGAAGCCCGTCGCCGCCGAGGTGGCCCGCATCATCAAGCGCCCTGTCGCGTTTGCGGATGATTGCATTGGCGAGGTGGCGGAACGCGCGGTCGAAGCGATGAAACCCGGCGACATTCTTTGCCTCGAGAACACGCGCTTTCACCCCGGCGAAGAGAAGAACGATCCGGCCTTTGTCGCTGCGCTGTCAAAGCTCGGCGATATCTGGGTGAACGATGCCTTCTCGGCTGCGCACCGCGCGCATGCATCCACCGAAGGACTTGGTCACAAGCTGTCCGCCTATGCCGGACGGACAATGCAGGCGGAGCTTGAAGCAGTCGCCAGGGCGCTTGAGCATCCCGAGCGGCCATTGGCCGCAATTGTCGGCGGGGCGAAGATTTCCACCAAGCTCGATCTGCTTGGCAATCTGCTCGAAAAGGTGAACGTCCTGATCATCGGCGGCGCCATGGCCAATACGTTCCTGCTGGCGCAAGGAAAGAAAATTGGCAAATCACTTGCCGAACCCGATCTTCTGACCACTGCGCGCGAGATCATGACAAAGGCTGCAGCGGCAAAGCGTGAAATCGTGCTTCCCGTTGATGTTGTTGTGGCTGAAAAATTCGCGGCGCATGTTCCTACCCGCGTCATCGACGTCGATCATGTCAACGCGGCCGACATGATTCTGGACATCGGCCCCCGCACCATCGAACGGGTTGTTTCGGTACTGGCCCGAGCGAAGACTTTGGTGTGGAATGGTCCCTTCGGCGCTTTCGAGATGGAACCGTTCGATAACGGCACGGTGGAAGTCGCCGAAGCCGCTGCGGAACTGACTGAAGCCGGCAAGCTTGTTTCGGTAGCGGGTGGCGGCGATACGGCGGCCGCACTGAATGTGGCTGGTGTATTTGACCGGCTCACTTATGTCTCAACCGCCGGCGGCGCGTTCCTGGAGTGGCTCGAGGGCAAGACCTTGCCGGGAGTCGAGGTGTTGCGGGTAAAATAGCGGCGAAGTGTCTTTGGCATTCCGGGCGGGGCTGAGAACCGAGGCCGAGAGCCAAGTGCAGTTTCTGGATCCCCAACTCGCGCTTCTGTGCGCAGGGATGACGATGAGAGGGAGAAGGCGATGAATCTCGACGAGTTGAACAAAGTGGCGCAAGCGATGGTGGCGCCCGGAAAAGGTATCCTAGCCGCCGACGAATCGTCCGGCACGATCAAGAAGCGTTTCGATGCCATCGGCGTAGAATCGACCGAGGGCAACCGGCGCGACTATCGCGAGATGCTGTTCCGCTCGAGTGAAGGAATGAAGCACATCTCGGGCGTCATCCTCTACGACGAGACGATCTGGCAAAAAGCCAAAGATGGCACGCCACTGGTCGAACTGATCAAGAAGGCCGGCGCTATTCCCGGCATCAAGGTTGATGAAGGTACCAAGCCGCTGCCGATGTGCCCCGGCGAACTGGTTACGATCGGCCTCGACAAGCTGGTCGACAGGCTGCCGAAATATTACGAGCAAGGCGCGCGTTTCGCAAAATGGCGAGCGGTGATCGATATCGGTCCCGTCATGCCGAGCTATGCCTGTGTGCATGCCAACGCGCACGCACTCGCGCGTTATGCCGCGCTTTGCCAGGTGGCGCAGATCGTACCGATCGTCGAGCCTGAAGTGCTGATGGATGGCGATCACGACATCGATCGCTGCGCCGTGGTGACCGAGTGGGTATTGAAGGAAACCTTCCAGGAGCTCTACTACAACAAGGTCGCGCTCGAAGGCATGGTGCTTAAGCCGAACATGACGATCCCGGGCAAAAAAAGCTCGCGGCAAGCCTCGGTCGAGGAAGTCGCCGAAAAGACCGTTAAGGTGCTCAAGAACTGCGTCCCCGCTGCCGTTCCCGGAATTGCTTTCCTCTCAGGTGGGCAAAGCGACGAAGAAGCGACCGCGCATCTCGATGCCATGAACAAGATCGGCAATTTGCCGTGGAAGCTCACTTTTTCCTACGGTCGCGCGCTGCAGCACGCACCGCAAACAACCTGGAAAGGCAAGTCGGAAAACGTCGCTGCCGCGCAGCGCGCCTTTGCGCACCGCGCAAAGATGAATGGGCTTGCGGCGCTCGGCCAGTGGAAATCCGACATGGAGAAAAAAGCGGCATAGCGCGGCAGACGTGCAAAAGGCCGCGATGGTGCGGCCTTTTGCTTTATCCCGTTGCGTGCGGGATCAGTCGCAATTGCTTTGTGAATTGTTGTCGACCTGATCGGCCCCTCTCCTGTAAGAAGCCTCGCCTATCAACGCTCTCCTGCCTTGGACGTTCCCCGATTTATTCGCAAAGTAAGGATACAAAACGTGATTGATCTCTATACCTGGACGACCCCCAACGGCCGCAAGGTTTCCATCGCGCTCGAAGAATTGGGCCTGCCCTACGCTGTGCACCCGATCGATATTTCCAAAGATGAGCAGTTCGCACCCGATTTCCTCAAGATCGCTCCCAACAACCGTATCCCTGCAATCGTCGACCGCGATACCAACATCGCCCTTATGGAATCGGGCGCCATTCTGATCTATCTCGCGGATAAGACTGGCAAGATGTTGCCCAAATCCGGCGAAGGCCGCTATCGCGTCATCGAATGGCTGATGTGGCAGATGGGCGGACCCGGTCCCATGCTCGGCCAGGTCCATCACTTTGTGAAGTACAACAAAGGCAAAGCGCCCTATGCGGAAGAGCGCTATCTGAAAGAGGCTCATCGACTTTACAAGGTGCTCAATACGCGCCTGGAAGGTCGCGAGTTCGTGGCTGATCAATATTCCATTGCCGACCTTGCAATCTGGCCGTGGATTTCGCGCTTCGAATGGCAAACCATAGACATGAAGCAATATCCCAACGTGAAGCGTTGGTATGAAACCATTGCCGCGCGTCCGGCAGTTCAGAAGGGCTACAAGGTACCGAAGGACATGGGTCCTGTGCCGATGCCCTGACGCCGTCATCGGGACCGTGCCCGTAGTCGCGAGAGGCTGTTCGCAAACGCGCAAAAACGCCGCAGTAAACTCCCTCTTCGGGTCAATTTTCCGCCGGATTGGGTTAGCATGCGAAGATCATGGCTTCGCGACCTAAACAGGCAACCCCTCGTCCGCCGCCGCGACTTTACCTCATCACGCCGCAAATTGCGGACGCATCTGCATTTTCCGCGCAGTTGATCTCTGCGCTGGAAGCGGGAGACGTTGCGGCGGTTCTGCTGCGCCTTGGCGATGGCTCCGAGCGTGCGCTGATCAATTGCGCGAAGTCACTCGCCGGCCCGGTGCAAAGCAAGGAATGTGCACTTTTGATCGACGGTCGCTTTGACCTTGTCGCACGCGCCGGAGCCGACGGGGCGCATCTGACCGGGGTCGCGGCCTTCACGGACGCGATCGGCCAACTTAAGCCTGAACGCATTGCCGGCGCGGGCGGACTCGTGAGCCGGCACGACGCGATGGTCGTCGCGGAGCAAGGAGCGGATTACGTCATGTTCGGAGAGCCGGATGCGATAGGCAGAGGTCCGTCCTTGTCCGCGATCGAAGAACGCATCGGGTGGTGGGCGGAGGTGTTCGAAATTCCGTGCGTCGGATATGCGGCATCGCTCGATGAAATTGCGCCGCTCGCACTCGCCGGCGCCGATTTCGTCGCGCTTGGAGATTTTGTCTGGCGGGACGACGACGCGATCGCATCGGTCATTGCGGAGGCCGGTCGGGCGCTGCGGCTGCCGGAGCCGGCCGCATGAGGCAAAACACTCGCGACTTCACGCTTGGCGTGCTTTTGACGATCGCATTAATTGCACCAACCGCGCTCGCACAGGCTCCCAAAAACGCGCCGCCACAGTGGCCCGCGCCGCCACAGCCATCGGCGAACAACACTGACCAGTCCAACATCGACATTGCCTACGGAGCCTATCAGCGCGGGCTTTACATCACGGCGTTCAACGAGGCGACCAAACGCGCGCAACAGAATGATGCGGCCGCTATGGTCTTGCTCGGCGAGATGTATGCACAAGGTCTCGGCGTCGGTCGCGACGATGCGATGGCGTCGCAGTGGTACAAGGCGGCCGCCGAGAAAGGTAACCGCGACGCGCTGTTCGCGCTGGCATTGTTCAGTTTTCAGGGGCGGGCGGGCCCGAGCAATCAAGCCGAGGCGGCGCGACTTCTCGAGGCCGCTGCCAAGCTCGGCCACGCGGGAGCCGCGTATAACCTCGCCCTGCTTTATCTCCAGGGTCAGCAGTTTCCGCAGGATTTCAGGCGCGCCGGCGAACTCTTCACAGCCGCCGCGGAAGCTGGCAATTCCGAAGCACAGTATGCGCTGGCGACATTGTACAAGGAAGGTCGTGGAGTAACCAAAGATTTAAGCAAGGCTATGCGGCTGATGCAGCAGGCATCTATCGCCGGCAATGTCGATGCAATGGTGGAATTCGCAATTGCCCAGTTCAACGGTGACGGCGTCAACAAAGACGAGGCTGCCTCCGCGCAACTGTTTCTGAAAGCTGCCCATCTCGGCAATCCGGTCGCGCAAAATCGACTCGCGAGGATCCTTATGGCCGGTCGAGGCATGCCTGCTGACGCGACCGAAGCGGTTAAATGGCACATCGTTGCGAAGGCAGGTGGCGCAAGCGACCCGGACCTCGACGTATTCGCTGCCAAACAAACACCTGCCATACGCGAAGCCGCAGACAAGGTAGCCAGAAAATGGTTGTCGACAGTGACGCCGGCGCGCCCTTGACGGCGCCTGCCATCACAGGCAGATCGCACGCGTCATGCAGCATTCCGCACTGCTCAACGTGATGATCGGCGCCGCGCGCAAGGCTGCGCGCGCGCTCAAACGCGACTTCGGCGAGTTAGAAAAATTGCAGGTTTCAATGAAAGGTCCCGCCAACTTCGTCTCAGCGGCGGATCATCGGGCCGAAGAAACGCTCCATGCGGAACTGATGAAGGCCAGGCCTGGGTATGGCTTTCTCGGAGAAGAAGGCGGGCGTCGCGTAGGTGCTGACAAAACCCACACCTGGATTGTGGATCCGCTCGATGGCACGACGAATTTTCTGCACGGCATCCCCCAGTTCGCGATCTCGATCGCGCTTGAGCGGGACGCAACCATAGTAGCTGGGCTGATCTACAATCCTGCGAACGACGAAATGTTTGTTGCGGAGCGCGGCAAAGGCGCGTTCCTCAACGACCAGCGCATCCGGGTCGCAGCGCGGAGACGCCTTGTCGACGCGGTGATTGCCTGCGGACTACCGCATTATGGCCATGGGGATATCGGACTTTCGCGAAAAGAAGTGGGCGCGATGCAGGAACACGTTGCCGGTCTGCGCCGTTTCGGCGCAGCCGCGCTTGATTTGGCCTGGGTCGCGGCTGGGCGGATCGACGGTTATTGGGAGCGACACCTCAAACCCTGGGACCTGGCGGCGGGATTGATCATGGTACGCGAAGCCGGTGGCTTCGTTTCCGATTGTGACGGCGGCGACGACATTTTCGAGAAAGGTCACGTCGTCGCTGGGAATGAAATCATCCACAAGGAGCTGGTCGCTGTGCTTAAAGGGGCTGGCAAGGGCTAGTCTTCCGCAATTTCAACTCAATCAGCGGCTTAATCCTGACGCCTAGTTCCACCACAACTGCTTTTTCCCTGTCACCAGTCTGTGTCATAGTACTCGGCAGGCTATATTCGGCTTAACTCCTGAACCTAATGGCCAAACAACTAGACCCCCTCAAGCTCTCGTCCCCCCGGATTTTCCTGTTCAGGATGCTCGTTTTCGTCATCCTGGTCGGGCTTATCACCTTCGTGCTGCACAAGCAGATCCAAGTGGCGTTCATGGCAAATCCAGGCCTGAATGCGCTGATCATCGGGGTTCTGGCCATTGGCATTGTGCTGTCATTTCGTCAGGTGCTGCGGCTTTATCCGGAAATTGCCTGGGTCAACAACTTCCGTCTTGCCGACCCCGGGCTCGCGGTCGAAAGAGCGCCTGTCCTACTCGCGCCGATGGCTGCAATTCTCGGAAGCCGCGTCGGGCGCATGGCGATGTCCTCGCAACTGATGCGCGGCATCCTCGATTCAATCGCAACCCGGCTTGATGAAGCTCGCGACATTTCCCGGTATATGACCGGTCTGCTTGTTTTCCTGGGCCTGCTTGGCACGTTCTGGGGCCTGATCGAGACCGTCACCTCGGTCGGCTCAGTCATTCAGGGACTAAAGGCAAACGGCGACAGCGGATCCATGTTCGATTCGCTGCGCGACGGCTTGGCTGCGCCACTCTCCGGCATGGGCATTTCGTTCTCGTCGTCGCTATTTGGTCTGGCCGGCTCGCTCGTGCTCGGCTTCCTCGATCTGCAATCCAGCCAGGCGCAGAACCGCTTCTATACAGAACTTGAAGATTGGCTATCCACGACAGTCTACGATCAGGCTGCGGAGCCCGCGCTTGGCGCCGGCGTCGGCGGCGAGGTGCGTTCCGCAATCGAGCGGTTGCGAGGCGCAGTCGACCAGTTTGAGGCAGGAAAGTCGGCCTCCGCTGCCATGGCGAATCTCGCCGAGGCCATTCAGGGCCTGGTCCATCATATGCGCACCGAACAGCAGATGATCCGTGATTGGGTCGACTCGCAGGCCGCCCAGCAACGCGAGATCAAGAAGCTGCTGGAGGTTCTGGTGCGGGAGCACGCAAAGTTGAGCTGAAGCGATGGCGTTGGCACGAATCCGCCGCAGCGAGAGCGGCATGAACTACTGGCCGGGCTTCGTCGACGCGTTGTCGACGCTGATACTCGGCATCATTTTCCTGCTTACCGTATTCGTGGTGGTGCAGTTCTATTTGCAGCAGGAAGTTGCCGGTAAGGATACCGCACTCAACCGGTTGAACGCCCAGATAGCACAGCTCACCGAGCTGCTGGGGCTTGAAAAATCCGGAAAAGCCGGGCTCGAAGATCAGCTGGCGCAGTTGCGAGCGACGCTCGCCGTCGCCGAGAGCGAGCGGGATCGGCTGAGAAGTGCCGCCGACAGCGCCGGTGCAGGAGCCGCGGCGGCTCAAGGCAGGGTTTCAGAGCTGGCGGGTCAGGTCGAAGGCGAGAAAAAGATCTCGGCGCGGGCGCTCGCCCAGGTCGAGGTGCTCAACCAGCAGATTGCAGCATTGCGCCGTCAGCTCGCCGCCCTCGAGCAGACATTGGACGCGTCCGAAAAGAAGGATAAGGAATCTCAGAGCCGCATCACCGAGCTTGGCCAGCGGCTTAATCTCGCCCTGGCCGAACGCGTTAATGAATTGAAACGGTATCGCTCGGATTTCTTCGGCAAGCTTCGGGAAATTCTCGGCGATCGTTCAGATGTCCGCGTGGTGGGAGACCGTTTCGTTCTTCAATCCGAGGTATTCTTCGACACCGGCCGCGCCGATCTCAAGCCCGAGGGCGTCGTTGAACTTGATAAGGTGGCCATGGCATTGGTTGAGCTGGAAAAGAAAATACCTTCCGACCTTGCCTGGGTTTTGCGCGTCGACGGCCATACCGACGTA
>Ga0081455_10004947_pt1 | contig 14733 bp, 15 predicted proteins | sample TabmetS3T2R1_FD_70207 | JGI IMG/M metagenome (GOLD analysis project Ga0081455, IMG submission 70207) | Tabebuia heterophylla rhizosphere microbial communities from the University of Puerto Rico - S3T2R1 | ecosystem: Host-associated > Plants > Roots > Rhizosphere ... | reverse complement strand
ATTCGTATTTTTTCATCTATTACTCCATCAGTTTCCAAGTTTATTTCACTAAGCCAATCCAGGATTTTACAGTTGTACATCTTTGATGAGGCCCCAGTAACGCCCGCTGCTTTTAGCATTGTATATATTTCATGTTCGCGGTTGTCTTGATTCTCTGCTAGAAGCGGCGGTTTGCGGTCCCTGAGTAATATGAGTATAGGTTTATCGCCTAAATGCAGATTATCCTGGAAGTCTAAGGCCGCATGTTTACTACGAGTACTCTTCTCGTGTTCACTACCCTTTTTAACCGAGTCGTTACCCTCCTGGCCTACTGTTTTCTGATTTGTCATGTCATGAGTTCCTCCTTTTTCCCGTTCGATTATCTCCCTATTGGGGTCAGGTTCAGGGCTTATAGGATATCCTGTTACGTCAGTTCCGTTCTTATCTCCGATAGTTTCTACTTTAGTAAGTTCTTTGGCGCCACCGTAAGCTGTAGGAGATTTATCAAGATTCAAAACCTTTAGAGCAAGGTCTTTAATCCTTATCTGGTTCTTAATGTCCTGTGATTCTGTTGCTATCTTGGGAAACTTTGATACTTCTCTGACTAGTCGTAGCTTAAACTCTGTCCATATTTGATTGTCTTTTAAGTATCTAGTTCTACCTGCATCAGTGGGTAATGTATTGCATTCAACATACCCAGTACATTGTCTAAACTCGGTGCCTACGAACTCTACAAGATAGCCATCCTGGAATACCTTGATGTTACCATTTCCTTTTTCGTCAAACCAGATATTTCCTCGAATGTCTGAGCCGCCTTGCATTCTTTGGAGAAGCTTTGGAGGATGTTCGGATATGTAAGAGTGGGGAATTACTTTTGTACTATTTACATAAAAGTCGATTCTTTTTTCATCAAATAAGCGAAGAGTCCACTTATCTTTTATGCTTTTTACAAGTTCTTTCTCAATAATTGGCTGAGCTGTTGCTGGTCGACCATGAAAAGCTACTATAGTTCCTTGCGTTTCAATACCAAAGAGTTCTTTGTATGCATCACTAATCGGCTTTCGTGATATTTTACCATAAGCAGTTGCTCCGGCGGGAGTTATGAACATTGGGATTTTGTAAATCATCTCTCTGTCCATTGAAGTGATGATTACCTGGGGAGCGATGTTTGTATACTGGAACATTCCAATACCTTTTCGTCTTAGCCCAACTTCTTCTGTATCTTTCTGACTTGTTGCCTTCATTTCTGAAACGAATGCATCAATATCTCCATTATGGTAGCTTGTGATACCGCCGTAACTATGGTCTGTAAAAACAAGAGCCGGGTCATGGCCTTTCTTTGGATTAATCCATATTTGAAGTAGATTTGGTTGACCCCTTTTATTGGAATCAAACATGTTTTGATTTACTTCATGAATGTAGCCAAAGATGTTATCCTGTAGGTTACGAAGCTGTTTGTGAGTTCCAACTAAATCGACGGGAAGCTCATGGGCTTCGCTAAAATCGTCTGGATTTATTTTGTGGGAGTTTGGGATTTTATTGGGCTCAGTCATTTTTTGCGGCCTCCTTTATTTGTTCTAACTGCTTATGCAAGTACCGTACTAAGTTTATGAGGAGCTTTCTATCGTATAGATGTACATCATTAATATTGTACTCTTCTACTTTTATTTGATACTCTCCCGTTGGAGCATTGTCTTTGCTATTTTCATACTCTTGAACTACTTCGTCATGTTTGTTCTTTATATCATTCTGTGAATATTGGATACCTTGTGTATTTCCTTGTTCTTGTTCTTGTTTTCCCTCTTCCCCGGCCTGCTTTAACCTGCCGGATTTCTCCCTATTCTTCTTTTTGAGGGCCCGCTTTCTCTGGTTCTCATCTTTATACTGCGGGTAGTCTGCCAGTACTTTTCTAACATAGTCGTCGTCAACATATCCCTTTAGTCCTTTGATTATCTCCATTGTTATTTTCTCTGTTTTAACTAAGCCGGATTCATCTAGCTTTCTCGCGGTTTCTAAGATTACTTCTTTCTTTCGTTTGAAGAGCAAGTCTTCAGCTTTATCAAGTTCCTTTCGGGCCCACTCAAAAATAGTGCCTACATTAGGTTTCTCTTTTACTACCTGCTTTGTCTTAGTAGTTTTGGCTTTTGTCATTAGATATTGCTCTCCTTTGGAGTAGTGTGTTCCTTCAAGTCTGCAATAAGTTTGTCAAGTCTTTCCAGTTGTGATTCATTAGCTGCATGAATCATTGTTGACAGTGCGGCCACATCTACATTAATCTTTTCCAGCTTTGCTAACACACTGTTGATTGTTTCATCAGATACTCCGTTACTACTCTGTTGTGACACTTCTGTAGTTTTACCCCATGTAGATTTAGGGCAGTTGTGTCGTTCATTCAATAGCTCGTGGTCTTCTGAGACTTGAAGAGGTATCAGCTTACCAAAATCGCTTCTACCTGGCTCTCCTGCTTTGGCGTCCCAGTTGAACCATATTAGCTGGCCGCATCCCTTATTACATTTCGTGGTCTTAGCCACTTTCTTGCTTCCTCCTTTTCTCAGTCTTCTTTAGTGCTTTCTCAAGAATCCTTGTAACAAATTTGCTTCTCGATACGTCGCCTCTTTCCTGGTCAATCCATGAAGTCATACCCAAAGGTAGAGCTAGATGGATTGTTTCGGTCGTTTTTACCATCGATGTAATAAGCTCTAGTACCTAATAAACTATATCCAATATTGTCCTATATTGTATAGGACTAAAAGGAGAGGGAGAGAGCTATTTGATTTGAAATATAATCTGATTTATTTCTCCCCATAACTGCGGGTCAATATTCTCTTCCATCCATCTGGGATATATTGCCCTGGCTGTAGGATTTGATTTCCATATAGACTCAAACTCTTCCATGACTCTTTTTATGACTATGGTGCTAAAATAATCCCTTACTTTGTTAGCATTGTCAGGGTACTTCCTTGCCATAAAGTTATAAAATGCGGCATACCTTGTTTTGGCTTCTGGGCTTAGCTGCATCTGAACTCTGTAATAATCCCTTCTCTCCAGTTTGTCTTTAGTGATTACCATCAATGTAACAGAAATATGTATTTAATAAAAATATAGGAGGAAGATTAAGAAGATAAACGACCCTGGAATCTGTCACTTGCTACAGCTTCGTGAGGTTCGCAACCTAATAAATCGGCTACTTGGTCCTTATCCTGTAATAGTTCATAGTGCATCTGGCATATCCAGATTTTGCTTTTCTTCTTATCACCTAAACGTTTTGAAATGAACTTAATAAAATGAGAGGATTTATGTAGACAAGGAACATCTACACCAATCTTATGTATTTCGCAGCGTCTAGTCATTTGTGAAGAACACTCCACCGGTGGATTGTACCATTTTTGTGTGTTGCTTCAAAGGAAGTAAAGTAGTCTCGCTTAGTCTTTGTTATGCTTATGGCTTGCTTCCAGCAAACAAAGCACATTATATGAGCTCCTTTATGCCTACTCAACGTTGTGCTCATACTTCAAACATCTATTTGCCAATATTTCTAAGTCTTTACCCTTTAGAGGTGGAGAGTCTTGACCTTGAAACATTGAATCGATTGCTGGCATAAGAGTAGCTACTACTTTACATACATCAAAGTGAGAGCATTTGAAACAAGAAGGGGAGGGAGTATCTATTTCCCTTATCATTTCCTGGCCTCTCTCTGTCCATTTCTCTCGTGTGTTGTGATAGGTCAATGTGTTGCTAGAAGCTCCTTCTTTTTCTTTCCCAGAGTTCCGTCGATTGCTTGCTTCATGATGTTGTGGGCGTACATAGTAAGGTAGTATTTAGTTGAGAAGCCGGTTTCAGTCTTCATTTTCTCGCCTTGACTTTCATTTTTCCATACATTCGCAGTGATATCATTGAATGCTGTCCATAAGTTCGGCTGACCTGTTAGGGTGACTTTCTCAGTCTTAGTATTTACTTCTATTTGTGGTGGTAGTGCTCGTTGTGGGATTCTTTTAGCCCAAGATTCAGCTATGAGCTGGTTGACTTTCATCTTTGCCGCTTCTTTATAGTAGTGTATCAGTCCTGCAGTTCGGTCTAGAATCTGTTCCAGCCCTTTGCTGAACTCTTTTACCATGATGTTTCTATCTCCGATATGTCGAACTGCTATACTACCAAGGTCTGAACCTTTTGCGATTGCTCCATTGGAACAGATTAGTCGATATGTGAATAGGTCAGCTCCAAGAGCCACATAGGTTCCTATGCTGTTCCTCACTAAACATCCTATCTGTATCTTATCTCCCTTCTGGACTTCTGCATATTTATCGCTCATGATTTGCCAGTATGAAGCGCTTCCTCCATGACTGAAATACTGTTTTACTATTTTTAGTCCTGAGCCAGGTCTATCTACCCACTTATGCAAAACTGCATTTACCTCTTCATTAGGATAGACTACATAGCTTTGTTTTACCATGCATCCATACATCCCGTTGAAAAATACGCCTTTGTATTTGTGGTCTTCATATTCGGTGCCGCTCATGTCCCTAACATTTAATGGTATTTCGGTAATACCATACTGTTTCTCCCAGGTCGTGACCTTTCTCCTGTAATCAAATGGAAGGTCACTAGCCTTTACTGGCGAGAGATATGGCTGTACTTCTTGCTTAGTCATGGCTCATATACCACTCTCTCTGGCATAACTGACCCTGTACCTGTAAATGTCTCCCTTGGGTCTGCTTTTTCTATTTCGTGTCCTGCAACTATTTTGACTTCCAAACTTACATCGCTGCATACTACTGCATAGATGTGTTTACAGGTTATGTTTCGTCTTGAAAAGTCTGGACAGTCGCATGTTACCTCTCCGGTAGCCATTACTACTACGCTGTATTCTTCATTGGGTCTGTTTTGAGATTGAACTTTGTACAATATTGCAGAAGTTGTGCTAGGAACAATCTTACGTACATTTCCGCTAGCGGCTAGTTCCATTCCTCTAACAAATCGCATATTGACGGTACTTTCTTCGTTCTTGTTTTTGGCTTTCGCCTTTTCGAGCTTATTTAAGCTCTGATTTTTTTGATTTGACATCGCCGGGTTACATGCTAAGGTGCTTAATAAAGACTGCTTTTTGGTATATACAATGTACCACATATACTTAGCATACCTTATATACTCGTTCAGCATACAGCCGGCTAGAAAACAAATGAACCCAATAGGATTTATTTTTGGTGTCATAGTCACAGTTGTTTCTTTGGTGATACTGTTTGGCTATGCAATACCGAATGTACAACAGGCACAGGAAAATGTAAAGATAGCACAAATGGAGTATGACCAATCACAAGCCGAGTTAGACGCAGCGATGAATGAACTGAATACAAGCGTTAATAATATTCAGCAAATGTGTGATACTGGAGAGGTAACCGGCTGTTAATGACAGTACAAAAATGCCCTCACTGTCGCTCTATTAGGCTGATAGCGTCAAAAGATGGGAAACTTTATTCATGTTTCGACTGCGGCTATTCTGGGATGTGGGTAGTAGTAGATGACAGAATTTAATCTAAAAGGAACCTCAAGCGCCAGACTTAAGAAGACAACAATCTATGCTCTTAAAGCTCTGATAAGGCCAGAGCTTGACGAGACATTAGATGACGTTGTCCAACGACTTATAACATTCTACCTAAAGAAACCTGACGAATCTAAAAAGAGGATGACAAAGAGGAAGGTACAATGAAGACTATAGCTGTATCCATACTATTGTTAGCAGTGCTAAGCATTTCTTTAGCTTCTACTGTTGGTAGTCTATCTTTTGTTTACTCTTCTACTGAAAATGAATCATCTGATAGTGGAGAGGAAAGCAGCGAAAGCAACGAAGCAGAGAATCAACAGCAAGAAGAGGAAAGCAAGGACGACGTACCAGAACCAGAGCCAGAACCTAAAACGGAAGAGCCACCAGCTCAGGCGCAAGTTTGCCCTCCATTGTGTGGCCCAGAAGAGGAAGTACCACCAACACCACCAGCAACAGAAGAGCCTATACTACCAGTAGAACCAGAGCCAGAGCCAGAACAACCAGATGAATCATGTTTATTTAATCCTAGTCAACCAAAATGTGCATCAGATAACGGTATATGTCCAGATGGATTTTTCCAGAATGAAGACGGCAACTGTGTTCCAAATCACCCAAATGGCTGCCCAGAGGGATTCCATTCCCATGAGGATGACGAAACAGGGCAATGTATTCCGGACTCGACACCGTGTGAGCCAGGATATACTAGAGACCCGGACTTTCCAACATGCTCCTCAATAGACTCCGTTTGTAGGGACCATCCCGATGAGGACATATGCAACAATAATGATAACAATGGAAATAACAACGGGAATCATAATCATAACAAAGACAAAAAAGACAAAGTAATCAAGATAATAACAAACATTGACATTGTTAATAAGATAAACAAAGCCTCAGACGGCGACAATGGCGATTTGGATATCTCACAAACTATTGTAGCTATCAACTACAATGAGGGAGCTGGCATAAACTGTGTCTTTGACAATGATGATAATGGACAATGCGAAACATTCGATGTAACAAAGGACTCTGGAAAGGAGCCACTGCTACAGATAATAGAGTTCGATTAAGATGGTCGGAATACAAACCTGGCTCAGTCTTGATACTCATGCAGCATTGAAACAATATGCTCTGGAACATGGCTACACGAGTAAGCAGAAAGCAGCAGAAGCATTGATAGAAGAATGGTTAGTAGAGGGAGGTTATCTAGAGCCAGAAGAACTTGACCCCCTAATCGGTGATGGGTACGAATATCTAGAAGACGCCTAATACTAACACTACCTTTTTTATTTATTTACATTAGTCAACGGTTTTATACCATTCTGTTGTAATATGTTGTGTTGGTAGAACAACAACAGAAGTATAACTACTATCTCGATATGGCTACCTGCGTCAACTGTCACAAAATCTATCCGGTAAAACAATCCAATAACAGAACTTTGTGTATTGGATGCAAAGCAGATGCAGCAAACTGGCCAATGAAAGAAACTTAACGAGCTAATGCAGTAGATAATACACCTTTTAGCGAAGATACTGCAGTACCACATTGAGGTAGTCCATAACCGTATCTTATATCCCTCTGTCCTATTGGACCAGGACCAGAAAGCCCTGATTTTATAGCAGTTTGGATTAAAGCTTGTTGAATAGCTTGATTCCTTGTAGCAGCGGCGTTTGCTGGAGGACAAGTACCACCACCAGAGCCGTATGCCTGGACACATAAAGCTGCTACACCGGATATAGCTGGACAAGCCATTGATGTTCCTGTTAAGGTTCTGTATAGATTGTTTTCTGCAAGCGAAACAATATCTCCTCCTGGTCCTGTGAAGTCAACATATGTTCCCCATGAGGATGTTACATGCAAGGCTCCCGTTGATGCAATATTAGAAATACCTAAGACATTATCAAATGCTGCGGGGTAGAATCCTGCTTCTTGTATTCCTGTATTACCCGCTGCTCCGAATAGAATAATATCTGCGTTCCATGCTGCCGTACATGCTTGTTGACCAGCAGTATTAGCACTACCAGTACCACCAAAGCTCATATTGATAACATGGGCTCCGTTCTGAGTAGCATATTGTATTCCTTCTATTGAATCTGTTTGAGGAAAAGCGCCGCCATTGTCGCCTGCCCTAAGATTCCAGATATTGCAGTTAGGAGCAATACCTTGTATTCCTTCATTGTTACCTTCTACAGCACCAGCAATGCCACAAACATGAGTACCATGATGATTTGGGTCTTCTGCTGCTGTTCCGGGTCTAGCTGTAAAGTTCTGATTTACTTTAAGATTTGAGCCTAAATCAAGATGTGGGTTGCATCCAGTATCTATTACAGCAACATTAACACCCTGGCCTCTACAGCTCAGAGGAGCAGTCCACGCATTAGGAGCTCTCAATATAGGAACCTGCCAGCCCTGTATCTCTTCTGTAGCATGCCAAAGTCCGTCCTCTTCTACAATGAGAACATTTGGGTCGCGTCTAATCCTGCCTACCTGATATTCTGTTAATCTGGCAAAGACAAATGGACAGTCAAATGAGTTAATATCTGTAACAGTTTTTACTGTTTTCTCTATAGGGTCAGTCATATGACTCTCTTTGTATCTGCTTAAATCGAGAATATCTCTAACATCCTCCAGCCCTACAATGTGCCGGAATAGTTCGAACTTATCATCTCTTTGATTTGGCCTCAAGTCCTTGCGCTTGAATGTAATCATATACTTCTTGTCTTTGTGGTCTATTTGGGCTAAGTTGTAGTAGTCACCTCACTCATGTTTCTGCAATCATTACATAATATTGGAATATGTTTAGCATCCATTCTTGCTTTGTAAGTATCTGTTACTGCAATGCTTTTAGTGCATCTAGCACAGTTTACATACTCTCGGCTAGCCATCGTTAATGTAGTTGCTCCATGCATCTCTAAATGCTTTCTTGCATCTGTTACAGGCCCCATTTTGTGCAAGGTACAACCCTAAGTCAAGATAGGTTCCTTCCTCTGGAAAGTTAGGCCATCTTGTTTGTATCTCCAAAGCTAGCTCAAAGAAAGGATGAAACATCAGCCTGGAGTCAGAGTATTCTCGTAGTAGCCACTGCTTGAATGATTCATTTGCTCGCTGTTGTTGGTAAAGTGGGTCATCAAGCATTGTCATGTTAGTTAAAAGTCTCCTGGTCCTCCCTTAATCCTTGCACAGAAGCAGAACTTACAATCATATGATGATGCGTCTTGCTGGTCGACTCTTATGATGGCTCTGCTATTTCCTGGAACTGCACCGGTAAGCCATGCCTTATCGTACCAGTTGTCTGCATCAACAGCATCTAATATTTGAATCCAATGCTGATTTGCTGCTGTATATACGCCATTATCTGCCATTCCTATTATATCAGCCCAAGCTTTTAGTCGTACAGCAGGATTGCCATTCCACATTATATTGCTCTTCATGAAGATAAGACCTGTGTAATGACCTTGTAGGGGCCCTAGGTTTATGGAGTTGACAATATTTGTTACATTATAGACTGAATGAGGGTCTTCTTTATACACTACTACACTGTTCCCGTCTAATGTCACATTAATCTCGTAACATCTCCCTGCTTTTCCTCCATCAGAAGGCGAATGTATGCCACCACCTAACTTTGCGGATATCTCTTCGTCGTCTGGGCCGTCTACTTTGAAATATCCTCCAACCATTACACTGTTCAAATCATGGTCCATCCTATTGAAATATTCTCTAAATGAACCGTTAGCTTTATGGTCAGTTTGCATCATGTAATCGATTGTATCAAGAGTATAGGAGTCGTATAGTAGAGATGGTAATACTATGCCGTCTGTTGTAGTTCCAGGTGAACCAGCATCCAGTACACAAACATTGTGGAGATGGTCATAATGTTGGCCTGCAGGACATTCAGGAGTAACCATCTGAGAGGTTGAAGCTCCTGCTGCTATCTCCTGTACTACTGCAGTGTCAATAGTGGGGTCAGAACCATCTTCAAATCCATCTATTCTTAGCTGTGCTTCCTGGTCACCAGACTGATTAGGTGTGAATCCTCCTAATGCTCCGGTATTCTCTAACTGCTTAACCCAGGCCGTTTGTGTTGGTAGTTTAGTCCATAACTCAGTATGAGGGCCTGACCTTCTCCAAACTGTACATATACCTACTCTTTTCTCTATTATACTACCTATTGATGCGCCTGTTTTGATACAGGAGTTCGTGTCAGGATGTGAAGGTTCTGTACCAAGGCATGTTTTACCTGCGTTAAATGAAACGCCATGGTCATGCCAGCCTGTACCCATATGAGTACCTCCTAGTTTACTACTGACAGTATCATCATGCTCAATCTGGTGCATGGTAACAAAATAAATACATTGGTAGTTTTGATATGTAATATTATCTGTGTTTTTCTCTATAGTCTCATCGTCAGGTTTGCCTGAGGCGTAGTGCCTCGTGGCCCTACGGGTAGTAGCTCCTAGCTGTCTGCCAGTACTAGCATACGGCCCTAATCCTCCTGGTGCTGGCGGTGGAGATGGCGGCGGCGAAGGTGGCGGCGGCGATGGTCCTGGTGGCGGCGGGGGCCCTGGCGGTGATGGTGGAGGAGGGGGCGGCGGTATTGGCTGGCCCGGGTCTTCTGGTTGTCCTGGTGCTGTGGTAGTATCGATTTCAATAACTAACTGCTGTTCCTCTTCTGATAGTTCAATAGGGTCTTTAATCTCTGGTGGAAATATTCTTTCTAGTATGAGAGCTTTGTAGTCTCCTGGTCCTAATGGAGGAAGAGCAATACCCTGGTCATAGCTTGTTGGCTTTCTCTTTGTTCCAGGGTCTATAACAATAGGGTCTTCTGGCTCTTCTGGCTCGCCTATAGCTGGGTCGAATCGTTCAGCTTTATAGACTAAATCACTTCTACCATTATCATCAGCAGTCCAGTTTGTACCATTCCACCTTTTGATGCTTGTTCCTGCAACATCTTTAGATGCTGGCGGTGGTCCTGGTGGTGATGGACCTGGTACTGGTCCAGGAGTTCCTTGTATGCATCTATGATAGGCGATATATGCATCTGCTTCTGCTTGTGTTGTAAACTGATGAGCAATATTTACTCCTGCACCATCAACTACTTTGTAAAGACTTGGGTCATCTACCATTGGTACTACTTTCCATGTTGATGCATTCTGATTTCCTCCCCAGCCTCCATGTGGAACATGAGTGTTACTAGGGTCAGGATTAGCACCACAATCTGGGGCTGGTCCTGGTGGCGGTGATGGCGGGCTAGGAGAGGGAGGAGTAGGACCTGGACCAGGCGGCGATGGCGGGGGAACACCGCCAGGCTGTATCTCTACAGCAGAGAGCCATTTGTAAGTCGTACCTGAGTTTGCATCAATACGAAAAGTGCATTGGCTTGTACTACCCTTGGGTCTAATCAGAGGATTATCAATATTTCCGCAGTTGCCGCTGCTATCTTCATGGACAAAGACTTTTTCCCATTGATTAGGTGGAGTAGAACCTGAAGCTGTACCTTTGTCCTGCCATGCTTCCATATGCACGGTAGTACTGCCAATGTTCCACCAGGCTACCTTATAGCCATGCCAGGCAGACATTGATAATGATGAGCCGTGAGTGCCTGAAATGGGGCATGTGTGATTATTGGGATGCGGACATTCAATCTCAAATTCCATAGAGCCCCCCGTCGTGGGAAACTGAGGAATGTAACAGCATCCGTCTTCATTCTGTCCATCAGTATGTCTTCCTCCCCTGATTTTACATGAAATAGTATCACTAGATGGACTACTTTTGAAAAAGTAGCATGTCATTTCACAGTTTAATGGTGGATTTGTTAAATCCCACCTCATTGAGTCAGAGTTACTTGGGATTTCCCACTCGTCCTCGTAATGAAATGCGCCACTATTGGCATAAATCATTCTGACTCCAAACTTATCATTAGCGGCTGCTATCTGGCCCCCTTCTGCCGTTGCTAAGTCAGACATTTCTGTAGAAGTAGCAAAGGTATGACCACCTAGAACAATATGGTCTGCAGGATTGCCAGCAGCATATTCTATTCCAATGAGGTCTGTTGTCTTCATTCGGTATGAGTTGCCTTGTAGAGTAAATGCGACCTCAGTCCATTGGCCTGCTTGATTCGTTAACCCAGAAACATCAACCTGCCCCATGGTTTGCATGACCTGGCCGCTAGTAGTCCAGATTCTACATGCTGCTACACCTTGAGGATTACCTACTTTTCGCAGTAAGAATGTGATTCTTGCGATAGCAGCACTAAGAATAGCTGCTGTACTATTATCAGCGCTTACTGCTCTTCTGAATATATTGTTAGGAGCACCATTGCCAACCTGGTATGCAGTACTAGCATTAATGTCGTTAAACTCTGAAATAACAATAAAGCCAGATGGCGGCGGAGGAGGAGGACCAGGAGGCTCGGGACCAGGACCAGGGCCAGGACCGGGACCGGGTCCAGGTCCAGGTCCAGGGTCAGGATTGCAAGGGTCTTCTCCTGGCGCGGGACTACCAAATGCTTCTGCCCTATACTTGAGTTCGTTTAATCCACTCTCCGATTGTCTCCATGAACCACCAGTAAGAAATGCTACTTCAGTACCAAGTACATCATGAACAGAATCCTCTGGGGGTCTGTCTGGTTGTGAACCATTCCAGCCAAATGCAGAACATCCCATAGTATCATTATTATCTCCATCAGTCTCGTCAACTCCTGCAGCATACTCTAAACAGATAACGTCATCAACCTGACATGCATAGGAGTTTGTTTGATTTGTAAATGAGGGTCTAAATTTTTGTCCTGATGCTGTTGGTACAGAAGCAGAGTCAACAGTCCCTATTGTTGCTTTTACCTGATTAGTACCAAAGTCTCTAATGCGACATGTAATGTTACCGTGAGCAGGGCCAAACCTTCTAAACTGAAATGTCATTCGTGCAATCTTCTGGCCTACTAGACTGGATGATGAATCAGTAATATGGATTCCAATCATTTCGCCATTGGCGGCATCACCGCCAAAGAAGTATGAAATGCCATCAGCATCGAAGTCACAGTCTTGTAATATTCTAAATACATCTGCTGCTACAATGAACGGCCACATAGTAGGAGGAATAGGATTTGGTGTTGACTGTAGAGAAGTCACTATTGCTGTACTATTCTCAGGCTGATTGACTTGTGCCCTTCCTATCTGTAATGTTGTAAAGTTATCAGTTTTGTTCCAATAAGCCCTAGCATTTTTGAATGTTAAGCTAGCATTCATGTTTTTGAGATATATGATACGAATATCCTTGAAGCCATACCTCTTTTGTCTCTCTGTAACATCTGACCAGAGATTGTTGAAAGTCTGAGAGCCTTGAGTAAATACTATTCTCTTGCTAGAAATAGCGCCGCCTGTACTTTTGTGAGGATTGGTATTAGTTGAGCCTCCACTAAGAAATATGCCTATATCGGCTGGTCCAGGCGCACTCAATGTTACGGATAATCCTTAAGTCCAACTATATATGATATTCTCGCTAGTGTTCGGACATGGTTAACGGTATAGATGCTGTTCAAATGATAAATCCCACCGCAGTAGGTGGAGAGTTTTGGTATTTATCAACTGAACCTGAAGCTGACCCAAGATTTAATGCTCCTAAACTAATAGGAAACTATACTGATGGCTTTCAGGTAACAACAGATACAGCCTTTATGACCGTAGAGAACTCGATAGGCTACAGCAATGGAAGCGTCAGAGGAAATGTAAATCATGCATTTATTGCATCAACTGGCTTCCTCTATTCCTCAAAAGACTGGCGGGATGTAGAAATGACGGGATATTTTGATTGTAGGCAGGTGATAAATCCTAATGCTCGTATTCAGTTCTTTGCTAGAAGCGCAGAGATTACTGGGGAGAGACAATGGTGCCCTGGTTCGTTCTATATGGGAGAGCTAGCGATGGATGGCCGCTTTAGGTGGGTTAAAGCACAGTATTGGCTATCTGCATTTCAAAAAGATTGGATATCTGCTAGTAGTGTTGGCTTAGGTGCTGATTTAACTCAAAGAGTAAGTGGCTGGTTTGGTATTAAGATAGTTATCCACAATATAGACATAGGAGATGGAAGATTAGGAGTACAGCTCCAACTTTATGTGGATAAAAACAATAGCAATGGATGGACTCTTGTTGGAGCTGCTGATTTAATAGATAATGGCGGCTGGGGTGCTGATGGTAAGCCTTGCGGTGGATATGCAGACCAGATTATAACCTGGGGAGGGCCATTAGCGACATTCAAGCTAGAAGGAGATACTAGCATAATATTCAACAAGCTATCAGTTAGAGAAGTAGATGTTGGCGGTACTTTTACTACTCCTGCACCAACAGCACAATCAAAAGCTGCTGCTGTTGGAGCATTTCAGCGAGTTGTTGGTATGGTCACATTTAGGTACAGAGTAGGAATCTCTGTTATTCCCACGTGTATAGGTGAGATTCCTACTGACCCAGACCCACCTCCCCCCGGTCCTGGTGACCCAGGGGAGCCGCCGCCTGGAAATGTCTTTGTAGAAATGTCATTGGCACACAGGTATGATATCAATAGACAAACTACTACTATTACCAGAGTAGAAGAAATGATAACAGAAATAGCCACATAGTTAAGGAGTAGGGCTAGTAACCCTTACTCTTAACTCTGATGTATTTTGTTGCTTGTTAGGGGTATTTGCTGGAACCTCATTCTTCAGCCAGATTGGTACAAATGAACCTGCGGTAAGATTAGGCAGAGATATCGCAGTATCAAAAGAAACAGGATTCTCGAATGTAACATTGGTAGGAGCAATCTGGTCTCCTCCAGCCCCAGCAACATACATTCTACCACTTAAATCAAAGTCTGATAAACTACTCCACTGAGTACCATCGTAATGTGTCAAATGCATATTTTGTACTGGGGAGCCTGCTACTCTCATAACAGAGATGTAGTTTGTTGGACTTCCACCAGTATATTCGACTCCAAAAATATCTTCGACATGAACGGTACCCGTATTTGTTGGGTCTGCAAACTGGTATAGAGTAGGAGTAGTGGCTACTGATGCGGCGCTCATACTTCCATAGTCTGTACGGATTGTCTCGCTTGTTCGCTTTCTCTGGCGAACATTAATCGTGCCTGTTGGGCTTCCTGTCTTCCTGAGCCATACTTCTATTAGTGTAATAGTCCTGCCAAAGACGGGAGCATTTGAGGATGCAACATAGAATCCTGCCCTTTT
>Ga0081455_10004946_pt1 | contig 14734 bp, 11 predicted proteins | sample TabmetS3T2R1_FD_70207 | JGI IMG/M metagenome (GOLD analysis project Ga0081455, IMG submission 70207) | Tabebuia heterophylla rhizosphere microbial communities from the University of Puerto Rico - S3T2R1 | ecosystem: Host-associated > Plants > Roots > Rhizosphere ... | reverse complement strand
CACGCCGCACGCGATGGCGAGGTGCGCAATCTCGCGCATGGCGCCAGCGCCGTGGAGCGGCTATGGGACGCCTGCGCCATTCCCGACTACCGGAAAATCTCGCCGGCGGCGCATGCCGAACTCGTGACCACGATCTTCGGTTATCTGATGCGAAAGGGCCGCATTCCCGACGCCTGGTATGCGACCCAGGTCGACCAGGCCGACCGCACCGACGGCGATATCGACACGCTGTCGGGCCGGATCGCGCAGATCCGCACCTGGACCTTCGTGGCCAACCGGCCGGACTGGCTGGCCGACCCCGAGCACTGGCAGGGCGTGACGCGCCAGATCGAAAATAAATTATCGGATGCGCTGCATGAACGGCTTACGGAGCGTTTCGTTGATCGCCGTACCAGTGTATTGATGCGCCGCCTGCGGGAGAATACGGGCTTGAATACGGAAATCGGCAAGACTGGCGAAGTGATCGTCGAGGGCCATACCATCGGCCGGCTCGACGGCTTTACCTTTGCGCCCGATGCGGCGGAAGCCGGCGGCGACGCCAAGGCGTTGCAGGCCGCAGCGCAACAGGTGCTGGCGCGCGAGATCGACGCGCGGGCGGAAAAACTTGGCGCAGCGCCCGACGACCAGTTCATCCTCACCTCCGACGGCACCATCCGCTGGACTGGCGACGCCGTGGCAAAGCTGGTTTCGGCCGACGACGCGCTGCATCCGCGCATCCGCATCATCTCCGACGAGCGGCTGACCGGCGCGCCGCGCGAAGCGGTGCAAAACCGGCTCGATCTCTGGCTGAAGACGCATATCGAGAAGCTGCTCGGGCCGCTGTTTGCGCTGTCCAAGGCCGAGGACATCACCGGCATTGCGCGCGGCATCGCATTCCAGCTCGTTGAAGCGCTGGGCGTGCTCGAGCGCAACAAGATTTCAGCCGAGATGAAGGATCTCGACCAGCCGTCGCGTGCGCTGCTGCGCAAATATGGCGTGCGCTTCGGCGCCTATCACATCTATTTCCCAGGGCTACTGAAACCTGCGGCGCGCTCGCTGGCTTCGCTGCTGTGGGCGGAGAAGCAGAGCAATGTCGATCTATCGGCGCTATCAGGCGCGCAGCATCTGGCAAGCTCCGGGCGCACCTCGTTCCCCGTCGACAAGACCCTGCCGCGCGATGCCTATCGTGTGCTCGGCTATCGTCAGTGCGGTGAGCGCGCGGTGCGCGTCGACATTCTGGAGCGGCTCGCCGATCTGATCCGCCCGGCGCTGGCCTGGAAGGAGACTTCGCCGGGCGCAAAGCCGGCCGGCGCCTTCGACGGCCGCGGCTTTGTGGTGACGCAGGCGATGACGTCTTTGACGGGATCCGCGGGCGAAGACTTTGCCTCGATCCTGCGCGCGCTCGGCTATCGCATGGACCGCCGCCCGCCGCTGGCCGAGAAGCCGGTCGAGAAGGTGGAGACGGTGTCCGCAGAAATGCCGCCGGTGGAAGCCACCGCGCAGGAAGTTTCCGGCGATCCCTCGCCGTCTGCCGCGCTGCTGCCCGAGCTCAATATTGCGCCAGCGGCCAATGACAACGCCCCACCTGCGCCTGCGCCGGTGGAAGCCGAGCCAGCTGCTGCGGCTGAGCCCGCGCCCGTTACAGAAGAAGCACCGGCTGCGGAAGCAGCAGTGGAACCGATCGTCGCTGAAACGCCGGCGGAAGCGGTGGAGCTTCCCGCCAGTGAAGCTGCACCGGCTGAGGCGGCTGTTGCGGAAACTCCGGCCGCTGCGGAAGCAACAGCTGCTGCACCCGAAGCCGCCGCCGAGCCCGCGCTGGTCGAAGTCTGGCGTCCCGGCGGCCGTCACGACGAGCGTCGCCCGCGTCATGAGCGGGGCCGCCATCGTCACCGCGATCACCGCAAGCCCGATGCCGCGCAGGCCGCGACAGGCGATTCCGCGGCCCAACCTGCGGAAGGCGAAAAGTCCGGCGAGCATCGCGGCCGCCGCGACCGCCATCGCGATTTCAGAAAGCCGCGCGAAGGCGAGGAAGGCGCGCCGCGCCAGGATGGGCGTGAAGGCCGACGTGACGACAAGCGCGAGGAGCGCGGCGATCGCCGCGAGCGCCCTGAAGGCAAGGGCAGGGATCGCGACGAGCGCCGCGACAAATTCGAGCGCAAGGATCGGCCCGAGCGCGGTGATCGCGGCCGCGATCGCGACAAGGGCCGCGACCGCAGGGATCGCGAGTCCGGCCCCTCGCACCGCCAATACGCGACCAGCGCCAATCCGCGCGATCGCGGCGCCGCCGATCCCAACTCGCCCTTCGCAAAACTCGCGGCGCTCAAGGAGCAACTCGCGCGCAAGGAGTAGCGTTTTCAAGCGAAACATGTTCCGCACCTGATGCGGGATGGGCACCGGTTCGCGCGGAGAAAACGCGTCAGGCAAAAACAACTAGCGCGCCAGACAGAGAGCGGGATTGGACAAGCAGCGTCTCGACAAATGGCTGTGGCATGCGCGGGTGGTGAAGGCCCGCACCAGCGCCGCAGCGCTGGTCGAGAGCGGCCATGTCCGCATCAATGGCGTGCGCGAGACATCGCCGGGCCATGCGGTGAAGCCGGGCGACGTCATCACCATTGGGCTGGACCGCGGCGTGCGGCTGATGAAGGTGATCGGCTTCTCCGAGCGGCGCGGCGACGCGACGGCCGCACGCGTGCTGTATGAGGATTTGAAAGCAGGCTCGTCGTGACTATCTGAAGCGGGCAGGGATGCGCGAAATGGCCGGATTTGGCCGGTCCGCTTCCCTTGCGGCAGCGCACGTCCTGCGCTAGCAACGCCCCAGAAATTGCCGCCAAAAAAAGACCGTTCCGGAGCCTTGGATGACTTACGTCGTCACTGAAGCCTGCATCAAGTGCAAGTACACCGATTGCGTCGAGGTCTGCCCCGTCGATTGTTTCTACGAGGGCGAGAACATGCTGGTGATCCATCCGGACGAATGCATCGATTGTGGCGTGTGCGAGCCGGAATGCCCTGCCGATGCCATTAAGCCCGACACCGAGCCGGGGCTGGAGAAGTGGCTCGAGGTCAACAACGAGTACGCCAAAAGCTGGCCCAACATCACCCAGAAGAAGGACCAGCCGCCCGACGCGAAAGAATTCGAGGGCATGGAAGGCAAGTTCGAGAAATATTTTTCTCCCAACCCTGGAACGGGTGACTGATTCGCGGGTTCCCCTAAAAACACAGTTAGGGCCGAATCGGGACTAATAAAGGGCGCGCGTTTAACCCTAATTCTGTAACAGAGTGTCAAAACAGCCCCGTATGCGCCCGGAATCGGGCGTAAATCATTGATTTTTGCGGAAAATGTGCTATATTGGGCACATTCTAGCCGAACCCGTCAGCCCCGCTTGGCCCCTATGGGTTCCCGTCAAAAACCTTGCAACAGGGGCGTGGCCGTTTCCGCGCGCAGGCTGTGTCACAGAAAACGCGTAAAAAGAGTGCTTCCAAGACCACCAAGAAAAGTGCTGCGGCGAGCCGTAGCGCATCAAAGGGCCGTGCCAAGGCGTCCGTGAAGGACACCAAGAAGGCGGCGGCTGCAAAGTCCTCCAAGAAAAGAAGCGCAATGCCATCCAAGAATGCCAAGACTGTCGCGAAAGCGGCGGGTGCGAAGTCGTCTGCTTCGAAGGCCGTCGCGAAAACTGCCAAGCCTGCCACAAAACCTGTTGCCGCTGCTGCTCCCAAGGCTGCCGTGAAGCCGGCCGTCCCGCCGCGCGTGGAAGAGAAGAAGCCGCTGACCCAGCGTCAGGGTTTCAAGACCAACGAGTTCGTGGTCTATCCGGCGCATGGCGTCGGCCAGATCCTCGCCATCGAGGAGCAGGAGATCGCGGGCGCCAAGCTCGAGCTGTTCGTCATCAACTTCATCAAGGACAAGATGACGCTGCGCGTGCCGACCGCCAAGGTCGCCAATGTCGGCATGCGCAAGCTGTCCGATCCGGCGCTGGTCAAGAAGGCGCTGGATACCTTGAAGGGCCGTGCCCGCGTCAAGCGCACCATGTGGTCGCGCCGCGCCCAGGAATACGAAGCCAAGATCAACTCCGGCGATATCGTCGCGATCGCGGAAGTCGTGCGCGACCTCTACCGCTCGGAATCGCAGCCCGAGCAGTCCTACTCGGAACGCCAGCTCTATGAAGCGGCGCTCGATCGCCTCTCCCGCGAGATCGCGGTGGTGCAGCACTCGACCGAGACCGAAGCGGTCAAGGAGATCGAGAGTCAGCTCGCCAAGAGCCCGCGCCGCGGCGCCAAGACCGAAGCGGAAGGCGGCGCCGAAGGCGATGGCGAGGGTGACGATCTCGACTCCGAAGGCGACGATGCCACCGTCGAGGACGAAGCCGCCTGAAAGGATGGCGAGAATTGAATACGAAAAGCCCGGCGTGTCGCCGGGCTTTTTGTTTGGGGTGCGTGGAGATGAATCAAAACGAACCGAAACTGGACCCCAGAGCGATCACGGCGACAAGCGCGATGATCGGGCCGACAATCGCCGCCATGACGATATTGAGATAGCTTTCGTGGTGTTTCGATCCACAAACAGCAAGCAAGGTGACCACGGCGCCGTTATGCGGCAAGCTGTCGAGTGTGCCGGCACCAATGACGGCCACACGATGCATCAAGCCGGGATTGAGCCCGCTCTGCATGAAGGTAGGTCCGAGTGCATCAAGGGCGATGGTCAGGCCGCCTGACGCCGAGCCGGTTAGTGCAGCAAGAATATTCGTCGCTACTGCAAGCGAGACCAGCGGCCCGCCCTCGATGCCGAGCACCCAGGCCTTGACGGCGTCGAAAGCTGGCAAGGATGCCACCACCGCCCCGAAGCCAACCAGGCTCGCCACGCTGATGATCGGCAGCACCGCGGCGTTCGCTCCCGCGTCCATTGTCTCCCGCAGGGTTGGCAGACGGCTGAAATTGGTTGTGATCAGTACCACGATCGCTACTGCCAGTGCGACGATGACAGACCAGATGCCACCGACCGCAGCGAGCGACGTCGCGCCCCACTCTACCTTGCCAAGGAAAGAACCGTCGATATTCGGCAGAACCAGGAAGGACATGATCAGGTTGACCGATACGACGATGAGAAGGGGAAGCGCGGCTGTCCAGAACGGCGGCAGTCTGACGGCGCGAGCGCCGCGCGCAATTTCCTCGGGATCGAATTCGCGCGCCGTAGTCGCGCGCTCGCGGACGATTCCGTCAGCGGCAGCGGCAGCGGGATCGGTTGGATGGACGAAGTCATAGGTCTCGCCGGCACGACGCGCCCTGACTTCGGCCCGCGTCAGCCACCACAGACCGAATCCGAGCATGATCGCCGAAGCCGTCAGGCCGAGGCCCGGGGCGGCGAATGGGTTGGTGCCGAAAAACGGCATCGGTATTGCATTCTGGATCGCGGGCGTGCCCGGCATCGCCGACATCGTGAAGGTCGATGTGCCGAGCGCGATCGCCGCGGGCATCAGGCGCTGCGGAATATTTGCAGTCCTGAACAGGGCGTGACCCATTGGCGCCAGCACGAAGAATGCAACGAACAGGCTGACGCCGCCATAGGTGACGAATGCTCCCGCCAGCACAATGGCGAGCATGGCTCGCTTCGCGCCCAAGCGCTCAGTCAGATGTTTGGCGATCGCCTCGACCGAGCCGCTGGCTTCCATCAGCTTGCCGAACAGCGCGCCAAGCAGGAAAATCGGGAAGAACTGTGCGACAAAGCCAGCCGCGTTGCTCATGAAGGTCTGCGTCCAGTTTGCAAGTAGCGGCTGGCCCGCCAGGAACGCAGCAATCAGGGCGCACAGCGGCGCAAGAAGCAGGATGCTCCAACCTCGATAGGCGAGCCAGACCAGCAGGCCAAGAGCGATCAGGATTCCGACGACACTCATCGTGCCTCATCGTCGTGGCAAGTAAGCCTTGCAGGAAATCATGCCTTAGCACTCCGCCAGCAGCACATCGAAATCGGCACTCGACTTGCTGCCGAGATCTGCGCCGTGTTTGGCCAGGAAATCGTCGGCGCTGTTTCGGCCCTCCGTCTTCAGCAACGTGAGGAATTCCCATTCGGCGTTGAGCTTCGACGAAGCGCCGAACTCGATCAGTTTGTCGGTCATTATCCGGTGCGTTCTCATGCTCGCCCAACGCGCGCCTTCACCTTGTCCGGGATCGGCGGCTTGCCGCAGCAGCGCGATCATGCGCAGTTCCTTCATGAGCGGCGAATTGAAGGAAATTTCGTTGAGGCGGTCCAAAATGTCGCCCGCTGCCTTCGGTGTCTCCCGGCGCTCGCGTGGATTGATCTGGACCAGGATCGTATCATGCGCGTCGCTCTCCCGGACCAGCGGGGTGATGGTGGGATTCCCTGCGAAGCCACCGTCCCAATAAGGCTCGCCCTCGATCTCGATAGCCTGGAACATTGTGGGAAGACATGCCGAGGCGAGAAGCACGTCTGGAGTGATTTGTCCGTTACGAAAGATTCGTCCGCGCCCGGTGTGCACATTTGTGGCCGTGATGAACAGTTTGATCGGCGATGCTGCAAGGCGCTCGAAATCTATGCTTTCAGCCAGTACCTTGCGAAGCGGGTTAAAGCCCGTGGGGTTGAGGAAGTAAGGCGAGAATACGCGCGACATCAGATCGATGGCGAGATAGGCGGGCGACTTGTCGAGCGACCAGCGACCCGTCAGCCGCTCCCAGGGAGAGCGTTGCAGAGGGCTGAAGGCGGCAGCACGTGAGACGCGCCGCCAATAGTCGTCAAGCGCGGTCCGCGCGCCATCGGCTCCGCCCCGTGACCATCCGTCCACCAGCACCGCCGCATTCATGGCTCCGGCCGATGTCCCGGAGATAGCCTCTATCTTGATCCACGGCTCTTCAAGCAAGCGGTCGAGGACGCCCCAGGTGAAAGCGCCATGTGAGCCGCCGCCCTGCAACGCGAGGTCGACAAGAACCGGCCGGCGCTCCGTTGCCGGTGCTTCGTCGATTGCCAAACTCATCGCGCCAACTCCCGAAATGGATATGCACTTCGCGGGTTGCTCTCGGCGGGAAATTGCATCGTTCGGTCATCGGCGCGACCCGCCCTATGCCGTTTCTTTCCGCACAAAGCATCCGATCGACTCGAAGCTGACCTCAACCGCCGAGCGTATTCTTGTAGATTTTTCCGTCCTTCATGATGACTTTGAAGTTCTTGGCAGGCTCGGCGATGAGGTTGATATTTTCCAGCGGATTGCCGTCGACCAGTAGCAGATCGGCCAGCGCGCCCTGCTCCACGACGCCGAGCTTGCCTGCATAGGGATTACGTTTGCCCGACAATGCCAGCAGTTCGGCATTGGTGCCGGTCGCCATAACCAGCGCTTCAGCGGGACTATACCATCGGACAAGCGAGGCCAGAATCGCCCCCTGTTGCTGCGCCAACGCCTGGGAGAACAGGACGTCGGTGCCCCATGCTGTCTTTATCTTGTATTTTTTCGCCAGCTCGTATGTCCGGGCTATTCCCGGCCAGACTTCATCAGCCTTGGCCCGTTGAACCGAGCCTGCTGGAAAGCCCAGTCTCAAATCCTCGGGGAGCGGCTGCGCACTTAGCCACACGCCCCTCTCGGCAATCAGCTTGGCGGTTGCCTCGTCCATCAGGAAGCCGTGCTCGATACACTTCACTCCGGCAGCGATGGCCCGCTGTATCGCAGCAGGCGTAAACGCGTGAGCTGCAACGTAAGTACCCCAATTCTCTGCCGCCTCGACCGCCGCCCGCAGTTCCGGTTCGGTGAAAGTCGACACATCGATCGGGCTGAACGGCGAGGAAACCCCACCGCCGGCCGTCAGTTTGATCTGCGAGGCGCCCTGCATGAGTTGCTCGCGGACGCGGACTCGGACTTCGTCGGGGCTGTCGGCGACCATGCTGCCACCGAGCTGCTCCATGCGGCTAAGCATACCGCCGATCGTCCGCGGCAGGTCGGACAACTGACGGAAATCTCCGTGCCCGCTGGTCACCGTGATCACAGCCCCTGCAGGATAAATGCGCGGGCCCGCGATCAGGCCCGAGTCGATAGCAGTCTTCAGTCCAAATACAGGACCACCCACGTCGCGGACCGTGGTAAAGCCGCGCATCAGCGTGTCTGTCGCCTCGACGCCCGCCGCGATATTGTTGTATCCGGCATCACCGCCGATCGCCTGGGCAGGATTGGGCCGTATCAGCGCCGCATGCCAGTGTGCATCGATCAGACCGGGCATCAGGGTTCGCCCATTGCCGGCGATTACGACCGCGCCTGGCTCGGCAGTGATGGGCGTCGCGGAAATGCGTTCAATTATGTTGCCCTTCACCAGCACATTGGACGGCGCCGAGAGCGGGCTGCCCTTGCCATCAAAAATCCGCACGTCCTGGAACAGCGTCGAGCTTGCGGCCGGCGGCTGACTGACCTGCCCGTGTGCGGCGGACGAAAGCCCAACACCAGCAAGGGGCAGCACAACGAAAACCATCAGTCGGGACATGGAATTCATTCGGACACCTCCGACGTGTATTCCGGCCTCTGCACAAGCGGCTCTCGCCGAAAATACAACGTCATCCGAAACAGCTCAATGGCAGATCATGTGCCGGTTCCAATCGACAGTATCTCGTCCCGTAGGTCCCGTTTGACGGATTTGAGATAAAGGCCCGACGACTGCGCCGGGCCATTTTGCGTTTGGGTGGCGGCACTCTCGCTGCGCTCTACCCATCCTACGAATTACGGAAGACTTCCGGGCCATCGCGATAATCGCTAGCATTCCTCCCGGTGCAGCGTTCATCCGGGGATTGCGAACATGAGGCGGCAGAAAAAGTTCTATGCCTGGGGCTACGCCGACGAAGATCTGACGGCGGAGGAGATCAAGCCCTGGGAAGCGGGCATCGCGCAGCGCTACGGAGTCTCCAGCTTCGACGTCACACCGCCGCCCAAGGCTGACGAGATCACGCTGCGCGCGCCGCGCGTCGCGGTGCCTGCGGCACTGCAGCCGATCGTTCGCACCGATCATCTGACCCGGCTGGAGCACTCTTACGGCAAGGCGTGGTTCGACGCCTGCCGGATGTTCATGCGATCGGTGCCCAATCCGCCCGACGCGGTGGCGTTCCCCGAAAGCGAAGAGGACATCGTCCGCGTTCTCGACTGGTGCGACCAGATCGGCGCCAAGGCGATCCCCTATGGCGGCGGCTCGTCGGTGGTGAAGGGCATCGAACCATCAGCTTCCTTCGAGAAGGTCGTGACCATCTCCACGCGCCACATGGACAAGGTGCTGGAAGTCGATCCGGTAAGCCAGGCCGCGCGCATCCAGGGCGGCGTGTACGGGCCGCATATCGAGGAACAGCTGCGCGACACGCCCTTCACGATGCGCCACTATATGCAGGCCTACCGCTGCTCCACGCTGGGCGGCTGGATTGCCACCCGCTCGGGCGGCCATTACGCCACGCTCTCCACCCACATCGACGATTTCGTGGAGAGCACGCGGGTTGTGACGCCGGTCGGCACGCTGGAGACACGCCGTCTGCCGGGCTCCGGTGCGGGCCCGAGCCCCGACCGCATGTTCATCGGTTCAGAAGGCATTTTGGGCATCATCACCGAAGCCTGGGTGCGGCTTCGCAAGAAGCCGGGCTTCCGCGCCGCGACCAGCGTCCGCTTCAGGGATTTCTATGCCGGCGCCGACGCCGTGCGCGGCATCACGCAGGCTGGCCTCTATCCCGCCAACTGCAGGTTGCTGGAGGCGCGCGAGGCGCTGCCCGACATTCCCTGGGAGAATGAAGAGGCCGTGCTGATGCTGACCTTCGAGTCGGCCGATCACCCGCTCGATGCCTGGATGGACCGCGCATTGGAGATTTGCCGGGATTGTGGCGGCGTTCCGGATGCCGCGGCGCTCGAGGACGAGAACTCGCATCGCTCCGGCGCTGCCGGCGCGTGGCGCAACAAGTTCATCCGCGCGCCGCACTACAGCGAGCATGCGGTGGCGCGCGGTATCCTGTCGTCGACGTTCGAGACGTCGATGACATGGGAGCGTTTTCGCGAGTTCCATGGCAAGATCACGAAAATCACTGGCGACACCATCAAGCGGGTCACCGGGCGCGACGGCACCGTCACCTGCCGCTTCACGCACGTCTATCCCGACGGCCCGTGCCTCTATTTCACCTTCGGCGGCTTGCTCGACAAGCGGATCATGCTCGACCAGTTCATGGAAGTGCTGACAACCTGCACGGCGGCGACCGTCGAACATGGCGGCACCACCACCCACCACCATGCCGTCGGCCGCTTCCACCGGCCGTTCTATGACAAGCAGCGGCCCGAGCTGTTTGCCCGTGCGCTGCGCGGCGCAAAGCGCGAGCTCGATCCGAAGGGGATGATGAACCCGGGTGTGCTCATCGACCCGTGAGGCGTGCCCAGTACGTAGGATGGGTAGAGCGAAGCGAAACCCATCGACTCCATCCATGCCGCCAGATGATAGGTTTCGCTTCGCTCTACCCATCCTACGAAGAGACCGCGACGCCGCGCGTCAGTCGACGACGATCTTCACGCGGTCGCGCACCTTGACCTGGGCGTGGGCATCCAAGCCGTTCAAAATCCGGAAACGATCGGCGGCGCGGTCGACGCCGGCCATGCGGTGGGAGAGCGATTCCACGGTATCGCCGGGCTGCACGGTGATCACCTTGATGCGCAAGGGGCGGGCGGCCTGGATTTCTTCCAGGGTCAGGCGGCGGAAGGAGTTGACGGTCTCGCGCGCGTTGCGATCGCTCTCGGTGGACTTCTGCCGCGAAGCAAAGATGAAGCGGTAGACGTCGCTGCCGAAGCGCAGCACATAGACCTTGAAATGCCACTGGTCGCCATGGGCGGTGGCGGTGGCGCCCGGAAAGCCGTTGACGGTCAGTTCTTCGGTCGAGCCCTTGTCGACATTCTCCATCCAGCCGGAATTGAGATAGTCGGACAGCGACTGCTCCGCGGGCACGCGCACCACGTCAAAGCGCATCGCCTGCGTCCCGCCCTCGCGCACGCCGATCACCGCCTGCGCGGTATTGTCGAGCGTGAAGGTGTCGGGCGCGGCAAAGGTGAAGCCGAGCTTTGGGTGCAGGAAACGGCGGCCGCGCACAAAACCTTCGCTGGGGTCTTCGCCATAGACGATGTTGTCGATGGCGGACAGATACGTCTCGCGGTCGCGCTCGCCGCTTTGCGGTGAAGAGTATTGCCGGGCGCTCGCCTGCGCGTTCTGCACGCGCTCCGGCGTCGCCGGGTGCGAGGACAAAAAGTCCTGCGCGCGCGGATCGAGCGAGGTCTTGCCGGCCTTGAGCGCGGCATTGCGTTCCATCGCGCTCAGGAAGCGCGCGGCGCCAAAGGGATCGAACTGGGCGCGGGCGGAAATGCCCACTCCGATGCCGTCGGCCTCGAACTCCTGCGCCCGCGAGAAGCTCGCCATCGTCAGCTTTGTCTTGGCGAGCGCGAGCGCGGTCAGATCCGGATCGTTGCCCATGTCGGTGACGACGCGCGTCACCACCGCCGCCTGCCGCGCCTGGTCCTCGCGGATCGCGGCGTGCTTTGCCAGCACATGCGCCATTTCGTGGCTGAGCACCGACGACAGTTCGGAGGTATCGCTCGCAAGCGCAACCAGGCCGCGCGTGACATAGAGCTGGCCGGTTGGCAGCGCGAAGGCATTGACCGCGCCGGAATTGAGGATGGTAACGCGATAGGCCTGTTCGGGCCGGTCGGAGGCAGCGACCAGCCGGTCAACGGTCTTGCCGATCAGCGACTCCAGCCTGGGATCGTCATAGACGCCGCCATAGGAGGCCAGGATGCGCTCGTGCTCGCGCTCCGAGGCTGGCGTCTGCGCCACGTTGCGGTTCGGCTTGGCCGGCGACGACAGCGTCGGTCCGGGGGTCTGGAACCGGGAAATGTCGCCGCAGGCGGACAGGGCGATGCCGGCGCACAGCAACGCCGGCGCGGCCCAAAGGCTGCGGCCTTTTTGTCCCATTTGCCGTTCCGCGATCCCTGCCACCACAACCGCACTTTTTATCTTTTGAGCATGATCTTGTCCGAAAACCGGTACCCACTTGCGCTAACGCGGCTCTCCGGGTCGGGATCATGCCTTTTGCTTTTTAGTCCGCAAGCAACTCCAGCTGCCCCGGTCGGAGCAGTTCAATTCTCGGGCCGGTCCGCGTCTCGATGAAGCCGCGAACCCGAATCCGTCGATTCTCGAGGGACTTAGGCGCCATGCCGACCGCCTCAAGAGACGGTAGCACGCGCCGTGAAATAGTCACAGCGAAATCCCGTGTCCAGTTGCGGCCGAAGTTCAGGTAAGTCGTTGCCCCGGCTTGCCGGACTGACAGAACCCTGCCTTCCACCAGCATAAAGCGCCCATTCCCGGCCAAGATATCGCCGATACTTTCCGCGTTTTTTGTGGCCGAGGGACCCGCCCAAATGCCCTTTTTGGCTGCACGCCCGGCGGCCTCGGCCGCCAAAAGGGCGGCGGAACAGTCCTTGTCGGCAATATCGGCGGCCGCAAAAGCCTCGCCTTGCGCCAGCAGCGCAGCTTGCACCGAATTTTCGTCGTCCGCCACGAAGACGAACGCCGTCTGGCGGCCATAGCGATCCGGCGCATCGTCGTCGGCGCGCAATGTGACGTCGCGGCCGCTGATGATCGCCGATAACGCAGCAGTGCGCTTGGCCGCATCGGCCGAAACAGGCTCGATGCCGCCAAGTCTGATCTCGCGGCCATCGCTGAGGCGGAAGCTGCGTGCGTCAATGACAGCGGCAACGCGGCCTTCGCCCTGCGTTTCGAATGCGCATGGCGCCGCGCGAGCCCGGCCATTGGCGGATATCGTCGCCAGCGCGCATGCCAGCGCTGCGAGAAGCGTGGTCCGGAGTCTGTCCACTAGGCGCGGGTTGTTCCTGTAAGCTGGCGGCATAGGGCAAGCCCAAAACTATCCGATATCGCGTCCAAGGGGGAGAGAAGGGGGAGACGATGGAGATCAACGGCATCGCGCATATTTTCCTGACCGCGGCCAATTTCGAACGCTCGCGCGAGTTTTATCGAAAACTGCTGCCGTTTCTCGGCATGAAGCCGATGATCGATTCCGACGGAGTCTATTATTGCGTCGGCGGCCGCACCGCAGTCGCAATCCGCGCGCCGTCGCCGGAGAATGCGGGCGCGGCATTCGACCAGAACCGCATCGGCCTACATCACCTCTGCTTCCGCGCCCGCGAGCGCGCCGATGTGGATGAGCTGCACACGTTCCTCGCCTCGATCGGGACGAAAATCATCCGCGCGCCGCGCGAGGATCAATGGGCGCCCGGCTACTATTCGATGCTGTTCGAAGACCCTGATGGCATCCGGTTGGAGATCAACCATGTGCCGGGCAAGGGGCTCTTGACCGAGCGATAAATCCATTCCGCTTAGCGGAATTGGCGGCCGCGCGCATGACGGCATGCGCCGGTGCGCGGCTTGCTGCGCCAAAGGCCATGCGGCATGATCGCGGCAACGCAAAGCCGCCGGCAAGGCGGCAAGAATATCAAGGGAGGTTTTCATGAAACGGATTTTTGCGGGCGCGTTTGCCTGCGCGCTTGCGCTGTCGGCGGGCGCCGCGCTGGCGCAATCAAAACCTCCGCTGAAACTCGGCGGCATCCTCGATATGTCCGGCCTCTATGCCGACATCACCGGTCCCGGCAGCGAGACTGCGGCCAAGATGGCGGTGGAGGATTTTGGCGGCGAGGTCTTGGGCCGCAAGGTCGAGATCGTCACCGGAGATCACCTCAACAAGGCCGATCTTTCCGCCAGCATCGCGCGCGACATGTTCGACAATCAGGGCGTGGAGATGCTGTTCGACGTGGCGGCGTCGGCGACTGCGCTTGCGGCGGGCGAGATCGCGAAAGCGCGCAACAAGATCGTTATCTATAACGGCCCCGCCACGATCGCGCTCACCAACGAGGCCTGCGGCCCCTATACGGTGCACTACGCCTACGACACCTTCGGGCAGGCCAATGTGACCGGGCTCGCCGCGGTCAAGTCCGGCCTCGACACCTGGTTCTTCCTGACCGCCGACTATGCCTTCGGCCAGGCGCTGGAAAAGGACACCGCCAACGTCGTGCTGAAGAACGGCGGCAAGGTGCTTGGCAGCGTCCGTCATCCCCTCAACACGTCGGACTTTTCGTCCTTCCTGCTGCAGGCGCAGGCCTCGAAGGCCAAGGTGATTGGCCTCGCCAATGCCGGTGGCGACACCATCAACGCCATCAAGCAGGCCGCCGAGTTCGGCCTGATGAAGGGCGGACAGAAGGCCTCGCCGCTGCTCGTCTTCGTCACCGATATCGACAGCATCGGTCTTGAAACCGCGCAGAACCTACTGCTGTCAGAGGGCTTCTATTGGGATCTCAACGACGAGACCCGCGCGTTTTCAAAACGCTTCATGGAGCGCATAAAGCGGCCGCCGACGACGGCGCAAGCCGGCGTCTATTCCTCCGTCATGCACTATTTGAAGGCGGTGAAGGCGGCGGGCACGACTGATGCAGCGGCCGTCATCAAGGTGATGAAGGAGACACCGATCAACGACATGTTCGCCAAGAACGGCAAGATCCGCGAGGACGGCCGCATGGTGCACGAGATGTACCTGTTCGAGGTGAAGAAGCCGTCGGAGTCCAAGGCGCGCTGGGACTATTACAAGCTGCTCGGCACGGTTGCGGGCAACGATGCGTTCCAGCCGCTGGAGCTGTCGCGCTGCCCGCTGGTGAAGAAGTGACGGCGTGAGGCAATCCACTTCCTTGCGGCACGATGGATT
>Ga0081455_10004945_pt1 | contig 14734 bp, 5 predicted proteins | sample TabmetS3T2R1_FD_70207 | JGI IMG/M metagenome (GOLD analysis project Ga0081455, IMG submission 70207) | Tabebuia heterophylla rhizosphere microbial communities from the University of Puerto Rico - S3T2R1 | ecosystem: Host-associated > Plants > Roots > Rhizosphere ... | reverse complement strand
TTCGGTCCTGATGGACCGGATGCGCGAGTGCGAGGACTTCGAGGGCATCGAGTCCACGTTCTTCTCTACATCCGACGCCGGCGGTAAGGGACCCTCGATCGGCGGCCGCAGCTACCCGCTGCACGACGCACACGATACCCGCGAACTCGCGAAACACGACGTGCTGATCTCCTGCCAAGGCGGCGGCTACACGAGCGACGTCATCGGCAAGCTTCGCTCCGAGGGCTACACCGGGTACTTCATCGATGCAGCTTCCACGCTGCGCATGGCGTCGGATTCGGTGTTGATCCTCGATCCGGTGAACCTGGGCGTGATCGAGCAAGGCCTCGCGAGCGGCTTGAAAACCTACGTGGGCCCGAACTGCACCGTGAGCTTGATGCTGATGGGCATGCACGGCTTGTTCAAAGCCGGGCTCGTGGAGTGGGTCAGCAGCATGACCTACCAAGCCGCCTCGGGCGCAGGCGCGAGCAACATGCGCGAACTCGTCGCGCAGATGGCGACGATCGGCAGCGCGGCCCGCGCGCTGCTCGACGACCCGGCGAGCAACGCGCTCGCGCTCGACAAGCGCGTGAGTGAGACGCTGCGTTCGCCATCTTTGCCCACCGAACACTTCGGTGTGCCGCTCGCCGGCAGCTTGATCCCGTGGATCGACAAGCCCGTCGACGACGGTCAAACCCGCGAAGAGTGGAAGGCGTTCGTCGAAGCGAACAAGATCCTCGGGACGGACAAACCCATCCCGCTCGATGGCATTTGCGTGCGCGTCGGCGCCATGCGCTGCCATTCGCAGGGGATCACCCTCAAGCTCAAGCGCGACGTGCCGCTGGCCGACATTCAGGGCCTGTTGGCGAACGCCAACCCATGGGTGAAGTTCGTCGCCAACGACAAAGAGTCCACGCTGCGCGAGCTCTCTCCCGCAGCTGTCAGCGGCACGCTCAGCGTGCCTGTCGGCCGGGTGCACAAGCTGCGCATGGGGCCGGAATACCTAACCGCATTTACGGTCGGCGACCAGTTGCTGTGGGGCGCGGCCGAGCCGCTGCGGCGCATGCTCTTGATCCTGCGCGAGCACCTGGGCCGCTAATAGCGGCGGGCATGCGTGGCCTGAGTTGCCTGAATTTGGGCCACGCATGACAGATATTGGGGCCTGGACTTTGGCGCTTGCTGCCGCTAGTTTGGCCGCAATCCAATGTCCGTCCCGCCTTCGGACTTCGAGTTGCTGGAGAAGTGGGGAGCTGGCGATCAGTCAGCTGGCGAAGCGCTCTTCGCGAGGCACTTCGACGCGCTGTATGTTTTCTTGCGCAGGCGTGCCATCGATTCGGTGGAGGACCTGGCGCAGGAAGCGTTCCTGGCGTGCGTCGAGAATCGCCAACAGTTCCGGCGTGAAGCCAGCTTCCGCACGTACCTGCTCCAGATCGCGCGCTACCGCTTGTATGCGCACTACCAACGCATCAGCCGGGTCAGCGAGGGCGAAGCCGATCGGTCCGCAACTTCGGACAGTTCGCCCACCGGCAAGCTAGAGCGCAAGCAAGACGAACGCCTGTTACTGTTGGCGCTGCGCCGACTACCGCCGGCGTTTCAGGTGGTGCTCAAGCTCAGCTTCTTCGATGAAATGTCGGGGCCGCAAATCGCCCAGCTGCTGCAGATTCCGGAAGCCACCGTGCGCAACCGCGTGTGGCGCGCGCTGCGACGGCTGAAGGAAGAGACGCTCGCGCTGGCCGAGAACGCCGGCGAACTGCGCGACACCGCGACCGAGCTGCGCACCTGGGCAGAGCGCATTCACCATCCCGGGCGCGTGCTGCCTTCGACGTAGCGCGTCGTCACAATTGTTGCCAAGCGACGGACGCGATTGAGACTTGGCGGTACAGATAGTCAAGCGGGCTTTCGTCTGGGCTCCGCAGTGACTGCGAGAAACGCGCGCCTACTTCGACAGTGAGGCGCTTCGAGCAGCGCGGTACGCGCGGCCACTGCGATGGCACATCAACATGGATCGAGCCGCGCAAAGTGACAACTCTCTGTTGGCGGCGTGGGTCGCCGGCTCGCCTGATGCTGGGAATGAGCTGATCGAGCGGCACTTTTTGCTGGTGCATCGCTTCTTCCACAACAAGGTCGGCGTCGGGCTCGACGACTTGGTCCAACAAACCTTTTTAGGATGTTTCGAAGCTGCGCACCGCTACGAAGAGCGCGCGAGCTTCAAGACATTCTTGCTCGCGATTGCACGCAATCAGCTCTACAGGCACTACCGGCAACAACGGAACCAGCGCTTGGATTTCTCTTCACGCTCGGCACGAGACCTTGGCGCATCGCCCACGGGCGCAACCGCGCAGCGCGAGATGGAGAGGTTGCTGCTGCAAGCGCTTCAACGCATCCCACTCGAGGCACAAGTGATCCTCGAGCTGCTGTATTGGGAGGACATGAGCACGGCAGAAATAGGGACGGTCCTCGAAGTTCCGGTCAATACCGTGTACAGCCGTCTCCACCGTGCACGCCAGTCGTTGCGGCGCGTGCTCGCAGAGCTCGCACCCGATGTGGAGGTGCCTTTGGGCGGCGCGGAACAGGATCCCGCGTGCCAGAACAACCATCGCGCGCATCGCAGTGACCGACGTACGTGACGTACAGCCCAGCGGCCGGCACGGTGTGCTATTGAATCGCGCAACGCGAGAATTTGCACGTCGGAGAGCAACGGCGCCCTCGCCCAGTTGAGGTGTGTAGAATGATACGTGCGGCAATGCGTGAATTGGAGGCGCTTCTTCGCTGGCCCGCTGCTATGCGGCACGCTCGAGACGCAGCCGAGGTCAAAGTCGTGCTTGGCGCGGCCGATACGAAGATGCCGGGCTGGATCACGACGGGGATTTGGACGCTCGACGTAACAAGAGCCGGGCATTTCGAGCGTCTGCTGGGGCAGCGCAAGGCTGATGCGTTTCTCGCAGAGCATGTATGGGAGCACTTGGACGCAACCGCGACGTTATGTGCCAACGCAAACTGCTTCAGATTTCTGCGTCCGGGTGGCCACCTTCGCATCGCTGTTCCGGACGGCTTGCACCCCGACTCAGCGTACATCGAACACGTTCGACCGGGCGGCACAGGTGCCGGCGCTCACGATCACAAGTGGCTGTACAACCACGCGCAACTCTCCGCGTCGCTGGAGCAAGCCGGGTTCAACGTTAAGCTGTTGGAATGGTGGGACGAACAGGGCGAATTTCACTGCGTGGACTGGGACTCGCACGATGGACACGTCGAGCGATCCAAACGCTTCGATCCACGCAATCAGGGCGGAGCACTCAAGTACACCTCGCTGATCGTGGACGCGGTCAAACCGTTGTGAATGCAGCCAACTTCGCAGTTGGCTAGAGCGTGCGCTACACGCGCTCGATCAACATCGCGATGCCCTGGCCCACGCCGATGCACATCGTGCAAAGTGCTAGCTGCTGCTTGTTGCGCTGCAGTTGGTACATCGCTGTAGTCACGAGCCGTGCGCCGCTCATGCCCAGCGGGTGACCGAGCGCGATCGCTCCGCCTTGTGGATTCACGCGGCGATCATCGTCATCCAGGCCGAGGTCGCGCGTCACGGCCAAGCCTTGCGCGGCAAAGGCCTCGTTCAACTCGATGATGTCGATGCGCGACAACGAGACACCCGTCTTTGCCAGCAACTTCTTGCTCGCAGGCGCAGGACCCATGCCCATGATGCGTGGCGGTACGCCCGCGACAGCACTCGCGATCACACGCGCGCGCGGCGTCAAGCCGTAGCGCTTGACTGCGGCCTCGGACGCGAGCAGCAGCGCGCACGCGCCGTCGTTCACACCCGACGCGTTGCCCGCAGTCACCGTTCCGCCTTTGCGAAAAGGCGTGCCGAGCTTGGCCAGGCCTTCGAGCGACGTGTCCGCGCGCGGATGCTCGTCCTTGTCGACCATCACGGTCTCGCCTTTGCCTTTCGCGACGGGCACCGCCACGATCTCCTCTGCCATGAAGCCGCGCTCCTGCGCTTGCACGGCCTTCTTCTGGCTCGCCAACGCGAAGCGATCCTGCGCGTCGCGCGGGATCTTGAACTCTTCGGCCACGTTCTCAGCGGTCTCGGGCATCGAATCGATGCCGTATTGCGCCTTCATCAACGGATTCACGAAGCGCCAACCGATGGTGGTGTCGAAGATCTCGGCAGTCCGGCTGAAGGCCGTCGTCGCTTTGCCCATCACGAAAGGTGCGCGCGACATCGACTCGACGCCGCCTGCGATCACGAGATCGAACTCGCCGGACTTGATCGCGCGCGCAGCAATGCTCACCGCGTCCATGCCCGAACCGCACAAACGATTCACTGTGCTGCCCGGGATCTCCAGCGGATAACCCGCCAGCAAACTCGACATGCGTGCCACGTTGCGGTTGTCCTCGCCCGCCTGATTCGCGCAGCCGAACACCACATCGTCGATGGCGTTGAAGTCGAGATTGGGATTGCGATCGCGCAACGCCTTGAGCGGCACGGCACCGAGGTCATCGGCCCGAACCGTGGCGAGCACACCGGCGTAGCGGCCGATGGGGGTACGAATCGCGTCGCAAATGAAGGCGTCTTTCATACGGAAGTTCCTCTGTGTCGATGAGCGGAGCGCACTCTAGAACAGCCGGGCAGGCGCTGTCCTGAGAACCGCCATGCTGCTCTAGCACGTTCGGGATGGCTGCGGGTCGGCCGGAGATCAGCCGGTGTTTTCGCGAGGTTCGGCGTCGGCGACGCAGACGATGGGCGCCGTCTCGGCAGGCTGTGCGGGGCTCACGGTCATGCGCCGCAACAAAGGATGCGGGCTGGTCAGCGTAATCGTGGGTGCGATCGGCACGGCGCGCGCGGCTTGAGACGGTTCGAGCCAACAGTACACACGCTCGTACGGGTAGGGCGGCAGGGAGACCTTCTCGCGCGCAAACGGGCGATCGAATGCCTGCCAGTCGATCGTCACTCCGCGACGATACAGCTCGGCGATTGTTTCCAGCAACTGCGTCGCCGCCGATGGCGGCGCGGCCGTGGTAAGAACGCGGCTGGCCGCCGTGCAAACCTCGATCAGCTTGCGGCCTCCGAGTGCCACGACGAGGCCTTCGCTGCCGGCTGTGCCCGTGGGCGCCCCGACTTCGCTCGCATACAGCTCATTGTGCCAGCTATCGAGATCCACGAAGGCGCCACGAGCCACGTGCTGCGCGTGCGACGCCAAGCGCAACGGCGTGTGCGCGGGTTGGAGCGCGAGTTGGCGCAGCTCGATTCGAAACTGCTGCACTGTGCGCGCAATCAGCGCGCCGGGCACGAGCGAGGCCAGCACTTGTGCCCGATGCAACGCGAGCCGCAAAGCCTCGGGCCAACCGACGGCGCCGGCCGCCGCAGCGGCCAAGTATTCACCGCTACCGTGACCGTCCAGAGCCGCGAACTCGACGCCCCACTGCTTCAGCAGCTCGTACAGCGCGTACTGACACACCAGCCCTCGTGCATATGCACGCCAGCGCTCGTCGTGCGTCGGAGCGCCAGCGCTCGCGTCCAGATGCACGTCGCATTCAGGTGCGAGCCAGTTCGCAGCGCGCTCGTATGCGGAACGGAACAGCGGTTGTTCCGCGTACAAATCCATGCAGCCATCGGCGGCGGATGGATCAGCCCAGAACGAGACGCCGACGCGCGGCTGCTGCGCCGGCAGCGGACCAGTCCCCGTGTAGCTCAGCAGGGCTTCACGCAACGCGTCCGAGCAGTCGGCGACGAAGGCCGCGCGGTGCTTCCAATGCTTGCGTCCAGTGTTTGCGGTGAAGCACGCGTCCGCGGTGGGCTGCGTCGTGATCGCATCGGCCAGGCGCGCGCAGAGCACGGCCAGTGCTGCAGAGCTGCGCGCCGAGACCGCGAGCACGTGTGCGGAGCGCTCGCGGCTCGCGTTGCGCATGTGCGGCTTGCTGCTCGGCGCCTCACCGAGGATCGCGTGCGCATTCGTGCCCCCTAAACCGAAAGCACTCACGCCCGCGTGCCGAGGCCGCTCGGAGCGGCGCCAGGCGACGGTTTGAGTGGGAATCGCGATCGGCAGCGCCTGATCGGCGATGTCCGAATGCAGCTCGCGCAAATGCAGGTGCGCCGGAATCTCCTCATGGTGCAGCGCGAGCGCCGCTTTCATCAAGCTCGCGATGCCTGAGGCCGCTTCGAGGTGCCCGAGATTCGTTTTGACGGAACCCACCCAACATGCTGCAGCGCGCGTGCCGGTTTGCAGGACAGCACCCAGAGCGCGCAGCTCGACCGCGTCGGCCAGCGGCGTTCCGACACCGTGGGCTTCGACGTAGTCCAACGCGTCCGGCGTTAGCCGCGCTTGATCGAGCGCGCGCCGAATCACACGTTCTTGAGAACGGCCATTCGGAGCCATCAGACCATTGGAGACGCCGGCATGCGCCATCGCAGTGCCCGTCACGAGCGCATAGACACGATTGCCTTGCGCCCGAGCCTGCGACAGTCGTTGCAATACGACTGCCCCGCAACCTTCACTGCGCACGAATCCATCGGCGCTTTTGTCGAACGTCTTGCAGCGCCCGTCGCTCGCTAGCGCGCGCGCATGTGCGAAGAACAACCCGGGATGCGGAGCGAGCACCGCGTTCACGCCGCCGACGATGGCGAGTGAAGCTTCGCCGCAGCGCAGACTCTGACAAGCGGCTTGCAATGCGACCAACGCCGAGGAACAAGCGCTGTCGAATGCCAGACTTGGCCCGGTCAGGTCCAAGAAGTACGAGACGCGGTTGGGCACGATGCTGGAAGCGTGTCCAGTCCCGAAGTCGACATCGACGCGGTTGAGATCGGCGGCATGCAACAGCGCGTGGTCGCTGCCGCAGACGGCTGCGAATACGCCTGTGTCGGTCCCAGCGAGCGAATCCGGGCCAATGCCGGCGTCCTCCAGGGCGTGCCATGCGACCTCCAGAAACAAGCGCTGCTGCGGATCCATGCTGCGTGCTTCGCGCGGAGCGATGCCGAAGAACGCGGCATCGAAGTGCTCGATGTCTGCGATGAAGCCGCCGAAGCGTCCTGCGGCTGATGGCGTCAGGCTCGAGTCGACCGCGGGTCTGGCGCTGCTGCGCGTCGCGGGTATCTCCGTGATCACGTCGCGCGCCGTCTGCAGCAAGCGCCAGAACTCATCCAGGCTCTCGGCACCCGGAAACCTGCAGGCCATGCCCACGATCGCGATCGGGTCGGTCGCGGCATCAGGCGCTGCCACTGGCGCCTCGCGCTCGCGCGCAACGCTGGGTGTGAGGCCTGCCAGTGCCCGCGACAGCACACGGATGCAGGGATAATCGTAGCTGACGGTGGTCGGAATCGGTGTCTGCAGCCAGGCTTCGAGATCTTGCGCGAGTTCCGCAGCACTCACCGAATCGACTCCGTACTCGACCAGGGCTGCGTCGATGTCGATGGCCTCCAACGCGAGTCCTGCGCGCTGCGCCACCCACTGTCGCAAAAAGTGCTCAATGTTTTGAGCACGGCGCTCCGCGGTCACCAACCGCGTGTGGGTTTGTCGCACCGCGCGGAGTTCCGAATCACCCGCAGCTTCCGTGCTTTGATCGGTGACGGTGTCGCATTCAGCAACTCTCGCCGAGGTCGAGCTGTCCCAGCGCGCGACTGCGACCAGACTGCCTCGTTCGAACAGAGCTTTCATCGCCGCACGTCGGACTTTGCCACTCGACGTCTTGAGGACGGCACCACGTTTGACGAACACCAGGGCATGCACCGCGATCTCGTGTTGCTCGTGGATTCGTTGCGGGATCGTCGCAAGCAGTCGCGCTGTATCGGGACCGAGCCGATGGTCGAGCTCCTGGACGATACACAGACGCTCCTGCCCAGCGATCTCGATCGAGAACGCAACACCCGCGTCTACGATCAACGCGGGATCGAGTCGCTGCACGCTGCGCTCGATGTCCTGCGGAAAATGGTTTTTGCCGCGGATGATGATCGTGTCTTTGAGCCGGCCGGTGATGAACAGCTCGCCGTCGTCGACGAACCCGAGATCGCCCGTGCGCAGAAACGGGCCCTCGTCGGTGTCGGCGAGGCGGGCGTGAAATGTATTCCGCGTCAGATCAGGATGACCCCAATAACCAGAGGCCACCGACGGGCTCATCGCCCAGATTTCGCCGATCTCTCCGCGCTCGACCTCGACGCAGTGACGCGGGTCCACGATCCGCAGGTTCGTGCGGAGGGGTCCGGTCCCACACGCAACCAACGTTCGCAGTCGATCGCCATCTGTGGCTACCACGGCGCGTCCGGCCCTGAGCTTGGCCGCATCGTAATGACGCAGCGTCGGGCGGGCAGCTCTGTTCAAGCTCGACGACAGCACCAAAGTGGCCTCCGCCATGCCGTAACATGGCGTGATCGCGTCGCCACGCAGACCGTACGGTGCGAAGGTTTCGCTGAACGCGCGCACGCTACGGGCATCGATCGGTTCGGACCCGGTGAACAAGGTTTGCAGCGCGGATAGATCGAGTCCATCGCGCTCGGCCGGCGAGGTTCTGCGCAGACAGAGCTCGAATGCAAAGTTCGGCGTGACAGTCGCGACTGCCCGATGTGTCGACAGCGCACGCAGCCAGCGAATGGGTTTGCGGATGAAAGCTTCGGGGGATAGCTGGACGATCGGCCGCCCGACCGACAGCGGAAATAGCAAGGTGCCGATCAGCCCCATATCATGATAGGGGGGCAGCCACGTGGTCATGGGCCCTTCGCCTCGCAGGTCGCTCGCTGTCGCGATCATTTCGAGGTTCGCGCTCAGCTGCGCGTGCGTGACCAGGACTCCTTTGGGCAGCGTTGTCGACCCAGACGTGTACTGCAGCAAGCACGCCTGGTCGGCGTCGATATGGTCCAGATTCAACTCGTCCGCGGTTGTCTCCCAAGCGTCTGTCGCGACGAGCTCGAGCTCGCCCAGCGTCCCCACCAAGCTCGTTGCGACGGCTGCCGTCGTGAGTGCGATGCGGGCACCGGCGTTGTCGACGACATTTCGGACTCTTTCGGATGTACGCGCCAAACGTTGTCCGTTGGGCGGGTACGCCGGCACGGCGATGGCACCCGCACAGAAGCAACCAAGCAATGCAGCCAAGTACTCGGGTCCCGGCGGATACAGGAGCAGCACAGGGCGTTGGATCAGATCACGTCGCATCAGCTCGCGTGCGATGGCATACGCACGCGACGCGACTGCTCGGTATGTGACTTGCGCGATGACGTCTTCGCCGTTGACCAGATACTGCAGCGCTGGCCGTTCTGGCTGTGCACGCGCGTGCAATGCAACCAAGTGAGGCAGGAGGCGCCCCCCTGACGCAATGCTGGGTGTCATCGAACGCTCCAAACTACCCAAAACGCACCCAGACATAGCCTGCACAGGTGGCAGCCGCCAACAGAATCCAGGCACGCCGCAGCGAATTTGTCGGTCCGATACAAGACCGACATAGTCCGATTCCGGACATGTTTAGGCGCAGAACATGCTGGCCGCTCGTACTCGTCCGTAACTGGGGACAAGGTCGACGCGCTGCGCTGCCGAGTTGCAGCGACGACAGGACCACGTCGCGAACGCGTTTAGTCGGCGCTAGAGCCAGCTCGGGATGTTGTCGACCAGCCACTGCGTGTCGATCGTCGGACACGCCTGACTGGTAAGCACCGGCTGCGCGTTGCGCATCTCGATTTTAGGCAACCCCGCATCAAACACACGCGTGATGCGAAACAACTCGTGCAGTCCTGCTGCTTCGCGATCAGTTGCATCACTCCAGCGATCGGGGCGCACGAGGCTGAGACTGTGCCCCAACGCGGACAACGCTCGCGCAAACGAGAGGATCGGAGTGCTCGTCGGATTTGCAATGTGGAACACGCGGTCCTGTAGCTTAGGACACAATGTTAAGTCGACAATTGTGTTAGCGACGACCTCGGCAGGGATTAGATTGTCGACTGCTTGAGTGTCTGGAAACCGCCCGACCCTCAAACACGTACGCACGAACGACACGAGCAGATCTGTCGCCGGTTTCGTCCCGGACGTGAAGCTCGGCAGGATCCGCGATGGACGATAGATTCTGACTGTCGCTCCCGAGCTCGCGGCTTGCAGCAGCAGTTGCTCGCTGACCGCCTTTGTTTGGCTGTAACCCATCGCGAGCAACTCCGGATCGGGAGGGGCGACTTCCGCCAACACAGTCGCCACGGCGTCGCGGCGTGGGAACAGTGCCGATAGACTAGACACATAGTGAAACTGCTTCGCGCGTCCGCGCGCGCACAGGTTCAGCAGCCCACGCGTCCCTTCCACGTTGATTTGGCGTAGTGCGCTATAAGGCAGCGCGAAGTTTACGTCCGCCGCTACGTGAACGATGGTGTCGATCTCGTCGCACAGTTCAGTGTACACCGCCTCGTGAAGGCCAAGGCTGGGTGCGTCGAGGCGACCGACCAGGGCACGGACTCTGCTTGGCGCGTCGTCGACGTTGGGCGCGACCTCGTGCAGCACCTGTGCGACTCGTACGTGCGCGTCCGCTGGCGTGGCTGCGCGGACCAGGCAGTGGATCTGTGCATGCGTACGTCGTAGTAGCGCAGCCAAGAGTTGTCTGCCGAGCGCCCCTGTGGCTCCAGTCAGCAATACCACGCGAGGAGTCTGCGGCTCCATCGCAAGTGCACGTAGCTCGAGCACGCTCCGCAGGTCGGAGCGGATCAAGCTCGCCTCAGCGTGGCTGGGCGTGCTCGCCATGGATGCGTCGATGATGGCGCAGAGCTCGCGCAACGGTGGACTACGCAAGAGGGCGCCGATCGGCACGCTGATGCCCGTGCGCAACGCCAACTCGCGTGCCAAGGAGACCACGTGTAGCGAGTGTCCACCGTGCGCGCTGAAGTCGACCTCGACATCGATCGTGGTTGGATCGAGGTTCAGTACGTGCGCGACGGCAGCGATGACGTGGCATTCTGTCTCGCTGTTGGGAGGTTCGCGCGTCTCGTCGGTGGACGAGCGGAATCGGCGCGCGAGCTGCGTGCGATCGATCTTCCCGCTCGGCAGTTGGGGCAACGTTTCGAGAAGCTCGATGCGGCTCGGAACCATCACGCTCGGCAAGCGCAAGCGCAGGGCGTCGCGCACCCGGCGTGTATCGACGAGCGCCCCGCGTTTGGGCTGAATGAAGCCGCACAGAGTAGCGCGCGATGTGCCGGCATGTTGCAGACACACAACTGCGTTTTCGACGCCTGGCTGGGCCAGCAGTGCCGCCTCGATTTCACCCAGCTCGACGCGACAACCGTGTAGCTTCACTTGTTCGTCGTTGCGTCCCAGAAAGACGAAGCGACCGTCATCGAGCTGCACGCCGCGATCTCCAGTCCGATACAGCCGCGCACCGGGCGGGGTGCCGTAAGGATCGGGCAGGAAGCGCTCGGAGGTCAGCGCGGAGTTGTTGCGATAGCCAGGCCCGACGCCAGCGCCTCCGACACAGATCTCGCCGGGCTGTCCGATGAATGCGAGATTGAGATCACGATCGACAATGTAAGTACTGACATTTGGTATAGGCCGGCCGATGGGTGGTAGCGCCTCGTCAGGATTGCAGGCGTCATAGGTGGCCCAGACCGTAGTTTCCGTCGGCCCGTACAAGTTGTAGATCTGCCGCCGCGTAGTGCCATCCGAGCACGACCAGGCTTGCACGAGCTCAGCCGGGCAACGCTCTCCGATCAACAACAGCGTTGTCAGCTCGACAGCGCTCTCAGCACTCAGCGTACTCACTACGGACGGTGTGAGCATAGCGGCCTGCACACGCCGCTGGACGATGGCCGAGGTCAGCGCGAGTCCATCGTGGCGTGTCTGCGCGGGCACGACGACGAGCACACCCCCGCAACTCAACGCGAGAAGGATCTCCGAGATCGCTGCATCGAACGCTGGCGAGGCAAAGTGCAACACGCGCGTGCCGAGCGGAAGTTGGAAGGTCGCGCGCTGCGCCAACAGCTTGTTGGCCAAGCCTGCATGGGTCGCGAGCGCGAGCTTCGGCGTGCCAGTCGAGCCCGACGTGTAGATCGCATACGCCAGCTCGGTTGGCGCGGGCGTGGGCCGCGATGGCTGCGCGCTCGGCTGCACCTCATCGAGCATGATGGCGCGCACTTCCATGTGTTTCAGGTCAGGACCGTGCCGCCGCAACGTGAGCACGCAAGCCACGCGCGCGTCGCGCAACATCAGCTCACTGCGCGCGAGCGGCTGATTCGGATCGACCGCGACGAACGCGGCGCCAGCCTTCCACACACTCAGCACGGCCAAAGGAAAGTGCCAGCTGTTTTCGACGTAGATCCCGACGAGATCTTGGCCAGCGACTCCCGATGCATGCAGAACATCGGCCAGCGCGTTGGCGTGACGATCGAGCTCGGTATACGTCAGCTGCGTGCTGGGAGCGACGATCGCCAGCGACTCGGGCGTATACGTGACATGGCGATCGAACGCTTGCAGCACCGGGATCGCGCCGGAGAGTTGTGCGCCGCGGTCGAACTCGAGAATGCGCTGCCGCTCAGCATCGCTCAACCAGGGCAAGCTTCGGAGCGGAGTCGTTAGCTGCGTTCCCAGTTCGACGAGGAGCCTTTGCCAGCGCTCCGCCAAGCGTTCGATCAGGCTACGAGAGTACAGCTCTGCGCTGTATTCGAAGCAACACGACAGCGAATCGTCGGCAAGCTCGATGCGCAGCAGCAACTCGGATTTGCTGTAGTGGCAATCGACTGGGATGAGCCGCGAGACTGTCTGCCCGAGCTGCAGCGACAGCGGCGCTTCGTCGAATGCGAAGCCGAACTGCAGTGCCTCTGAGGCGACTGATTCCGACGCCGACTCGCGTTCTGCGACCAACGCGTGGCTTATATGTTGCCGATCGATGGCGGCAGCAACTTGCCGGTGCGTTGCGTGCACGATGTCGCGCACGCAGCGCGCGCCGTCGACAGTGAGCAGCAGCGGAACCACGTTGATGTAGCAGCCTGCGCCGTGTTCAAAAACTGGTGACCAGCTCAGCGCGAGTGGCGTGCTGATACTGAGACTCTGTGCGCCGGTCCAGCGGTAGAGAAACGCACGGAACGCACTCATCAGCAGTACGAACACTGAACATCGCTCGCGGCGCGAAAGCTCGCGCAACTCGCGGCCGATGCGGGGAGGGAGCTCAACGTACGTGCGTCCGCCAGTATGCGAGGCGCGTGGTCCGGTTCCAAACGCAAGTGCTGGTTCAGCATGATTCGCTGCTCGTGCTTGCTCCAGGATACAGGCTTGTACGATCTGTTCGAGCTCTGAGCTGCCTGCGAGTTGCGCTTCCCAGCGGGCGAGATGGCGCGGCTGGAGCGCGGTCTGTTGGGTAGCTGCATTTACATCCTGATAATCAGCCGACAGATCGATCAGCAAACGCCGCCGCAATGTGGTGCCGTCGCAAACCGCGTGATGCCCCAGCAATACGAACACGTGATCACGCTCATCCAGCTCGAGCAAGCAGGCGCGCAGCAGCACGTCTCCGGTGTCGAATGCACGCGACAGCAAGGCCGTGAGCCAGGCGCGGATGGAACCATCGACGTCTGCAGCGCACTCCGAGCGCGGCAAGCGGTCGCGCGCGAGCTTCACTGTCGAAACCGGAAGCACGCGCTGCTGCAGCAGCCCATCCGTTTCCACGATGCACGTCCGATAGCTTTCGTGTCTCTGTGCAGCTTTGGCCAAGGCCGACTCGAGCCTGGTGACGTCGAGTGGGCCGGTCACTCTAAAGGCGACGCTTTCGATGTACGCGAGACTAGCCCCAGGCTTGCGGCTCGCGAGCCAAATCGCCCGCTGCTGTGCGGTCAAGGGTTGCAGATGCTCGCTGCTGATCGGTTCGCGTGCGATGATCGTGTCGAGTTGCGCGGCGTGCTCAGGTAACATCGAGCGCTGGGCGTCGTGGATCGCGCACAGCAAGCCAGTCAATGACGGATCTTCGATGAAATGCGAGAACGGCACCGAGACCTGCCAGCGTTCGTGCACAGCACTCAGCAGGCGCGTGATGCCGAGCGATCCAACGCCCATCGAAAGTAGGTTGTCGCTCGCAGCGTAGCTCGTGCCGAGAGCCGCGTCGCAGACTTCGCGCAGTTCAACCTCTGTCGCGTCGCAGCTGCCGTGTTGCTCCAGACCGCACGCGATATGCGCGACGCGTTTTCCCTCGAAGTCGAGCCCATGCACATGGACGCCAGTGCCCGCATCACGCTCCACGACGATGCGTGCGATTGGGACTCCGGGCCGAAGAACGAGTACGCGGAATTGCTCATCAGTGCGCGCGCGCTCGGCGGCCTCGCGGCGTAGCAGCGTACAGGTCTGCAAGGCGACCGCGATGGCGACTGGATGCAGGCAATACTGTGGAGTGATCTCGGCTTGCGCATCGCTCAGCTCGAGCGTGATCGTGCGCCCATCGGGACTGCTCGCGACGCGTTGCACGCTGCTCGGCAGCGCGTCGATCTCGTGGCGCGCGAACCTCGCATCCAGCGCTGACCGGTCTTGCCACGCGCCCACGCCAGTGCTTGGGAGCTCCGCTGTGCCGGTGGGCAGCGTCGCAGTCGCGTGTGCTGCAACCAGCCAGTCCGCACGTTCGCGCAAGCGGTACAACACACTAAGGTGTCCGCGCCGTCTCGAAGTAGATAGTCGTAGACTCACAGCATCGCGGCCGATGGGTAGCTCTATGATGTCGAGCTCGAAGGCATTGCGAGCTTGGGTTGAATCGAGCAAAGTCGCCGCGACGAGATCCGCGATCGCCGCAGCTGACCAGCGCCCACTCGTAGTCTGACAACACAACG
>Ga0081455_10004944_pt1 | contig 14736 bp, 12 predicted proteins | sample TabmetS3T2R1_FD_70207 | JGI IMG/M metagenome (GOLD analysis project Ga0081455, IMG submission 70207) | Tabebuia heterophylla rhizosphere microbial communities from the University of Puerto Rico - S3T2R1 | ecosystem: Host-associated > Plants > Roots > Rhizosphere ... | reverse complement strand
GAACGAGACCGTCTCCGGCTGGCAGACGGCCACCTTCGACCAGCCGGTCGCGATCCAGCCCAACACCACCTACGTCGCCTCCTACCTCGCCCCGGCCGGCAACTACGCCCTCAACCAGGGCTACTTCGCCCTGCAGGGAGCCGACAATGCACCCCTGCACGCCCTGCGCGACGGCCTCGACGGCGCCAACGGCCTCTACCGCTACACCGCCACCCCGGCCTTCCCGATCAACACCTCCCAGTCGGGCAACTACTGGGTCGACGTGGTGTTCACGACCGGCATCCCGGCTGACACGACGCCTCCTACGATTACCTCGACTTCGCCGACGGCCGGCTCCAATTCGGCACCGATCACCAGCACAGCCCAGGCCACCTTCAGCGAGGGCATGAATGCGGCGACCCTGACGACGAGCAGCTTCACGCTCACTACTGCCGGAGGCCAGTCTGTGCCGGCGAGCGTCTCTTATGACCCGACCTCGCGGATTGCCACACTGACCCCTTCGAGCACGCTCGCCAACGGCGCCACCTACACCGCGACGGTCAAGGGCGGCGCAACCGGCGTCAAGGACCTGGCCGGCAACGCGCTCGCCGCCGATGTCAGCTGGTCGTTCACGACGGTGTCGCTCAGCTGCCCATGTTCGATCTGGAGCGCCGGCGCGACACCCGCGACCGCTGCGTCGAGCGATCCAAACTCGGTCGAGCTCGGCGTCCGCTTCCGCTCCGACGTCGCCGGCTTCGTAACGGGGGTGCGCTTCTACAAGGGCCCGGGGAACACCGGCGCGCATGTCGGTGACCTCTGGACGAACACCGGCACTCTCCTCGCGCGGGTCACCTTCACCAACGAGAGCGCAAGCGGCTGGCAGACAGCCAGCTTCGACCAGCCCGTGGCGATCCAGGCGAACACGACGTACGTCGCCTCGTACCTCGCGCCGGTCGGTCGCTACTCCCTGAACCAGGGCTACTTCACGGTTGCGGGAGTCGACAACCCACCGCTGCACGGCCTGGCCGCGGGAGTCGACGGTCCCAACGGTCTCTACCGCTACACCGCGACCCCGGCCTTCCCGACCAACACCTCGCAGTCCAGCAATTACTGGGTCGACGTCGTCTTCAGCACGACCGTCCCGCCCGACACCACGCCGCCGACCGTCAGCTCGACGTCGCCGACTGCCGGGTCGACCAACGCGCCGGTCACCAGCACCGCGCAGGCCACCTTCAGCGAGGGGATCAACGCGGCGACGCTGACGGGAAGCACGTTCACGCTCAGGAACGCCCAGAACCAGGCGGTTGCGGGCAGCGTCTCGTACGACCCGACCTCGCGGATCGCCACCCTGACGCCCTCGAGCGCGCTGGCCTACGGCGCGACTTACACCGCGACCGTCACCGGCGGGGCGAGCGGCGTCAAGGACCTCGCTGGCAACCCGCTGGCGACCGACGTCAGCTGGTCGTTCACCACGGTCTCGCTGAGCTGTCCGTGCTCGATCTGGAGCGCAAGTACCACGCCCGCCACCGCAGCCTCGCCCGATCCCAACTCGGTCGAGCTGGGGGTCAAGTTCCGCTCCGACGTGGCCGGCTTCGTGACCGGGATCCGCTTCTACAAGGGCGCCACCAACACCGGCACCCACGTCGGCGACCTGTGGACCTCGAGTGGCACCCTCCTCGCCCGGGTCACCTTCACGAACGAGACCGCCAGCGGCTGGCAGACGGCGACGTTCGACCAGCCGGTCGCGATTCAGGCGAACACCACCTACGTCGCCTCCTACCTCGCCCCGGCCGGCAACTACGCCCTCAACCAGGGGTACTTCGCAACTGCCGGGACCGACAACCTGCCCCTGCACGCCCTGCGCGACGGGCAGGACGGCGCCAACGGCCTCTACCGCTACACCGCAACCCCGGCGTTCCCGATCAACACCTCGCAGTCAGGCAACTACTGGGTTGACGTCGTCTTCAGCCCCTCGTAGCGAACCCGCCGACCGCCGACTACCGTCTTTGAGGATGCGCGCCCACGAGGGACACCCGGTCGACGCTACCCCTCGGGCGCTGTCACTCGGCGGCTGGGCCGCCGGCCTGGAGAGGCCTCGCCGGCACGCCGCCGACGATCGCGCCGTCCGGCACGTTGTCGCGGACGAGAGCGGCTGCGCCGACGATCGCTTCGCGACCGACGCTCACGCCGTGCAGGACGATTGCGCCGACGCCGAGGTAGGCCCCGGCTCCGATCGTCACCGGGCCGGTCTCGCGAGGGCGGCGTTCCTTCAGGGGGCCGTGACCGATGTCGAAGTGGGTGATCACGCACGAGCGCATGGAGAGCGTCGCGCCGTCGTCGATCGTGATCCGCTCCGCGAGGTCGAGGAACACCTCGCTGCCGATGTGCACGCCGGACCCGATCTTCAGGTTGGAGAAGTCGCCGGTCACCGAGTTGATGAGGTTGATCGGCCCCACGACGATCGCGTCCGCGGCGACGTCGGCGCCGTAGTCACGCAGGATCTTCGCGTGCTCCTTGTGGTAGAGGCGCAGCTCGGCCTGGATGCCTTCGATGCCGCCCGTAAAGAACACCCAACGCAGGCGGAGGTGGCCGAGACGCCGAAAGAAGCGCTTCACCGGCAGCCCCACGGGCCGCACCGCGCTCTTGACTCGTCGCAGCGTCGACGGGCCCGACATCTCGTGCACACGATAGGAAAGCCATGAGACGACCCATGAACGGCATCGACGTTGTGCTGCTCGCTGGCGGGCGAGGTACGCGGCTTGCGCCGTACACCACCGTGCTGCCGAAGCCGCTGATGCCGATCGGTGAGATGCCGGTGCTGGAGATTCTGCTGCGGCGCCTCGCGGCCTCCGGCTTCGAGCGCGTGCACTTGGCCGTCGGGTATCTGGCCGAGCTGATCGAGGCGTACTTCGGCGACGGCACGAAGTGGGGGCTCGAGCTCATCTACTGGCGCGAAGACGAGCCGCTGGGAACGGCAGGGCCGCTCGCGGTGATCGAGACCACCGCGGAACACCTCCTCGTCATGAACGGCGATCTCTTCACGGCGCTCGACTTCGGGCACCTGATCGAGTACCACGTAGAGCGTGGGGCGAGCGCGACGATCGCGACGCTGCGGCGCGAAGTACCGGTCGAGTTCGGGGTCATCCGCCTCGACGGGGACACGATCGTGGGTTACGACGAGAAGCCGACGCTCTCGTACGACGTCAGCATGGGTGTCTACGCTTTCGAGCGCGACGTGATCGACGTCGTTCCGAGCGGGCAGCACTTCGACTTCCCCGAGCTGGTCCTCGCCCTGCTCGCCGCCGGCAAGCACGTCGCCTCGTACCGCTCGACCGAGTTCTGGTTGGACATCGGCCGGCGTGAGGACTACGAGCTCGCGCAGGAGCGGTTCGAGGAGCTCCGCCCGGCCCTGCTCGGCGACCAGCAGCCGGAGACGTGAAGGCCGAGACCTTGAGACCGTCGGGGCCGCCCGCGCCGAAGCGTGCGCCGGAAGCGACCGACTGGGTCACGCACGGGAGGCGGGCTCTCGAGACGCTCTCGTTCCGGACGCTGGCGCTTCCGCTCAGCTTCGTCATCACCGTCATCACGAGCCGGTACCTCCTTCCGGAGGGCCGCGGTGCGTTCGCGCTCGGCCTGTTGACCGTGACGCTCGGGAGCACGCTGCTCTCGATCGGCACGGCGGTCACGCGGGAGCTCGGGCGGAAAGAAGAGTCGATCGAGTCGATCGTGCGCCGCGGGCTCGTCCTGAGCCTCGTGCTCGGCAGTATCGGCGCGGTCGCCCTCCTCCCGCTGGGCCTTGTCACGGGCTCGGACGGCTATCGCGCGGCGGAGTTGCTCGTTCTCGGCCTGCCCCTGCTCCTGGTCCGGCAGACGATCGGCGGGAGCCTGATCGCGCTTGGGCGCCTCCGGCTCTTCAACGTCCTGCTGTTCCTCGACCCGGCCGCGCTCCTCGCGGGGCTCCTCGTGCTCGTGGTCGTATTCGACCTCGGGCTCTCCGGCGCGGTCGCTGCGTGGTTCGCGGCGACGGCGCTGACGACGGCGATCGCGCTGGGTTGGACACGGGACCTCTGGCTGTCGCGCGCCCGCCACGCCACGCAGTCGGCGCGCACGCGCGCGATCCTGTCCCTGGGCCTGAAGGCGGGCATCGTCAACCTCGTCGCCCTGATCAACTACCGGGTCGAGTTCTTCCTGCTCGAGGCCTGGCATACCCTCGGGGCCGTGGGTGTCTACTCCGTCTCCATCTCGCTCGCCGAGCTGCTCTGGCTGCTGTCGGCGAGCGTCACGACGGTGGTCGTCGCTCCCGCGATCAACCTCGACGAGGAGCGCGCGGTTGGCGTCGTGGCCCAGACGGTTCGACACGCGCTGATCCTGACGACGGCGTTCGGCATCGGCCTGGCCGCGATCGCGCCGCTGGCCGTGCCGCTCGTGTACGGAAGTGACTTCAGCGGTGCCGTCGTCCCGCTGCTGGTCCTGATCCCCGGCGTCATCGCGTACGCTCCTGCAAGCGTTCTCTCCGCGTACTTCTCGATGCGACACGGACGGATGCGGTACCCGATGATCGTCGCGGGGACGTCGGCTGTGGTGAACGCGCTCCTGTGCCTCGTCCTGGTCCACCCGCTCGGCGCCACAGGAGCAGCCTTGGCCAGCACGGGCGGGTACGTCATCGGGTCGGCGCTCCTGCTCGCCATGTTCCTTCGTGCCGGAGGCACGGGTCCTGGGACCGTCGTCCCGCGCGGGACGGACGTGCTCGCCTACCGCGACCTCGCCCTCAGCTTGCGCAGCCGCGTCGTCCGGTAGGCCTAGGGGCGGCGCAGAAGTTGGAGCGACAGGTCCCGGGCCTTGGCAAACTCCCGCGCGGCGTCGCCGTGCTCCCGCGCGTGGCTGCCGGCGCGCGCCGCAGCAGCGCGCGCGGCCTCGGGATCGTCGAGGACGGCCACGATGGCCTCGCCGAGCGGCTCGGGCTCGCCCACCGGGACGGTGTGACCGTACGACTCGTCGAGGATCCACTCACGGTTCGCCGGCAGCGCGCTGACGATGACCGGCACCTCGCAGAAGAGGGCCTCGAGCAAGGCGACCGACGTCCCGTCGGAGTTCGAGACCGACAGGAACGCCGCGCACGACGAGAGGAGCCGGGGGAGGTCTTCGCGATCGATGCTCGTGTAGGGGAAGACCCGGTCCTCGATGCCGAGGTCCTGCACGACTGGCAGCAGCCGTGCCCAGTTTCCTTTCGCCGACTCCCGGGCGAACGGGCCGGCGCTGTGCGGATGGTCGACGCGAATCAGGAGATTGCACGGCCGCTGCTTGCACGCATGCGCGAAGCCGCGGATCACCGTCTCCGGCTCGTAGACGGCGTCGAGGCCGCGCAGGAAGAGGACGACCGGGTCGTCGTTCGTGACGCCGAGACCCCGCAGGAACGTACGGTCGGGCTCCCGCGGGGTGAAGAGATCCGCTTCCGCGCCGAAGACGATGCGGTGCATGAGCTCGCGGGGCAGGCCGATGCGGACCAGCGCGTCCGCGAGCGGCTCGGCGTCGTAGGTGATCGCGCCGGCCGAGCGGCCGACGAGACGCCCGAGCAGCCTTCGCAGCGGCGTCGTGCCCGCGAAGCGGAGGACGTCGCTGCCCCATGCGGTGACCATGAACGGGCGCCCGCGCGCGACGGCCATGATCCAGCCCGGGCCGGTGAACCAGTGTGCCTGGACGAGGTCCGGGTCGAGCCGGTCGAGCAGGCGCCGGGCTCGCCGTCCCTCGCGAAGGAGCTCCCACACCTCGTTCCACGGCCGGCCTCCGCCGAGCTCGCGGATGTGGGCGACCGCGCCCTCCTCCTCGAAGGCGTAGCTGACCCAGTCGACCCGCCAGCCGATGCTTCTGAAGTAGTCGCACCACTGGGCGACGTACGTCGCAGGCGGTGCGATCACCACCACGTACGGTGTGGCGGCCGACCCCTCTGGAATGCGCTCCTCCCCCACCAAGGCGTGAACTATAGGAAGCGGGGCGACTCGATCCGTGCCTGAGAGCGGCCAGCGCCTGAAAGGCGTCTTAAACGAGCAAGCGAACCGCCTGCTCGGCCGCCTGGGTTACTCCGATCTCAGAGCGCAGGAGAGCAAGCGGGAGGCGTGGTGGTGGCTGCAGGCGCGTTGGCGGGCGGCGTCGCGGCGGCGGCGCCTGCTCGCTGGCTCGGGCGTGCTGTGGACCGGCCCGGGACGCGCGCAGCTCGTTCCGATCGAGCTGCTCGAAGCCGGACCGGGGGAGGTGACGATCGAGCTTCTGGCGACGGTCGTCAGCCCGGGCACGGAGCGCGCGCAGTACCTGCGGCTGCCGAACACCAACGTCGGGTACCCGCACTTCCCGGGTTACTCGGGCGCCGGCCGCGTGCTGGCGACGGGCAAGGACGTGCATCACGTGAAGCCCGGAGACCTCGTCGCGGCGCGCGGCGTCGGTCACGTGTCGCTCGCGACCGTCCCGGCGTCGCTCTTGGTCGGCGTGCCGGCCGGTGTCGCCGCCGAAGAGGCCGCGAGCGTCCAGCTCGGTACGATCGCGGCCCAGGGACTGCGTCGAGCGGCGCTCGCTCCCGGCGAGCCGGTGTGCGTGATCGGCGCCGGCATCATCGGCCTCCTGACGCAGCGGCTCGCGGTCGCGGCCGGAGCGGGAGAGGTGACGGTGGTCGCCGCTTCGCGCGCCAAGGAGCCTCTGGCGCGGATCGGCGGGGTGGAGCGGTTCCTGGTTGCAGGGGAGGACGCCGAGGAGATCGCGGCGCTCGAGGCGGGCGCGGTGATCGAGGCGGCCGGCGATCCGGATGCAGTCAGGCTCGCCGTTGCCGCCGCTGGGACCGGGGGCCGCGTCGTCCTGCTGGGCTCATCCCGCGGAGTCAGCGATCTGCCGGTCGCCGAGATCCGGGCAAAGGGTCTCCGGCTGATCGGCGCCCACGTGGAGACGCTCGCCGCGGAATCTCGAGCGTCCGGGGAGGACGTCTATCGGCGGGAGGCGGAGGGCTATTTGGAAGCGCTCGCGGGCGGTGTCTCGGTGCGGGATCTCGTGGACTCGGAGCTCGACCCGCGTGAGGCCGACGCCGTCTACCGGATGCTTGCCCAGAGCCGCGAGATCGTCGGTGCGAGGTTCGACTGGAGCCGGCTGCCACCTCGCGAGCGGGCGCGAAGCGCGCGACTCGCGCGCATTCCCGCGCTGCGAGCGCGCGGGGTCGACTACGACGGGGACCCGCTCGTGGTTCCCGACACTGCACCTTCTGGCCCACCACGAACAGCGCGCGGTGGCCGACCCCTCCGCATCGGCCTCCTCGGCTGCGGCGAGATCGGCGTCACCAACGCCGCTGCGATCGCGGCTGCGCCGAATGCCGAGCTGGCTGCGTGCTTCGATCCTGCGACGGCGCTCGCGCAGGAGCTGGCCGCACGCCACGGCGCGAAGGTTCACGAGACGCTCGACGAGCTGCTCGGCTCCTCGGCCGTGGACGCAGTTCTCGTCGCGGTTCCGCACCATCTGCACGCCGAGCTCAGCGTGCGCGCCGCAGAGGCGCGCAAGCACGTGATCGTCGAGAAGCCGCCGGCGAACGATCTCGACGGCGCGATCCGGCTGGTAGAGGCGGCTACGCGGGCGGAGGTCGTGTTGTCGTTCTGCCTTCCGCACCGGTATCAGCCCGCAGTGGTGAAGGCCAGAGAGCTGGTGGAGGCCGGCGCGCTCGGTGCGTTCACCGGGCTCCTGATCAAGATCCTGTCGAAGAAGCCCGAGACCTACTGGTACGGCGGCTTCAGCGGGCGCTCGGCCTCCGACTGGCGAGCGTCGAAGGAAAAGTCGGGAGGCGGGTTCCTGATCATGAACCTCTGCCACTACGTCGACGCAGTCCATCACGTGATCGGGATCGAGCCCGAGGACGTCAGCGCGTACATCGAGGAACCGGTCGGTGGGCGCGACGTCGAGGACGCCGTCTCGATCGCCGTCCGCTACGGCAACGGAGGCATCGGCTCGTTCGTCGGGTCGGCGGCGCTCTCGGGCTTCGAGCGCGCGCAGACCGAGATTCGCCTGTGGGGACGGGACGGGCACATTGCGCTCGAGCCGCAGTTCGCGACCTACTCCGGGCGCGCCGTCGACGAGCTCCGCCCCGGGCGCTGGCAGGCGTTCGAGGGCGTTCGCGGCCTCACGGAGGTCGAGATCCGATCGATCTACGTGAGCCGGCTTGCGCGGGCGATTGCTGACGGCGAACCTCCCGACATCGGGCCTGACGATGGCCTCGCTCTCCAGGCGTTCGTCGAAGCCGCCTACCGGTCGCACGAGCTCGGCCGGCCTGTGCGCCCGCGGGAGCTTCTGCCCACTGAGCTGAGGGCGGTCCGCTCGTGATCGAGACAGTCCTCGCCGAAGGCGGCCTGGCTCTGGCGGCCGAGCTGGAGCCGGGCTGGGTGGCTTACGTCGATCGCGACTGGGTGCCTCCCGATCCGGGCCTGCGGGTGCGGGCGCTCGCAATCGAGCCGGAAAGCGGCGAGGTCCGTTTCGGCGACGGCGAGCCGCGGACGCTCGATCCTGGCGATCCCGACGAGGTTGCCGCTCGCGCGCTGCTCGACGTTGCGCACGAGGCCGCCGCTGCGGTCGGGCGCCTCCGGCCCGTGGAGGTGCGGGGAAGCGGCGTCACGGCAGGGTTCGTCGCCGCGATCCTCGGCATCGCGCCGGGGCTGCAGGAAGGCTCGGAGCGGCCGCGCGCGATTGTCGAGACGACTGGGGACCCGGAAGCCATCGCGGATGCGACCAGGCGGTTGGCCGACCTCGGGACGCTCGTCCTGGCGGGCGACGCGTATGGAGACCGCGTGAAGCTCAATCTCTACCCCGACGTCCACAGCCGTGGGCTCGTCATTTCAGGCGTGCACCGGCCGCTCGAGTCTGAGAACGGCGACGGCCGTCCGGCGACGGAAGCCGCGGCTCCTGTCCCGGTGCGCTCCGGCGAACCGCTCGATCTCGACGCGTCCTGGTACAGGCTTGCCTAACAGACAAAGGTCACCCATAGTGAAAGGAGCGGCAATGGCGTTTCTGCGTGTTCGAGAAGGGGAGGGGCTGTGACAAGGACGCTGGTCACCGGCGGCGCCGGCTACGTCGGCTCGGTTGTGGTCGACGAGTTGCTTGCGGGTGGGCGCGCCGTGCGCGTGCTCGACGTGCTGGCCCACGGGTCGGTGCCGTCGCTGCTGCTCCCGTGGGGCAGAGAGCAGTTCGAGTTTCTGAAGGGCGACGTCCGCGACGAGGACGCTGTCAGGCACGCGCTGAGCGACGTCGACGAGATCGTCCACCTCGCCGCCGTCGTCGGCGACCCCGCGTGCGCGCGCGAGCCGGAGCTGGCGCAGGAGATCAACGTCGGAGCAACGCTGAGCCTGCTCGAAGCGGCAAAGGCGGCCGGGGTTTCGCGCGTCGTCTTCGCTTCGACGTGCAGCAACTACGGGAAGATGTCCGATCCCGACGTCCTGGCGACCGAGGAGTGGGACCTGCGACCGGTGTCCCTGTACGCGGAAACCAAGGTGCACGCCGAGAACGCGGTCCTGGAAGCGTCGGGCAACGGGCTGGCGACGACGTGCCTCCGCTTCGCCACGGTCTACGGCACCTCGCCGCGGATGAGGTTCGACCTCACCGTGAACGAGTTCACCCGAGACGTGGTGATCACGGGCGACCTCGTGGTGTACGGCGAACAGTTCTGGCGGCCCTACATCCACGCGCGCGACGCAGCGCGGGCGGTGAGGACGGTGCTCGACGCGCCTCCCGAGAAGGCAGCCGGCCAGGTGTACAACGCCGGCAACACCGACGAGAACTACCGGAAGCTCGATCTCGTCGAGCTGCTCAAGGAGCGTGTGCCGACGGCCGACGTCCAGTTCGTCAAGAAGGACGAGGACCCTCGCGACTACCGCGTGAGCTTCGAACGGATCGAGCGCGAGCTCGGATACCGGACGCAGCACACGGTTCCGCGAGGAATCGACGAGGTCACCAACCTCCTGCGGAGCGGCCTGCTCGACGATCCGTTCGCGAGCATCTACCGCAACTGAGGGCGCCTACCCGATGGGCTAGGTCCCCGTTCACAACTGGGCGAACGTTGGATGGCTGTATCGGCGGGGCGCACCTAGCATGAGTTCGTGCTCGAGGACAGGGTCAAAGGCGAGAACGGCTGGACCGACGGGCGCGCGCGAGGCCTCTCGCAGCGCGAGCTCGAGGTGCTCGAAATCGCCTCGCGAGGCGACACGAATGCGGAGATCGCGGGCGAGCTCGGGGTCTCGGTGCACGCCGTGAAGTTCCACCTCGGCTCGATCTACAGGAAGCTGGGAGTCGGCAACCGCACGGAGGCCGCGGTGTGGCTGCTCGAGCATCGCGCAGGTGACGGTCGGTAGCGCGTCGGAGCATCCCTGATGGACATCAATCTCTTCTTCCGAGTCATCCGCCGGTTCAAGTTGCTCGTCGCGTTCGGCGTGTTGGTCGCGGCGCTGCTGGCGCTGCTCTCGTTCGCACGTATCACGAGCGACGGGCTCGCCTACCGGCAGCCGAAGCAGTGGTCGAGCGTCCAGCAGTTGAGTGTCTCGACCGACGTACCCCCGCAGTTCCGGGAAAACACCGAAACGCCGCTTCCTCAGGCCGTCGCACAGGAATATTCAACGCTCGCAACCACGGTCGGGGTAACGGCACTCATTCGTCGAGACGCAAACGGCAAGCCGCCCGGCAAGGTCCTGTCGTCGAACCTGCCGAACGGCGACGGTTCGGCTTCCCGGTTCTTCCAGCTCGAGGGCGTCGGCACCTCGAAAGCCGCGGCCATGATGATGGTCAACCTCGCAACCCGCGCGCTTGAGGAATACCTGCCGGCCTACAACCGTGCTAACTACCCGCCGCCGATCGTGATCCAGCTCAAGCATCTCGGCGGTCCGAAGGCTCCGGAACTCATCAAGTCGCCGTCCAAGACGCGCCCGACCTTCGTCTTCCTCGCCGTGCTGATGGCGTTCATCGGGCTCGCGTTCATCCTCGAGAACGTCCGGCCGGCTGTCCGGGTGCAGGCGCCGCCGAAGGACGACGAACCCCGTCAGATGTCGGCGCTGCGCGCCAGCGACCGCTCGCGCTAGCGACCGATGCGGGTCATCCTCGGGGGTGCCCAGCGTACGCCGGCGATGGCGGCCGGCATGGTCGCCGGGGCGCTAGCGCTCGCACCCTTCCTGGTCGTCGCGGGGTCCTCGGCCACCGCCGTTGCGGCCCTTCTGCTCCTGGTGACTGTCCTCGCGCTGGTCCGCGGCGCGCTCCTGCAGTGGCGCACGCTGTTCGTGCTGCTCTTGGTCGCCATCCTGTTTCTGCCGATCGGGCGGTACAGACTGCCGGGCGACCTCCCGTTCCAGCTCGAGCCCTACCGACTGCTGGTGGCGTTCATCCTCGCCGTCTGGATCGGCGCGCTGCTGATCGACCCTCGCATGAAGCTCGTTCGGAGCGGCTTCGAGGGCCCGATCCTCGTGATTGCGGTGGCGACGGTGGGCTCGGTTCTCGCCAACTCGCAGCGCATCGACGAGCTCAACGTCAGCTCGGCCGTCGTGAAGACGGTGTCGTTCCAGCTCAGCTTCTTCCTCATCTTCTACTTCGTGCTCAGCACGATCAGGTGGCCGATCGACGTCAACCTCGCGATCAAGACGCTCGTGGGGGGCGGCGTCGTCGTCTCGGTGCTCGCGGTGATCGAGTCGCGTACCGGCTACAACCCGTTCGCCCACCTGTCCTTCATCCCGGGCTTCGAGCCACGGCCGGACCTCGCGACGACGCTTCCGGAGGACGTGGCTCGCTACGGGAAGATCCGCGCCTTCGGCCCCGCGCAGCACCCGATCGCGCTCGGCGCGCTGTTGGCGATCCTGATCCCGCTCGCGGTCTACCTGGGGCTCGCGACGCGCCGGCGTCTCTGGTGGGTCGCGGCGCTCGTGCTAGCCGTGGGGGCCAACGCAGCCGTCTCGCGGACGCCGATGGTGATGCTCGCGGTCTCGCTGCTGGCGGTGATCCTCATTCGGCCGCGCGAGGCTGTGCGCTACTGGCCGGCGCTGATCCCGGCACTCGTCGTCGTGCACTTCGCGCTTCCCGGCACGCTCGGCTCGATCCGCGCGCAGTTCTTCCCCAAGGGCGGCTTGATTGCGGAGCAGGAGGTGCACCCGGGCTCGCAGTCGTCGGCGGGACGAGTCGCGGATCTCTCGCCCTCGCTGGACGAGGCTGCCCAGAAGCCGTTGTTCGGCCAGGGCGTCGGCACGCGCATCACGACCGGGCCGGCGGCGAACGCACGACTCCTCGACAACCAGTGGCTGGGGACGCTCCTCGACGTCGGTGTTCTCGGCCTCGTGGGCTGGATCTGGATGATCTGGAGGTTCCTGAGACGAACGGGGCGGGAGGCGAGACACGACCACACCGAGCGGGGCTGGCTGCTGTGTGCGCTCGTCGCGTCCATCTCCGGGTTCGCCGTCGGGATGTTCTTCTACGACGCGTTCGCGTTCATCCAGGTGACGTTCGTGTTCTTCTTCCTACTCGCGCTCGGCGCTGCCGTTCTCGCCCAGACCCCGAGCACCGCGCGAGACGTCGCCCGGCCGAACTAGCGGCTCGGGGCGGACGTCCCGCCCTGGTGAGAACACCGCGGCGACGGCCCGCGCGTGGCCTCGGCGAGCACCGCGGCCGCGCGAGGCGAGGACGTGGGCCGCAGCGCCGAGCGCGAGCCCCGCTCGTTCCAGCGTGCGGGTGGCGCGGCCGAAGTGCTTCTGGGCGTAGAGGACGCGGCTCTGCGCCAGCACGGGCAGCAGCGAGGTGCGGGGCGCGGAGCCGCCACCGTCGTGCACGAGCGTGACGGACGGCTCGAAGCGGACGTCGTAGCCGCGGTCGTGGAGCCTGCGGCAGAGGTCGACGTCCTCGCAGTACATGAAGAACCGCTCGTCAAGGCCGTCGAGCTCCTCCAGCGCTGAGCGCCGGACGAGGACGCACGCTCCCGAGACCCACTCGGCGGAGCCGGGCCCGGCGTAGGAGCGCTCGTCGCGCACGATGTCGTCCGCCCAGGCGGCGCCCGGGAAGAGCCGGTGCAGAAAAAAGCCTTGCGAGAAGGTGATCGACGGCCTCGGGTAGCGGCGCTGCGAGAAGGCGAGCGAGCCGTCGGCCTCGAGGATCCGTGGCGCGGCGGCACCGATCGAATCGTCGCGTTCCAGCGTCGCGGCGAGCCCGCGCACGGCCTCCGGCGTCATGACCGAGTCCGGGTTCAGGAAAAGCACGAACGCCCCGCCGCCCCTGCGCCAGCCGACGTTGCAGCCGTGCGCGAAGCCGCCGTTGGTATCGAGCTGGACGCTCGTCACGTCGAGGCCGGCGATCGCGTCGAGCGAACCGTCGGTCGAGGCGTTGTCGACGACGATCACCTGGATGTCCTCGAGACCCGCGAGCGGCTCGACGCAGGCGCGGAGGTGGTCGCGGCTGTTGAACGAGACGACGACGACGTCGACCGTCGCCTCGCGGCGCGCGTCACTCATCATTTGCTCAGTACGTGCTCGTACGCGGCGAGCAGTGCGCGCTCGGAGTGCTCCCAGGAAAGGCCGTCCTCGACCCGTGCGCGGCCGATCGCCCCCATGCGCTCGCGGAGCTCGGGGTCGTCGAGGAGCCTGGCGATGCAGTCCGCGAAGTTCCGCACCTCGTTGTCCGTGGCGTAGAGCGCCGCGTCCCCGGCCGTCACCTTCGTCTCGGTCAGGTCGTAGGCGACGAGCGGCCGGCCGAGCGCCATGTACTCCGCGACCTTGATCATCGTCGAGGCGTCGTTGAACGAGTTCTTCGGTTCAGGTGCGAGGCAAAGATCCGCAGTCGAGACGAGCTTCATCACCGTCTCGTCCGACACGAAGCCTGCGAACTCGACGCTGTCGGTCAGCCCGAGCTTCTTTGTGAGCTCGCGCGCAGAGGCGAGCGCCGAGCCAGCGCCCGCAAAGATCATGTGCCAGTCCCGTCGCCGCTCCGCGACGAGCGCGAGCGCGCGGAGGGCGTGATCGACACCGTCCTGGTGGCCGATCTCCCCGACGTACACGATCAGGTGCGGTTTGCCACGCTTGAGCGAGTGGTCCGGGTTGGGCAGGAACCGTCTGAGGTCGGGCCCGTTCCGTACGACGAACACGTCCTCCGGCCGCTTGCGCCCGCGGCCGAGAGCGACGCGGCGATACGACTCGTTGGTCGAGAGCACGACGTCCGCCAGCCGGAACGTCCAGCGCTCGAGCGCGACAGTCGAGCGGTAGAGGAGGCCGCGCTTGCCGAAGCGCGAGTGGTAGAGCTCCGGCGCGAGGTCGTGCTGGTCGAACACGAAGCGCGCGCCTCTCCGCTTCAGCGGGAGTGCCGCCGGCAGGAGGAAGTCCGGCGGGTTGCAGGCATGGACCACGTCGAACCGCCTGCTCTTCCCGAGCTGCCGCGCGATGCGGCTGATACGCCAGAACGCGAGGCCGTACTCCTTCAGGTAGCCGATCACACCCTCATCGGCCGGCTGCAGCGGGAAGCTGTGAATCTCGATGCCGTCCACGACCTCGACCGTCGTGCCGCCGCCGCCGTTGCGGCGAGGCGAGATGACGGCGACGTCGTAGCCCGCGTTCCGCAGGGCGAGGCATTCCGGCCAGACACGGTGGTCTCCGCGCACCGGCACGTTTTCGAGCAGGATCAGAACGCTCTTCGGTTCGGTGCTCAAGCGACACCTCCGGGGGCCGCGGGAACCGCGCTGGGCGGCTCGAACTCGACGTCCGCGGGCGAGTCGCCGATACGGATTCGGCC
>Ga0081455_10004943_pt1 | contig 14737 bp, 14 predicted proteins | sample TabmetS3T2R1_FD_70207 | JGI IMG/M metagenome (GOLD analysis project Ga0081455, IMG submission 70207) | Tabebuia heterophylla rhizosphere microbial communities from the University of Puerto Rico - S3T2R1 | ecosystem: Host-associated > Plants > Roots > Rhizosphere ... | reverse complement strand
CGCAATAACATAATTCAGAGCTCTAGAAGTAAAGTAATGGCCAGACATAACTAAATTAGGCACAATATGTTCTACATTGACAGCGAGACCATCTTTGGCAAGTCTTATCCAGACTGGGTAGTCAAATGGTGGCAATCATGGGGCTATGCAGATTGGAGAAGAAATAGGGGCGATGTATTCATGGTACCGGCTAAAATGCAGAATGACGATATTAAGGAGCGCTCTTTTAAAATAAATAAAGACAAGCCAATCCTTCTGTCAGTCATAAACTGGATTGGCCCCGATTTGAAAGAAGCGAAGGAAGAAATCGACATTGTAGCAAAAGAGAGATTAGATGTTAGTCTAGATGGAAAGCAGATAGGTCAGGATTCAGCTAGAGTCGTGACTCCTTTTTTTAGGCTACGAGGAAAGGATTACGTAAGTGATGGCTACTGGTTGTTTTTCAAGCCTAATGCACTAGAAGAAGGAAGACATGAAATCAGCTCGTATGGTTCATGCAGAAGCGGTAAGATTCAGATTGCTATGAATTATCATCTTTCCATTTCCTAGCTTTACTTAATCCTAGGATTATTTTTATTTTATTTTCTATTTTATTGACTCTTTTCTAGCGGATTTTAAGACATGAATTAAACAAGCTATTTTTATCATAGTTATTTTTATTTTAGATTACCTAGAGAAATAAAGGGAGCTGTGACTCTGGTTGCTAGGATTCAAGGTAAAATCAAAATACGGTGTAATCATTATCGGTCTTGCTAGCGTTCTTGCTATTCTGATAGGTGTCAATATCTGGCTATATTATAACAGTATACCGGTGACAAATAGCACAAAAGCATTTAATGTAACATTATCAGACTGGACGGCAAGATGGTGGAAATGGGCGTTTTCCTTTTCAGGATATTACAACAACCCACTGCTTGACCCGAATGGTACGTCTGTCATGAAGTTTCAACCTCCAAATCAACCAGTGTTTTTCCTCTCTGGAGCATACAATTCAGTAGGAAATAGGACAGTAACAATTCCTGCAGATAAGGGAATCTTGTTTCCAGTGCTTAATGGAGAAATATCATTTTTGGATTTGTCAAATGCAACTACCCAAGCTGATTTGAAGAAAGCACTTGATTCAGATATTAGTGCGGCAACCTATATTGGTGCAGAATTAGATGGTAAGGAAATACAATTCCAAAGAATACAGGCGCCCTTGTTTGACATCAATTATGCTAAAGATAACATTCTTAGTACCAACAAAAGTGGCCCTACTGAGGCAGTTTCTGATGGATACTGGATATATTTGGAACCCAACTCAATTCCAGTGGGCGAACACATCCTTCATATCAAAGGAGAACAGCCATTCTATCGCTCAGAAGTAACGTACAAACTAAATATACAAGCGTAGTCGAATGGCACAAGAATCTTGACAGAGCTTAAGAAATGAACCTGAATGTAAGAATGATGATTTAGATGATTGTTTAAAGGACTTAGATTGTTCATAATTTTAGCAGGTTCAGTACTGACAGGCGCTTTGACTATAGCTGCAATTACACAATTCGGAGCTGTAGAAGTTAAGTAATGGTCAGACATTACTAAATTAGACACAATATGTTCTACAATGACAGAGAGACCATCTTTGGCAAGTCTTATCCTGACTGAGTAGTCAAATGGTGGCAATCATGGGGCTATGCAGATTGGAGAAGAAATAGGGGCGATGTATTCATGGTGCCGGCTAAAATGAAGAATGACAAACTTTGCGAGAACCGACGTCATATGATATGCTTATTCAACCTTAAATTGATATGTAAATTGTGCAGAGTTTACATTTCCGGCTCCGCTAAGGGTAGTAGGCTCCACACTATTCTGGTAATAGACTGTGTGATTTCCAGGTTGAAGAGGTTTTAAGAAAACAAACCATCCGTGTGCTGCTCCGGGAAATGTGCCATATCGTTCAACTATAAAATGACTGTTAATTGGAACTGTAACGTTGAACTGCTTAGTATACACTTCAGTCACGTTGTGCATAATATTTGTCTTGTAATCTAGGGCATCTAACGTTGCAACAGGGATACCGTCGACCTTTACTTGTCCCTTGACTTTTCCCAAATCAAACCCTCTGGCGCAGTCTGATAATTGTTTGAATGAGTGAGTTTCAAAAGCCTTTGTTCCCTGGTCACATTCTCCTGTCCAAATCGGAATTAGTATCCCTGCATTATGGGATATTGTGCATTTCTGATTCCAAATACCTCCTGCAGCAGTATCAGCTAACATAACCATAGAATTTTCCCTGTGAACCAGGCATCCATTTTCATTTAGGCCAAGAAGGTTGTTTGTTTTCGTGTCTAGTGGAATAGACAAGTCCCAATTCCAATATTTCGCTACCCAGTCACCATAAGATATACCAAATGGTGATTCGCCTTTCGAATAAAAATCTACATTATATCCGGCTACGACGGGCACAGTAATATAGTAAGTTGCTGATAAAGATAGTAAGATGTACAAATTTAAATTGATTGTACTATCTAGAATTCTAACCATTTTAGCAGCTATGCAATGTGAAAAAAAGTTCCTTAAGAGTATTTCCGATATTATTACTTGTTCGATATCAAGAAATCTTATCTGCATCTTATACCGAATTGGATAATTAAGACATGATTCGATTCAGCATAACAATTACTAGAAAAAGGGCGTTGATGGTAATTTTTGCTGCAGTATCAATCATGATTATTGACTCAACCATAGTCAAGTATATCGCATTCAGTACTCAAGAATTTCCCACAAGTACGAATGTCAGTATCTTTATCAGCCTAGCGTTACTATTCATTGGAGTTTCCGTTGTAATACTTGCGTTTATTGCAGGGAAAGAATCAGGTTCTGAGTTAAAAGGTGCCCTAGGAATAAAAAATTCTTACCTTTTAATTATCATGATCCAAATCTCACTCATCGCCATACTCGCGATATTAATGCTATCAATAGTTGTTTCTCAAAATTATAACATCCTCTCACTTTTTGCAGCCATTTTCGTTAGTCATATCTCCGCATTATTCTTCCTATTGCTTCTGGTGCTAAGTCTAGTTGTGTGGATTATGGTAAGAATGAATAAACTTCTCTTACTATATTCAGTATCTTTTTCGTTACTGGCTTTATCCATAATAATTTCACTCTTCTATGCAACGAACGTGTTAATGAATCAACCGTCATTGATAAAACCATATCCGATTCAATCTAGTTTGACTGCCCTTCCACGTGCAGATTTAGCAATTCATTTCGGACCTATGCTGGATATTATTTCTATACTATCATTCATATCAGTCTGGATAGTATCGGCATTCCTACTTAGTACATACGTCAGGAAGATCGGAAAGGCCAGATATTGGACGATCATAGCGTTACCATTAGTTTATATCTTGTTTCCATTTGAGATATACTTTTTAAACATATTTCAACCTTTAATATCTTCTTCTCCGGTATCATTTGCTCTAATAAATTCTATAATTTTTGGAGCAACTAAACAAATTGGTGGCTTATTTTTTAGTTTTGCTTTCTTGGCCGCTTCTGCTTTACTTGAAAAATACGTAATTCACAAGTACCTGTTGATATCTGCCGTTGGTATGGCGATCCTTTTTGGTTCAATCGATATAAATTCATTATTGTATGCCACATATCCACCGTTTGGACTTGTAACCATTTCATTCATGGCAATTGGATCATACTTGGTATTTAATGGCATATCCAATTCTGCGGTACTTGTAGCTAGAGATAAAGTACTGCGAAAAGAATTTTATAGAAATGCAATGAGCCAATTGGATCTTCTAAGAGTGATCGGAGTGTCACAGATGGAAAAGGATCTCATAGATAACTACAAGTCACTTGAAAAACGTATTAAACAGCCCGAGATAACAGGCAGACGTTTTGAGAAAGATAATGTGAGAGAGGCTTTACATGGATTGGTTGATGATTTAGACAAGGAGGATGTAAGAGAAATTTTGCACGACGTGTTGGATGATGTTTACTCAAAGTCTAAATCAAACACTGATATTGAAGGGAAAGACGACTTTCATTAAGATTCGATAGTGTAACTGATAGCATTATACCCACTTTTATTCCCGTATTGATTTTAGATTTTTTTAGCAACAACGGTCAAGCATTCATGTAATTTCAAGATTATGAGGAACAATAAAAACTAGAAATGTAAATAAGTAGGATTTATGAAGCGAAAGAATCTTTGGTATCCGTTAGAAAATCTAAGTTAATATGATCTTTTTAGTCTTGCTATAAATATCGATACAGAATATAAATAAGTATGGCTGCAAAAAAGTGGTTTGATAGTGATGTTTCTTTGGAACAAGTTAGAAACAAGACAATTGCCGTAGTAGGGTACGGTATCCAGGGAAGAGCTCAAGCAAATAATATGAAAGATTCCGGATTGAACGTAATAATAGGATTATACAAGGAAGGAAAATCATGGAAAATTGCCGAAAATGATGGACATGTTGTTAAAGAAGTAAAAGAGGCCTCAAAATTGGCTGATATTATTCATGTTCTAACCCCAGACATGGAGCAGGCTAATGTGTACAAGAATGAAATAGAACCGGGTCTTTCTGAGGGAAAAACACTTAATTTTTCTCATGGAGCAGCTATACACTGGAAATGGATTGTTCCTCCAAAAAATATCGATGTAGTAATGGTCGCTCCAAAGGGACCTGGTCAAAGAGTACGGGAATTGTACCAGGAAGGTTTTGGTACACCCTCCTTGGTTGCAGTCTATCAAGATTATTCCGGAAATGCTTTAAATACTGTATTAGGATTGGCTAAGGCCATTGGAAGTACAAGACCAGGAGTCATTGAAACCACATTCAAGGAAGAAGTTGAAACAGACTGGTTTGGAGAACAAGTAGACTTGTGCGGTGGCGCACATTCTCTGGTACTTAATGCCTTTGAGACCCTAGTTGAAGCTGGTTACCAACCGGAGGTAGCTTACTACGAATGTCTGCATGAGCTAAAACTAATTGTTGATTTGATATACAAATATGGAATAACAGGTATGTACAACAGGGTTAGTGAAACTGCAAGGTATGGAGGCCTGACCAGAGGACCAATGATAATAAACAACCAAGTAAAAGAGAACATGAAACGAGTCTTGAAGGATATTCAATCAGGGGAATTTGCTAATGAATGGTCTAGTGTTTACAAAAAGGATGGCAAGAATTCTTTTGTTAGATTCATGAATCAATTGGAAAAAAGCCGATTAGAGATTGTCGGTGAAGAAATGAGAAAGATGATGTGGAAAAACGGAAGATAGGAATTTGGACTGTTAAAATCAGAATATTTCAAAATTCACATAGCCTTTTCCAATTATATTTTGTAGTCAAATTGGAAATTTGATCTATCTTTTTGCTATTATTGTTTCCTCGCGGTGAATAAGGCATAACTCATAGTTCATAGTTCATATTGACTATTTTCATATACCCAGACTATCTTTTGTAGAAAGAAGTCTTATCTGTTTTTGAAATTCTACGAAGTTTTATTAGAAATCCTGACCTGACTCGGTAGCATTGAATGTAAAATGGATGCATTACTAACGATCGATTTTTCAATAAATTTACGATAACTCTAATAAACAATAATGTCCAATATGATAGGCGATGTGTGATTGTTAGTGCAATATGAGAACATCAAGGGGGACCGGGTTTAGTTTTGGTTAACGATGAAAACCCATATGAATTTTCTAATGGTAAGCATGTAATGCTCTTATACAGAAAAGATGAAGACCGCGCTGAAGCAGCTGCTCATTGGATTAATCAGGCTCTTGAGGAGGAGCAGCTATGCATTTACGCATCCGTATATGCTTTTGACACGTTGAATATTTCAAGTATTACCAATTTATCTACCAAAATAAAAAATTATCAAGAACATCTAGACAATAATAATTTACAGATTATCAACTTTCGACCCTACTATGAATCTGCACTTGGCAGAAACCTAGTGCTATTTGAGAATTTAAAATCAAATTTAGAGAAGTTAGTTCGTGACCTTATTGTAAAAGGCAAAAAAGACAAAATAATTGTATTTGCTGATGCTGCATGCTGTTTATGTGAAAATAGATCATTTGGTGAGTCGGAAATACTAGAAAAATGGTGGCAGCAAGTTCATAATGAATGGGTCAAATATAATTACCATATCACGGTAATTTGCCCTCACCCTCATCTTATGTTGCAGACAGAAGAGGACACAAAATCCAAGATTGCAAATTTACATGATTTGATGTTAGATCTAAACAATTATGATCTTGATCATTTGGGTACAAGAATTGGACAAGAAAATGACATGCGAATTCTTGTTGTGGAATCCGATCCTGATTTAATGACCCTTTATACGGAATTTCTTGGTAAGAATGATATTGATGTGGTTGTAGCGTCAGAGGGTAACGAATGTTTATCTTTAGTAAAGGAAAATGTTTTTGATATTATTATTTTAGACACGCATCTATCTGGTAATATTGAATCAATTGATATAGCAAAAGTGATATATCGAATCAACCCGGGACAAAGAATTGTCTTAACAACTACCAATCCACTTTATCGAACTACTGCAATTGATTATTATAGAGTAAAAGAGGATGACATCTTGGTAAAGCCATTCATGTTATCGAATTTACTAGATGTCGTTGTGAGAAAATAAATTATTGCAAATCCTCAACTTTGCATTAGTCAATATGTCCTCTTTTTGCTTTGATAAGAATTTGTAATTGATGGCAACAATCAAGTAAAATTTTTTGTGCTAGTTCCTTGTTTTCGGCAGATATTATAATTCCTCCGGGACCAATTTTACATTCATTAAGTTTTATTGGGATATCTACGTGAAGGATTCGTCCAATAAATTCTAATAATGAAGGATACGTCTTGCTATTCTTATATACAAACGAAGCAGAATTTTTGGTCATTAACACCTCTTCTTCTACAGGAAAGAGAAACTGGTTTTCCATCATGCTTTTCAATATTTCCTCTTCTATTTTTGTTGCTTCCAATTTCATATTCTGATTCCGTGCAACAATTGCTTCATATGCCCTCTCCTCTAGCTTTTCGAAATCCATAATATGTAATATCAAATGGTATCAATAAAATGTTGTCATACTTATTGGTTACAGGATGTTGTTACTGTGAAGATAATTACTAAAGTTTTAAAGATGATTTACAGATTTGTCTCTCAAGTATTTCTCATATTCAAAGAGTGAATTTTCTTGTGAATCAGTTTGAATAGACCCTGGTCTTAGGTTCCTGATTCTAGTTATGGCTTCTTTTGCACTGAGACTTTCTTTTTTTAATAGATAAGCCCCAAGTATCGTCCCTGTTCTTCCTTTCCCCGCAGCGCAATGAACCAACACCGCTCTTTTCCCTTCAATTTCATTTTCAATAAATTTTACGGTTGATTCTATCTCTTCGATAGAAGGAGAATGATAGTCTTCAACTCTTAAATGCAAGTAATTAACTTTCTTAGTTGTTCTACCTTTAGAGTGTGAAGGCTTAATACCGTCAACCGATAACCAGTCCAAAGGTAATGGGAGTTCTCGGACTGTTACGATTGTGCCAATTCCGTGATTTACTAGCCACATGAATTGATCGAAAGTTAGAGGTAATCCACTTCCTGCAAGCTGATTGTTTATCACCCAACTAAAATTAGTAGGACGTGAAATGAATTTGCTGTAAAGCCATCGATAAGCGTCTCCAATAAGAGTCATTTTATAAGTTGAAATTTACTGAATACCAATTTAGATTTAAATCTTCATCACCTTCTCATGGGCGATTTTTACACGTGCTAATCATCATATCTCAAAAAGGAAAAGCGAAACTGAATATAATTTAATTATTTCCTGTCCGTCTAGTCAGATATTTGTAACAAAGCGAATCAAACCTATAACAACTGTAAGCTATATGTCCTATGTTGCATTTAATATTTTGTGACAAAAAATTTCAAATGCAAAGAATGCGGATTGTTATATCCTACACAAGATGATCTAGATTTGCACTTTAAAGATATCCATAAAGAATAGCATGGTTGGTTTTTATAGCTCAATTTAAATGGTAAAACGTTAATGCGAGTTCTGATCGATATTATGATTTCGGATTAAACACCCACTGTTCGTTCCCAACAAGAGACTAAGATATAAAATTTCTTGCAATTTATGTTATTTTTTTAAATTATTGTGTATAAATTCGATAATTACATCGAGTGGTGTTCCTGGTCCAAAATTACCACTTACCCCTTTTTCTTCAAGTATCTTTTTATCCTTACCCGGTATGACTCCTCCGCCTATCAAAAGTACGTCATTAACACCGCGTTCCTGTAAGAGATTTGCAACTCTAGGAAATAATGTTAAGTGAGCGCCATTCAACAAACTCATTGCAACGACATCAACATCTTCATCAATAGCAATCTTTGCGACCTGTTCTGGGGTACAGAATAGTCCAGAATATATTACCTCCATTCCAGAATCTCTGAGAGCTCTGCATATTACTAATGCTCCACGATCATGACCATCTAGCCCTAGTTTAGACACAAGAACCCTTATCGGTTTTTTTCTGTCATGTGTAGATGTATACATATATCTTAAAATTTATAGTGGAGGTTTAAAATTTTTTGTCAATTTCAGCATTCAATATAGTAGTAACTGTGCATATGCAAGTAACTTTTAATACTTAACTTTGCAGCTAAATCATTCTTGTCGGAGCTAGTAGCTGGAATTCTAAAAGGAGATAAAAGATCGATTTCAAGAGCAATCTCTATAGTTGATAATAATGAACCGGATTCGGTAAAAATAATTCACGAGATTTTTAAGAAAACAAGGAACGCCAAAACTATAGGCTTTACTGGATCAGCGGGTTCTGGTAAAAGTACCCTAATAGGAAGATTGGCAGCAGAGTTTCACTCTCTTGGATACAAAGTAGCAGTTATAGCAGTAGATCCATCAAGTCCAATAACTGGTGGTGCCCTGCTGGGAGATAGGGTGCGAATGATGACAATTAGCGACGAAGTTTACGTAAGGAGTATGGCATCAAGAGGTGCTGAAGGTGGCATTACAAGATCTCTTAGAAATGTGGTGAGAATATTGGATGCAGCTGGATATAATCTGATATTAGTAGAGAGTGTAGGCGCAGGTCAGCTAGAAATTGAAATCTCAAAGGCTGTGAACATTACAGTAGTTATCTTCAATCCGCAAACAGGCGACAGCATACAGGCGATAAAAGCAGGTCTAACAGAAATAGGAGATATCTACGTGGTAAATAAATCAGATTTGGAAGGAGCTACAATATTATACAATATTATTTTTGACCTTGTTGGTAATAATAAAAAATTGGTGATTAAATGTTCAGCAAAGATGAAAAAAGGAATAAACGAATTGACAAAATCGCTCGTCAAATTATTAGATGATGAGAAATATGAGGCAAGGGAAAAATTGATACTAGAGAATGAATTGAGGGATATGATTTTAAACGTAATTAAAGAAAAATCTATTGAAAAGATAATGAATAGTCAAGAGTACAAGAAACTTGTAAACAAAATACTAAAGAAAGAAGTTGAACCCTACAACGCAGCTTTAAATTTTGCTAATAAGATAATTGTATAGGAGATTGAAGTATGGCAAAACAGGAGATAAAAAAAATCAAAACTGATTCAGGTATTCCTGTAAAGAGAATTTTTTCTTCAAAAGATCTTGTGAAAATCAAGTATGACGAGGAAGAAGCCGGTAGATTTCCGTATACAAGGGGACTTTATCCCAACATGTATCGAGAAAGACTTTGGACTATGCGACAGTATAGCGGATTTGGAAGTGCGGAAGAAACTAACAAGAGATTTAGATTCTTGTTAGAGCACGGACAGACAGGACTTTCGCTAGCTTTTGACCTACCAACACAAACTGGAAGAGATTCGGACAATCCGTATTCACAGGGTGAAGTCGGAAGAACTGGAGTTGCAATCAGCTCCATCGATAACATGATGACTTGTTTTCAAAATATTCCTCTACAGAAGGTTAGTACTTCGATGACAATAAATTCAACCGCCTCAACTCTATTGGCTCTTTATATCGTAGTTGCAGAATCTCAGGGAGTCTCATCCAGTAGCTTGAGAGGTACTACGCAAAATGATATCTTAAAGGAGTATATTGCACGTAATACCTACATTTATCCTCCAAGGGAGTCAATGAGAATAATCGGTGATATGATTCAGTATTGTTCAATGCATGTACCACAGTGGTACCCAATAAGTATCTCTGGTTATCATATGCGTGAAGCAGGTTCAAATGCTATCCAAGAATTGGCTTTTACATTTGCCAATGCCATAGAATATATCAATACGTGTGTATCAAGAGGATTAAAAGTTGATGAATTTGCTCCGCGTTTATCGTTCTTTTTCTGCTGTACTATGGAATTCTTCGAAGAGGTAGCCAAATTTAGAGCAGCACGTCGTATCTATGCAAAAATAATGAAAGAAAGATTTGGTGCCAAAAGTGATAAATCGACTCACTTGCGTTTTCATGTTCAGACTAGCGGTGAATCACTGACAGCACAGCAAGTGGATAACAACATAGTGAGGGTCACACTCGAAGCCTTGTCAGCTGTATTGGGAGGCTGTCAATCACTACACACAAATTCTAGAGACGAGGCATTGGCTCTTCCAACTGAAGAATCAGTTAAGGTAGCATTAAGAACTCAACAGATTATCGCTAATGAGACAGGAGTAACAAAGACTGTCGATCCTCTCTCAGGATCGCATTATCTTGAATATCTGACATCTGAGATAGAACTAGGAGTCGAAAAATATCTCAAGAAAATAGAAAAGATTGGTGGATCTCTAGAGGCAATAGAAAAAGGTTACTTTCAGGAGGAAATAAGACGTAACGCTTACCAATTAAAAAAAGAAATAGACCATAATGATCGTATAATTGTAGGTGTGAATAACTTTCAAGATCAAAATGATGTCGAACCAAAATTGAATACCATAGATCCTGAAATAGAGATACGTCAAGTCAAAAAATTAAAAGAATTCAAGAAAAATAGAGATCATACTAAAGTAAGTTTTGAATTGAGCAAATTACGAAGATTTGCTGAAAAGCAAGACGAAAATCTGATGCCTCATATTATTTCTGCTGTAAAGGGTCATGTTACATTAGGAGAAATAAGCGATATTTTTGTTGATATTTTTGGCAGATATGAACCAAAATTCTCATTTTGATGGTGGTCAGATATGAGAGTTGATCATGTAGCCATAGCTGTGAATAATGTTAGTGAAGCGTTAAAGAACTATGAAAAAATTCTAAAAATTGATAAAATTGACATTGAAGAAGTTCCTACAGAAAGGGTTAAAGTGGCTATTTTGAGATTAGAGGATACGAGAATAGAGCTAATGGAACCAACTGCGGACGACAGTCCTATAAAAAAATTCTTGACAGATCGTGGTGAGGGAATCCATCATATAGCCATTACTGCAGATAACATTGAGAATGATGTTGAAAGAGCAATTGCCAATGGTACCAGGATGATTGGAAACATTAGAACTGGTTCATATGGAAGAAAAATAACCTTTATCCATCCAAAATCAATGAATGGTGTTTTGACAGAATTCTGTCAAGCTGCACTTGATGATAAACAATAGCAATTTCTGACTGGTCAGAAGGCGAATGGAACATGAATCGTGATGGATAAAAAATATTAAATTTTTTTAAATTTGATTACAATGCAAGTCGTCTAATTATGTCCTAAAATTACTATTGCAAATCATATTAACAAGATTAGAATAATTACGAAATTAGTTTAGATACAAACATTTTTGTAAATTCGTCCGTATGCATGTTACCCTCAATATCAATTGTTTTTATATTCCCTTCAAGTAGACTTCTCAATGTCTTTTCTATTTTTTGTCCTAAATCAATAAGACTACCTCCTTCACTATTCTTGCTTTTGTTGGCCAACCACTCAAACATCATCTTTACAGATAAGAACATAGATGAGGGATTGGCAATATTCTTATTTGCAATATCAAACGCAGCTCCGTGAACGGGTTCAAATATAGCAAATTTTTTACCAATATTCCCTGCAGGGGCCAAACCTAAGCCACCAACAACTTGTGCAGCTTCATCTGATAGAATATCTCCAAACAAGTTTGTTGTCAAGACTACGTCAAATTTTTCGGGACTTCTAATTAAATTCATAGCGCATGCGTCAACATACGATTCACTAAACCCCACGTCAGGGTATTTCTTTGCAATATCCTTACTAATTTTAGAGAACATAGCATCACCGACTCTCATAACATTTGACTTGTGTACACAAACAACACTTTTTTTATCATCTCTCCTCAACGCTTCTTCAAACGCATATTCTGCGATTTTTCTTGACGCTTCTGCAGTTGTTAATCTTAAACCTATCACGGCATCATCTCCTATGGGAAATTCCCATCCCAAATAAACATCCTCAGTATTTTCTCTGACAATTACTAGATCCACAGATGGATGCAGAGATTTTACATTTGGGTACGATTTTGCCGGCCTAATATTAGCATAAAGATCAAAATATCGTCTTAGGACAAGAATTACATCTGCTGCGTGTTCTCCTACAGGTGCCTTAAGACAAACATCTGATTTTTTAATACTATCAAATGAAAAATCGGGCAGAGCCTTATCGTATTTTAACAAGGCATTATCTCCCGCTTCTACCCTAACTATATCAAACTTAATCCCAGAATAGTCACTAATCTTTTCGAGTAGTATCTGTCCGGAATTGGCAAGATCAGGACCTATCCCATCGCCATTAACTAAGGAAATTGTATATCTCGTCAATACATATGACCTAAACTAAATAGATTTTAATTTTTTGAGTACAGTACCTTTCTTAACATTTGTTTATTTATTGCATCTATCATTGCTTCTACTGATGCCACTACTACATCTTCGCCTGATTTTCGGGAAGAAAGAACGTTACCATCTAGATCTTCGGTCTTTATAGTAACTTCTGCCATTGCATCTGATCCTCCTGTAATAGACTCAAGGCGAAATTCTCTAATGCGAATATTTGCCATATCTACTGCAATTTTTTGTATTGCTTTAAGTGCTGCATCTACAGGACCAACACCAGTTTCTGACGCGACCAAGTCTTTTCCATGTGTATTCAATCTTATTACTGCCGTGGGAATGATATTCATGCCAGTAACAATATGAAAATCATAAAGCTTGAATTTCTCTTCAAATTTGGTACTACCCATTACTTCACCTGCAATTGACAGGAGTTGTGAAGTAGTAATCGATTTACCTGTGTCAGCTACGTTTTTTTGCTTTTCAATAATTTTATGTAACTGTTCCTCGTCAGGTTGAATCCCAAAATCACTCAAAATTGCTCGAATCCCATGCCCCCCTGCATGTTTCCCTGCTTGAAGCCATCTTTTTCTACCAACTAACTCAGGACTAATTGGTTCATAAGTTAGGGGATTATTTATGATGCCGTGTGTGTGAATGCCGGATTCATGTCCAAAGGCATTTTCTCCGATTATCGCCTTATTAGGTTGAACTATAACACCCATTGTATTTGAGACGAATTTTGAAATTTCATATAGCAAGTTTACCTTAATATTATGTTTTTTAGAATACAGACATTGTAACGCCATAACTAATTCTTCTAGAGAAGCATTTCCTGCCCTTTCACCTAATCCGTTAATGGTAACATGTGCACAAGCTGCTCCTGCATTAATTGCAGCAATAGAGTTTGCTACTGCAAGACCAAAATCATTATGGCAATGAACACTAATTGGGTTATCCATCTTTGATCTTATTTCCTGAACTAGTGATGTAAAATATTCTGGGGTCGAATATCCAACAGTGTCTGGAATATCTATCCTATCTGCACCCGCTTCAGTCACTGCCTTAAAGACATCAATAAGGAATTTCCTATCAGATCTTGTAGCGTCTTCTGCAGAAAACTCTACTTTTAATCCATGAGTCTTTGCGTACTCGACTGCCCATAATGCTTTTTCCAGGACTTGTTGGCGGGACATTTTTAATTTGTATTGCATATGAATATCCGAGGTCGCAATAAAGGTGTGAACATAACTGACGCCGCAGTCTATTGCTGAATCTATGTCTGATTGAACAGTTCTCGCCAGGGCACAGACTTCCGTATCTAATTTCTGTTTTACAATATTCTTTATTCCTTCCTTTTCACCGTCAGATACTACTGGAAATCCGGCTTCGATTGTATCGACCCCGAGTTCCGAAAGTTTAATTGCAATATTCAATTTTTTTTCCGGAGTAATAGAAACCCCTGGAGTCTGCTCACCATCTCTCAATGTTGTATCAAATATCCTTACTTTATGAGACTCCATAGATTATTCTCCTCGCTGAAGAGCGGAAACACCGGTCCGTGCCATCTCTACTATATCATACTGTATAATTAGATTCTTAAATGCATCTATTTTGTCAGGTGTTCCTATAACTTCTACCGTTACGGATTCCTTCCCAATGTCCAAGATATTTGCTCTAAACACATTAGCGAAATTAATAATTTCATTTCTATTCGTGAAGTCTTTTGCTCTTATCTTTATCAGGGCTAACTCTCTGTAGACGGTATTGTTTACATCAAGAACCTCTACTTCCACAATGTCAATAAGTTTTCTTAACTGTTTCACTAGTTGGTCAAGAATAGGTTCGTCTATCCTTGTTGTAATTGTCATTCTGGATAAATCCGGTTTTTCTGTAATCCCT
>Ga0081455_10004942_pt1 | contig 14737 bp, 17 predicted proteins | sample TabmetS3T2R1_FD_70207 | JGI IMG/M metagenome (GOLD analysis project Ga0081455, IMG submission 70207) | Tabebuia heterophylla rhizosphere microbial communities from the University of Puerto Rico - S3T2R1 | ecosystem: Host-associated > Plants > Roots > Rhizosphere ... | reverse complement strand
TCTTCGCCGAGGAGCTGGCGGCGCGGCTCGGGACGATCAACTACGAGATCACCTGCGGCGTCTCGCCGCGGGTGCCGCGGCGGCCGGCGTGATCGCGGCGCTCCGCTCCTCGCCCTTGGTCGCAGCCGCAGCGGCCGCGCTGCCCGACCACGACGCCTGGATCGTCGGCGGGGCGGTGCGCGACGCCGCGCTCGGCGAAGAGATCCGTGATCTCGACATCGCGCTACCGGGCGATCCCGGAGGCCCGGCGCGGGCGCTGGCCAAGGCACTCGGCGGCCACGCCTTCGAGCTCTCCTCCGAGTTCAGCACCTGGCGGGTGGTCGTCGCCGCGCCCGGCTGGCAGGTCGACCTGACGCCGCTCCGCGAGGGCTCGATCGATGCCGACCTCGCGGCCCGCGACTTCACGATCGGCGCCGTCGCGGTGCAGCTCGACGGCGAAACTGTGCGCGACCCCTACGACGGCATCGGCGATCTCGAGCGCCGCGTCCTGCGGGCGGTCGCTGAGCGCAGCTTCAGCGAGGAACCGCTACGGCTGCTGCGGGCGCCGCGGCTTGCCGCCGGCCTCGGCCTCGATCTGGCCCCTGACACCGCCGAGCTCGCCCGCGACGCCGCCGGCAGCGCCGCCGAGCCGGCCGGCGAGCGGCAGCTGGCCGAGCTGCGACAGCTGCTCGGCGGCCCCGACCCGCTGCGTGGACTGCGGCTGATGGACGAGCTCGGGATCACCGCCGTCGTCCTCCCCGAGGTCGCCGGGCTGCACGGGGTCGAGCAGGGCCCGAACCACCACCTCGACGTCTACGGCCACACGCTGGCGGTGCTCGAGCACACCCTCGAGATCGAGGCCGACCTCGACCGCTTCGCCGGCGAGCGTGCGCCCGACGTCGCCGAGCTGCTCGCCGAACCGCTGGCCGATGAGATGAGCCGCGGCACGGCGCTGCGCTTCGGGGCTCTCTTTCACGACATCGCCAAGCCGCAGACGCGGCAGGAGCGCGACGGCTTCGTCGGCTTCCGCGGCCATGACACGCTCGGCGCCGAGGTGATCGAGGAGATCTTCGCCGGCCGCCTGCACGCCAGCCGTCGCCTCACCCGCCACCTGCAGGCGCTGACCCTGCACCACCTGCGGCTCGGCTTCCTGATCCCCGAGCGGCCCCTGCCTGCCCGCCGCGTCCACGACTACCTGCGGGCAACCGAGCCGGTCGGCGTCGACGTCACCCTGCTAACCGTCGCCGACCGCCTCTCGGCCCGCGGTGCCGGGCCATTGGCCAGCCCGGAGATGGTCAACGCCCACCTCGAGCTGGCCAGCGAGATGATCGCCGCAGCGCTCGACTGGCACCGCGAAGGGCCGCCGGTGCCGCTGCTGCGCGGCGACGAGATCGCCGCCGCGCTCGAGCTCGAGCCGGGTCCGGAGCTGGGTGAAGCGGTGGCCGAGCTGGAGGCGGCGCAGTACGCGGGCGAGGTGACGGACAGGGAGTCCGCGCTGGCCCACCTCACCCAGAACCGGCTCTGACACCGGGCCAAAACCGGCGTAGGTGTACAGTTTCCCGCCGCATGGCCAAAGAGGAAAAGATCGAAATGGAGGGAGAGATCACCGAGGCTCTCCCGAACACGATGTTCCGCGTCAAACTGGACAACGGGCACGACGTGCTCGGCCACATCTCGGGCAAGATGCGCCGCCACTACATCCGTATCCTGCCGGGCGACCGCGTGAAGATCGAGCTCTCTCCGTACGACCTCGACCGGGGTCGGATCACCTACCGCTACAAATAGGACGCCGCCGCGGCCCCGTCGGGGTCGGCGAGCTCAGAGGCGAGCGTCGACCAGGCGAAGTCGCGCGCGCCCAGGCCCCTGCCCGAGCGCGGGTCGTAGTACTCGCGCATCCCTTCGCGGGCGGCGGCGCCGATCACGCCGGCGGCCAGCCGTGCCGCCTCGGCCTCGTAGCCGAGCCGCCGCAGCCCGAGCCAGACCATCCAGCTCGAGTTGATCCAGGTCGGGCCGCGCCAGTAGCGGCGGATGGGGCCGTGGCCACCGTCGGGTTCGTAGCCGGGGTCGTTGGCGGCGACCGAGGGCGGGGCGATTGGGGTGAGGAACTGGCTCGGGTCGAGCAGGTGCTCCTCGACCAGGCGGCGGCCGATCGGCTCCGGTAGATCCGGCAGCGCCAGCGGCGCCAGCGAGGCCCAGGTCACCGCCTGCGGCCGCAGCGCCCCCGGCTCGGCTTCGTCGACGAAGAGGCCGCGCCGCTCGTCCCAGAGGCGCTCGACCAGCGCCGGCGTGGCCGAGGGACGGCCGTGTGCCTGCAGCGACAGCGACCAGAGGGTGTTGACGAGGGTCTCGCAGAGGACCGGCCCGCCGCGGTCGCGGATCCGCCGCGCGTCCCAGCCGAGCTTGCGGTTGCGCCGGACCAGCAGCGGGAAGCCGGGGCGCCCGTTGGCTCCCCAGCCCCAGACCGGTTCGAACTTGGGTGAGGCGTCGAGCCCCGACTCGTCCGGCTGGACGATCCACAGCAGGCCGTCGCCTTCGAGGTCGCGGTTGGCGGCCAGCCAGTCGAGCTGGGCGGCGATCCCTGGCTCGGCGGCCGGGTCGCCGACGGCGATCCGCCAGGCCCAGGCCAGCAGCGGCGGTTGGATCGAGCCGGTCTGCAGCGCTCCGCGCGAGGGCACGTTGTAGAAGAGCAGGCGCGGGAAGGTGACCGGCTGCCGCCAGAAGATCGTGTGGCCGACGAAGCCGTCGGGGCGCTGCGCCGCGAGCAGGCTCTCGAGCTCGCGGCGGGCGCGGTCGCGATCGAAGCGCCGCCAGACGATTGCCGCGAAGCAGGAGTCCCAGTACCACTGCCACGGGTAGCGGCCGGGGCTCGGCTCGGTGTAGGAGTAGCGCAGCTCGCCGCGGGCGCCTTCGCGCCAGTTCTGGCGCAGCACGCGCTCGGCCTCGGCGAGGACGATCTGGCCGGGATTCGACTCGACCGCGGGCATCGGGCGGCGACCTTAGCGTCTATCTGGAACCCCCACGCACTAACTGGAGGGGATCGTGCAAGCGGCCCGGGCCGTCCGCATTTGGCGCCGCGGGTGGGCAGAATGCCCCGCAACTGGCCACCGCAGCCGGTGTTGCCACCAAAGATGCCAATCGCCGAGAAGAACAGACGCCCCGGCCGCGCCTGGCCGTTGTTTGCGCTCGCCGTCTTCCTGGCGGCGGTGATCTACGTCGCCTCGCCGGGTGAAGCCGACTCGGCGCCGCTCAAAGTCGTCACCCTCGGCCAGACCGCGGAAACGCCGGCCGCCTCCTGCCCGGGCAAAATCGTCAACAACGTCGAGGTCACGCCCTGCCGGGTCGAGGGCCACGTCACCGGCTTCCAGGCAATCGCCGACGGCGTCGCGAAACCCTACGAGGTTCCCTTCGACGGCAAAATCGTCGCCTGGTCGATAACCCTCGCCAAGCCCTCGGCGAAAGAAACCGAATCGACGACGAACGAGATCGGCTTCTTCAACGAATTCCTCGGCACCCCCTCGGAGGCGCGGATCGGCATCCTCAAACCGGTCGATGAAACCACGCCGCCGAAGTACGAACTGGTCCGCCAGAGCCCCCTGCAGGTGCTCAACCCCTACTTCGGCACGACCCCGATCTTCGCCCTCGAACGCCCCCTCAACGTCCTCCAGGGCCAGGTCGTCGCCCTCACGATCCCCACCTGGGCGCCGATGTTCGCCTTCAACGTCTCGGCCGAAAACACCTGGCGCGGCAGCCGCCTGGCCGAACACTGCTCCTCCAAAGAAGACATCCAGGGCGGCCACCCCCAGCAGGGCGTCGGCAAAACCAAGACCTACGGCTGCTACTACTCGAACGCCCGCCTGCTCTACACCGCGACCCTGGTAGCGAAACCGTAGTTTCTCGGGGTCAGCAACGGCCTGAACCTGTCGCCGACGGTCTCTGAGCCGTTCTGGCCAAGCAGTTCAAGGACGCAGGGAGCGAGCCGAGGGGAGCGCACTCCAGTGCGTGACCCGAGAGCGAGCGACCGAGGACGCCGAAATGCGCCGCGCCAGAACGGCTCAGAGGGGCGATTGGCGGAGGCCGCAGTACGGACAGTCGCTGACGTCGATCCCAATCAGCTGGTCGCAGCGGCGGCAGGCCCGCAGGTTCTCCGGCTCACGCGGCAGGGCGGAGGCGGACGGGGCGAGCGGCAGGATCATCGCGACCGGCTCCATCTCCTCGCCCGTCTCGCGGTCGACGTAGGTCGTCCCGGGGTCGACGTGGGCGATCGCCTCGCGGCCCGAGGCCGCGGCGCGCATGCGGTAGAGCTGACGGTCGTTCACAGCCGGGGAGATTAATACCTTGGGCGGCTCGGAATGCGCGTGCTCATCTTCCACGGCTACATGCTGCGCGGCACCGGCAGCAATATCTACAACGCCAACCTCGCTCCGGCGCTGGCCCGGCTCGGCCACGAGGTCCACCTGCTGAGCCAGGATCGGGAGGTCGATTTGCCCGGCGTGCACCAGCACGTGCCCGATATCGGCGGCCTTTTGCCGGTTTACGTCAAAGATCCGTATCAGGGCTTCGAGGTCAAGTCCTTCCCGGAGCTGAGCGATGGCGAGCTCGACCACTACCTGGAGGCAAACGTCGCGGCGGTGCGCGAGGTCGCGGCGGCTGCCGGCGGGATCGACCTGGCGCTCGCCAACCACCTGGTGATGGGTCCCGCGATCCTCGCTCGTGCCGGCATCGCCCCCTACGCGGTGAAGATCCATGGCTCGGCGCTCGAGTACACGGTCAAACCGCACCGCGAGCGCTTTGGCCCTTACGCGCTCGAGGGAGTCGGTCCGGCCAGCGGCGTCCTCGTCGGCTCCCGCCACACCGCCGAGTCGCTGTGGGCGGCGCTGCCGGAGCTGCCCGAGCTCGACCAGAAGACCCGGCTCGGCCCGCCCGGCGTCGATGTCGACGAGTTCCGGCCGGCGCCGGGGCCGCGGCAGCCGCTCGTCGTCTTCGTCGGCAAGCTGATCGTCTCGAAGGGGATCGACCTGCTGCTCGCTGCCTGGCCGCTGGTCCACGCCCGCCACCCCGAGGCACGGCTGCAGGTCGCCGGCTTCGGCGAGTTCGAGGGCGGTACCCGCCGCCTGCTGGCGGCGCTCGAGCACGGCGATCTCGAGGCCGCCCGCGAGGTCGCCCGCCGTGGCCGCGGCCTCGAGGGCGGCGAGGAGGAGCCGCTGCCGATCCTCTCCGCCTTCCTCGCCGACCCGCCCGCGGACTACGCCGATCTGGCCCGCGCCGCCGCCGGCTCGGTCGAGCTGATCGGCCGGCTCGAGCACGACGAGGTCGCCGCGCTGGTCCCGCAGGCCGAGGCGCTGGTGATGCCGAGCACCTTCCCGGAGGCGTTCGGGATGGTCGCCGCCGAGGCCGCCGCTTGCGGGACCCTGCCGATCTCGGCCGCCCACTCGGGGATGCTCGAGGTCTCGCGCCAGCTGGCGGCGGCGCTGCCGCCCACGGTCGCCGGCCTGACCTCGTTCCCGGTTGCGCCGGGCGCGGTCGAGGCGATCGCCGCCCGGCTCCGTGCCTGGCTCGAGCTGCCGGAGGCCGAGCGCGAGGCGGCCCGCGCCACCCTGGTCGAGACCGTCGGCCGGCTGTGGAGCTGGGAGGGCGTCGCCCGTGGCGTCCTCGCCGCCGCCAGCGGCGATCTCGAGGCGCTGCCGCGACCCGCCGGTTAGTGCGCTGACGCCCGCGATTGCCCCTGGCCCGGCTAGTGCCGAAAAGCGCTTTCGCACCGCAAAGCTTCGCGCCGCCGAGTCAATAGAATGCGCGCCGGCCCGATGCTTGGACGCCTGCCCATAGTCAAAATGCTGCTCGTCACCCTCGCGGGGACGGCGGCCATCTCGGCGGTGATGCTCTCGATCAACTGGGACGGCCAGGAGGGCTCGACCGCAGCGCCGAAGATCGACGATCTGCTCAACGTGATGATCGTCCTCTCGGCCTTCGTCTTCTCGCTGGTGATGGTGATGCTCTTCTACGCGCTTTGGAAATTCAAAGCGAAGCCGGGCGACGAATCCGACGGCGAGCCGATCCATGGCAACACCCGGCTGGAGATCGCCTGGACGCTGATCCCGACGATCATCGTCCTCTTCGGCGGCGCCTACAGCTGGAAGGTCCTCAACGAGATCGAAGACAAGGGCTCGAACCCGATGACGATCGACGTCTTCTCGCAGCAGTACGCGTGGAGCTTCGGCTACCCGGGCAAAGGCATGAAGTTCATCGAGGGCGAACTGCACGTTCCGGTCGACCGCACGATCCAGTTCAAAATGCACTCGCAGGACGTGATCCACTCCTTCTGGGTGCCCGAGTGGCGGATCAAGAAAGACAATGTGCCAGGGATCACGACGACGGCGATCGTCACCCCGAACAAGATCGGCACCTACCAGCTGATCTGCACCGAGCTCTGCGGCTTCGGCCACGCCTCGATGCGCGCCAAAGTCGTCGTCGAGTCACCGCAGAAGTTCGAGAAATGGGTCACCGGGCTGACGAAAGAAATCCCTGAACCCTTCATCGAATCGATCGAACAGGACACCGAGACCAACCCGGCAGAACCGCTCGACGCGGGCGGGGCATAATGGAGGCGAGCACCTGATGTTGGCAGCGATCAAGCGTCCCGGCTGGTACCGAGCTGTCCTCGGCACGCTCGTTGGTGCCGCCTTCGGCGTCGGACTCGTAGTCGTCCTCCGCGCGATCTCGGGGCTGCCGATCTGGCAGACCGAGCAGACCGGCTACCCGCACGTCGTGGTGCCGCTGATCACCGGTCCGCTCGGCTTCCTCGCCGGCCTCGGCTGCTTCGACTACTGGCTCCGCTGGGCGGTCGGGGCGCCGACCATCCCCGAGGACCACTCGCAGCACGGTGCCCGAAACTGGAAGGACTACTTCCGCTTCAACACCGACCACAAGGTCATCGGCATCCAGTACATCTGCACGACCTTCTTCTTCTTCTTCCTCAGCGGCCTGATGGCGATGCTGATCCGGGCCGAGCTGGCGCAGCCGGGCACCCAGATCGTCGACGCGGCGACCTACAACAGCCTCTTCTCGACCCACGCGGTGCTGATGATCTTCGTCTTCATCATCCCCGTCTTCGCCGGGATCGCGAACTACGTGCTGCCGCTGATGATCGGCGCGCCCGACATGGCGTTCCCGCGCCTCAACGCGCTCAGCTTCTGGATGCTGCCGCTCGCCGGGCTGCTCTTCGTCGGCAGTTTCCTCGCGCCGGGCGGCGCCTTCGACGCCGGCTGGACCGGTTACGCGCCGCTCTCGACCGGAGCGCCGCTGGGCCAGTCGTTCTTCAACCTCGGCGTGCAGTTCGCTGGCGCCTCGTCGATCGCGACCGCGCTCAACTTCCTGGTCACGATCATCACCATGCGTGCGCCCGGAATGACCTTCTGGCGGATGCCGCTGCTGGTCTGGGCCAACCTCTCGACCTCGCTGCTGGTCGTCGCCGCGACGCCGTTCATCGCCGGCGTCCAGTTCATGGTCCTCTTCGACCGCATCCTCCACACCAACTTCTTCGACTTCGCGGCCGGTGGCGACGTGGTCAGCTACCAGCACATCTTCTGGTTCTACTCCCACCCGGCGGTGTACATCATGATCTTGCCCGGGTTCGGGATAATCAGCGAGGTCATATCGACCCATGCCCGAAAACCGATCTTCGGGTACCGGTTGATGGCCCTGGCGCTGATCGGGATCATCGTCCTCAGCTACTCGGTATGGGCGCACCACATGTTCGTCGCCGGCATGTTCAGCTGGCTGCGGGTGCCGATGATGTTCACCACCCTGCTGATCGCGGTGCCGACCGGGATCAAGATCTTCTCCTGGCTGGGAACGCTCTTCTTCGGCAAGATCCACACCTACTCGACGGCGATGCTGTTCGCCTTAGCCTTCATCGTCACCTTCACGATCGGCGGCATCTCCGGCGTGATGCTCGGCATGGTGCCGATCGACATCCACGTCTCCGACACCTACTTCATCGTCGCCCACATCCACTTCGTGCTGTTCGGCGGCTCGGTGTTCACGATCTTCGCCGGCATCTACCACTGGTTCCCGAAGATGACCGGCAGGATGTACGACGAGCGGCTTGGCCGCGTCCACTTCTGGGGCACCTTGGTCGGTACCTGGGGCACCTTCATCCCGATGCACTGGGTGGGGATGGACGGGATGCCGCGGCGCGTCGCCGACTACGCCGCCCAGTTCGGCGAGTGGAACCTGCTGATCTCGGTCTTCGCCTTCATCCTCGGTGCCGTCCAGCTCGTCTTCCTCTACAACATGATCGTCAGCTGGCGCTACGGGCCGCGGGCCGAGGGGAACCCGTGGCGCGCCAACTCGATCGAGTGGCAGGTCTCCTCGCCGCCGCCGATCTTCAACTTCGACGAGATCCCGCGGGTGGTCGGCGGCCCCTACGAGTTCGGCGTGCCCGGCGCTCGCCACGCGATCATGGCCGGCGAAGGTGCCGAGGTGAAAGAGCCGCAACCGAGCGTGGTGGGTAGTCCGTGAGCGCGGAGCGAGCAAGCGTCCATCTCTGGCTCTTCGCGCCGCGAGCGAAGCGCGAGGATTTGTCATGAGCCCAGAGGTCGAGCCGCGGCCGCTGCTGGTCTTCCTCAACGAGGTCGCCGGCGGCCGCAAACTGCTGGCCGCGGTGCGCGAGCGGGTCGAGTCCGGCACGGTCTCGAAGGTCGTCGTCGCGGCGCCGCAGAACCAGCCCGCGGTCGGCCAGCTGATCGACGCGGGCGAGCTGCGCGAGGCGGCCCGCTCGCGGGTCGAGGTGACGATGGCGGTCTTCGATGAGTTCGGCATCGCCTCGGTCGGCGAGATCCTCGACCGCGATCCGCTGCTCGGGATCGAGGACGCGCTCCGCGCTCACCAGCCGGCCGAGGTGCTGCTCTCGGCACTCGCCGGCCAGCGACTCGGGATCACCCGCCGCGATTTCGTCGCCTCGGCCGAAGAGCAGGTCGAGGAGGCGGAATCAAAGCTGACCCACATCCCGGTGCGGATCGAAGACGACGCGATCCGCTGGGACGTGATCCACACCCTCGTCGTCGCGACCAAAACCGTCGCCTCACCGGAGCTCGTCAACCGGCTGAAGGAGCGTGCCGCGGCGCAGCCCCACCGCTACACGATCGTCTGCCCGCGCAGCGAGGAGGTCCCCGAGCAGGTGGTCGTCCGTGACCTCGCCTCGACCCTCGCCGCGCTCTACCGCGCCGATGTCGATGCGACCGGCCAGCCGATGAGCCCTGATCCCTTCCTCGCGGTGAAGAACGGGATCGAGCACTACCGCATCGACGAGGTGCTGATCTCGACCTACACCGGCGAGAGCTCGCGCTGGCTCGAGGAGGACCTGGTCGGCCGCGTCCGTGAGATCACCGAGAAGCAGGTCCAGCACATCGAGGTCGGCCGGCCGCCGGCGGCAGTCGCCGCCGCGGTCGCCGAGGGAGAGGAGAAATAGTGGAGAGCGCGACCGTCAGCGTCGGTCACGGCCACGCCGAGCACCACGGCCCGCCGGAGGCCAACCAGAGCTCGCGGATCGACCGCCAGACGCTCGGCATCCTCCTTTTCATCATCTCCGAGGTGATGGTCTTCGGGGCCTTCTTCGCCTCGTACTTCTTCCTCCGCGTCGTCGTCAACCCGGCCCAGTGGCCGCCGGAACCGTACGAACTGCCGGTCGCCGTCGCCGGCCTCAACACCGCGATCCTCGTCTCCTCGAGCTTCACGATCCACTACGCGCTCGAGTCGATCCGGCGCGGCAACCGCACCGGGATGAAACTCGGCCTCGTCCTCACCTGGATGCTGGGCGCGACCTTCCTCTTCATCCAGATCAACGAGTACGCGCACATCGGCTTCAGTGGCCGCGACCTCGCCTTTGGCACGATCTTCTACTCGCTCACCGGCCTGCACGGAGCCCACGTCTTCGTCGGCCTAATGCTCCTCAGCTTTGCGACGATCCGCGCCTTCCGCGGCCACTTCGGCCCGAAGGCGGAGGACCACCTGGGCGTCGAGGTGCCGGGGATCTACTGGCACTTTGTCGACATCATGTGGTTGATCGTTTTCCTCACGGTTTACGTTCTGTAAGAGACAGGGGCGGACGCTGCAAACCGGCGCACGTCGGTGTCCTCGGTCGCTGAGGCGGCTGCAAATCTGCGTCTGGGGGTGTCCTCGGTCGCTCGCCTTCGGGTCACGCACAAAAGTGCGCTCCCCTCGTCTCGCTCCCTGCGTCCTACCCAGACTTGATTTTCGCCGCCTCAGTGCCGCCCCGTGAAAAGCGCGAGACTGAGGGCGTGAAAGTCAACGAGGGGGCGGTCTTCAAATGGGTGGTGATCGTCGGGGCGGTGGTGGCGTTCCTGGTCGCGGTGACGCTGCTGACGTCGGAACTCGTGGGGGCGATCCTGTTCGGGCTGTTCGTGATCGCGGGATGCGTCTACGGCTATCGGTGGTCGGTGCGGAAGTGGCGCGGAAGCCGACGATGAATTGTTAAAGAGTGCAGACAACTCGTTGCATCGGTTCGGCTACTGTGCTTCCATGACGATGAAGATGAGAGACCGGTGGACCGACGAGCGCTTGGACGACCTGAACGGCAAGGTCGACGACGGCTTCCGGCGGATGGACGAACGCTTCCACCAGGTTGACGAACGCTTCCACCAGGTTGACGAACGCTTCAACCACATAGACAGCCGACTCGATGGGATGCAGCGGACGATGGTCCAGGGCTTCGTCGCGATGTCGGCCGCCATGGTCACTGGCTTCGTCGCGACGATCACGCTGATCGCGACGCAGCTCTAGTCTCCGCCCCGCGCCGCCAGAGCTCGATGGTCGCCAGGGTGAGGGCGATCGGGACGGTCGCGGGCAGGGTGTCGATCGCGAAGAAGAGGAAGTCGAAGGTGCAGCCGACGACCGCGGCGACGAGGGCGCCGCGAAGCTGCCAGCGGCGATCGGCGGCGAGCAGGGCGCCGAGGGTGGCGGCGACGAAGACGTCGCCGTAGCCCATCACCGCTGAGCCGAAGTGGATGAGCTGCAGCTTCGGCAGGTCGGCGGCGGGCGCGACCGCGTTGAGGACGCTGTTCGGCTGCTGCAGGAGGTCGGTGCCGACCAGGTAGTCGTCGATCGCCGCCATCGCGTAGATGCCGAGCTTCAGCCAGCGCGCGGGGACGACGCAGGCCAGCAGCCAGCCGAGGCTGGTGCAGGAGAGCGCGGTGAGGACGGTTGCCGCGGTGTGGCCGGAGAGGGTTCCCTCGGCCGCCCAGGCGATGACGAAGAGCGGCACCGCGAGCAGCGCCCACCAGGGCCGGGAGCCGCGAACGATCGCGCCCAGGGCGAGCGCCGCCAGCGGCGGCACCGCGACCAGCGCCAGGTAGGTGAGGAAGCGGGCGGAGGCGTTGTCGAGGGCGATCGCCCCGACCACCACGGCGATCGGCAGCGGCAGCCAGAGCGCCCACCAGCCGCTGCGCAGCCGCTCGAGGGCCGGAAGCTCGGCCGGGCGAGGGAGGGCTACCAGGAGCGCCTGTAGGAGGCTGAGAGCGCCGATCGAGAGCCAGAAGGGGAGCACGCCCGGCTAGATCATCTAGAGGGCTCAGGCGGCGCCGGCCGGCGCCGCCTCGACTTCCTCGGTCCGCTCGGGCGAGGCGGGCGCTGCTTCTCCACGCGGCTCGAGCCGACCGGCGGCGGCGACGGTCCAGAGCATCGCCAGCCAGTTGCCGGTGGCGATCGCGATGTGGACCCAGACGATCTCGGGCGGCAGTTCGAGGTACCATTGCAGGCCGCCGACGACGCCCTGCAGGGCGAGCAGGGCGAGGACGACGGTGAGCGGCTTCACGGCGCGACGGTCGCCGCCCGGACGGCGCAGAATGAACCAGACGGCGATCGCCGCGAAGCCGTAGACGGCGGCGATCGTGGCATGGCGCTGGACGACCCATTCGAGCGTCTCGGCGCCGTAGAAGTCGAAGCGGTGGACGAGCTGGCCTTCGTGGGCGCCGGCGTGGGGGCCCGAGGCGGTGGCGATCGTCCCCATCAGGATCGTCAGCTGACCGATCGGGATCAGCGCCCGCACCGACCAGACGCCAAGCCGGTCACGCGAGCGCCGCCGCTGCCAAGGTTCGTAGCGCGAGCACCAGAACAGCGCGAAGGCCGCGTCGAGCAGCATCATCGAGAGGATGAAGTGCGACATCACCAGCCCCGGCGCCAGGTGGTACTTGACGACGAGGGCGCCGAGGATCGCCTGGCCGATCACGCCGAGCGGCAGGAGGGCGCCGAAAAGGGCGAGGTGCCAGCGGTAGGGGCGACGGAAGAAGGCGAGGGCCGCGGCGGCGATTACGGCGATGCCGACGAAGCCGGTCAAAAGCCGGTTGCCGAACTCGATCACCGCATGGGTTTCGAGCGGCGGCGTCGTGCTTCCGTAGCATTTCGGCCAGTCCGGGCAGCCGAGGCCGGAGTCGGTCAGCCGCACGGCCGCGCCGGTGAGGACGATCAGCGCCAGTGCCGCGAGGGCGACCGCGGTCACCTGGGCGTAGCGGCGGGGGGAGATCTGAAAGCGGTCCCGCATCCAGGCCAATCATCGCAGCGGCATGGCGCCGCCGCGGTGCTGCTCAGCCGCCTTCTTTGCCGGCTTCTTCGTGCAGGTATTCGACCAGCGCTTTGAGTTCTTCCGGCTGAATCGTTTCGCCGAAGTTCTGCGGCATCACGTTGGCCTGGTAACCCTGGGCGATGACTTTGTTCGGGTCGACGATGTCCTCTTCGATTTTCGCTTCGTCCTGGCCCGGCAGGACTTCGTCGAGGTCGGGCCCGGTGACCCCGCTCGAGCCGGCAGCGGCGAGCGTGTGGCAGCCGCCGCAGCCGTTGTTGGCGAAGACCTGGGCGCCGGGTCCGCCTTCGACTTCCGGCGGCGCCGCGCCGGGCACGCCGGCCCATTCGCCGACGTAGGCGGCGACGTCGTTGAGGTCCTGGCCGGTGACGATGTCGGCCGGCATCGAGTTGGCGGGGTCGCCGGTGCTCGGGCGCGGGAACTCGACCTGCGCTTCGACGATCCCTTCGATCGTGTCGCTGTCCTCGCCGATTTCACGCGCCGCGGCGAACGCGGCGTCGAGGTCGGGGCCGACTTCGGCGGTCGTTCCCGCCTGGGCCAGGGTGTGGCAGACGCCGCACTTCTGGACGAACAGGGTGCGGCCGCGGGCCGGGTCGGCGCTGGTCGTCCCGCAGCCGGAAACGGCCACGACCAAGGCGCCGAGCAGGGCCAAGACCAACAGCGGTCGGGTGAGTTTGGAAGCGCTTCGCATAGGGGTACGGCGGGGCCGGAGTCTATATGTCGGACCGGCCCCGCCGCGTCCCGTCCCAGGCGTCGATTTGACTTGTCTTGAGGCGATTGATACTAGGTGTGGAATGGCGTTCGCGACGGCAACCAGAGGAGGCCGCTGATGCAGGTAAGCGATGGAATGTCGGAGATCTCGGTCATCGTGGGGCCCTCCCACACCCTGCGCGAGGCGGCCAGGCGAATGGTCGATCGCGGCACCGGTGCGGCGATCGTCGAGGACGCCGAGGCGCCGACCCCGGGGATCGTCACCGAGCGCGACCTGTTGATCTCGATCGGCGCCGGCGAGGACCCGGATGCGGAGCGGGTGGCCGACCACATGACCGAGTCGGTGATCGTCGCAGCCCCTGACTGGAGCCTCGAGCGGGCGGCGGCGGAGATGTCGCGTCGCGGCGTCCGGCACCTGGTCGTCTTCGCCGACGCCAACGTCGTCGGGATCCTCTCGATGCGCGACATCGTCAAGTGCTGGACGACCGACGGGGCGACGTCGGGGATGACGCCGGGATGATCGACCCGTGAGGCGCTCTCAGCGCCTCTGAGGGCCTCATGGGCCCCGGAGCCTCAGTCAGCGATCGAGGGTGATCTCTTCGATCGGCAGAGCGGCGCTTTGGACGCGCTGCCGCCGGGTCAGCCCGAAGTAGCCGCGGATCCCGCCGCGGACCAGGCTGCGGAAGGCCGCCAGGATCACGATCGCCCCAGCGATCGAGTAGATGTAGGGCGAGAAGATGAAGCCGGCGGCGTAGATGCCGCAGACCAAGCCGAGCCCGCCGAGCGCGAAGAAGACCGGCGCCCAGGACGGCTTCGGCTGGTAGATCAGCTCGCCCGGCTCGGGCACGTGACGGTGCTCGGGGCTCATGCGGTCGCCAGGTAGAGGGCGGCGACGACGAAGCAGAGCGCGAAGACAGCCGCGGCAACGGCCCCGGTGAGGAGGCCGGCGATCAGGTTTCCGCGGGCGGTATCGCGATCCACGGCCTGATTTCTATCAATTCGCTCGGCCGCGAGCGGGTCCGCACGGCCTCGCTAGACGTTGGCCGCGATCGCGATCGAGAGGAACAGCAGCGCCAGGTAGGCGAGCGAGTAGAGATAGGTGCGGAGCGCCCACTTGCGGTCGGCGGCGCGCAGCAGCCGAACTGAGAAGTAGACGAAGACGCCGCCCAGCAGCATCGAGGGCACCAGGTAAGCGACGCCGAGGCCGCCGGCGCAGAACGGCAGCTGGGTGACCGCGTAGAGCAGCACCGAGTAGAGGACGATCTGGCGTCGCGTCTCGGCCTCGCCGCGGACCACCGGCAGCATCGGCACCCCGGCCCGCGCGTACTCGTCCTTCATCAGCAGCGAGAGCGCCCAGAAGTGCGGTGGGGTCCAGAAGAAGACGATCGCGAAGAGGTAGAAGGCCATGCCGCTGAGGCCGCCCGTGGTCGCCGCCCAGGCGACCAGCGGCGGCAC
>Ga0081455_10004941_pt1 | contig 14738 bp, 18 predicted proteins | sample TabmetS3T2R1_FD_70207 | JGI IMG/M metagenome (GOLD analysis project Ga0081455, IMG submission 70207) | Tabebuia heterophylla rhizosphere microbial communities from the University of Puerto Rico - S3T2R1 | ecosystem: Host-associated > Plants > Roots > Rhizosphere ... | reverse complement strand
CGTGACCACCCGCTTGCTGCCGTTCTTCGCCGCCCACTCGCCCATGATCCAGGACGACTGCGCCAGGATGAAGCTGGTGCGCACGAAATAGGGCGATGCGGTGGTGGTGACGGAGGCGCCCGAGATCATCACCACGGTCGCGATCTTGGCCTGGGTCACCAGCGGGCCGTAGGCGAGCACGGTCGGCGTGATCCCGCCGCCGAGCATCTGTACCTTGTCGTTGACGATCATCTCCTGCACCAGGCGGCGCGCGTTGTCGGCCACGCCGGCGTCGTCGCGCAGGATCAGCTCGATCTTCTTGCCGGCGACCACGTTGCCGTGCTGCTGGAGGTAGAGGCGAGCGCCGGCGGAGGCCTGCCGGCCGGCGGCGGCGAAGCCGGCGCCGGTCATGGAGAAGCTCATGCCGATCTTGACCACCTCCTGCGCCGACGCGCCGCCCGGGACCAGCGCAACCGCGCCGGCCGCAACGAGTGCAAAGGTGAACAGTCTGCGTCGCATCGGACCCTCCCAGCTACGCGCGCCGTCTCCGCGGCCTGCGCTCACACTAGCACAGGGCGAACGATCGACGACAATCGCGGCGAATGGCTGCGACGGATCACAACAGGCCGAGCTCTCGCAATTCGCGACGCAGCGCCTCCGGCATGTTCCGCGCGCCCGGCGCGGCGCGGTCGAGATCGCGCGGAGCGTCCTTGTCCGCGAGGTAGCGCCAGCCCTGGAACGCGCGCCACGGCCGCGGCTCGACCAGGACGAGCTTCGGCTCCAGCACCAGATAGCAGCGGCCGATACCGCCCTTGTCGACGAACGGGCGCACGTCGAGGAGCCGTTGCCGGCACATCACCTCGCCGCGGATCACCCAATAGAGCGAGCCGCCCTCGCGCAGATCGTCGGCGCGCTTGGGCACCATGCGCGTGCGATGCAGATGCTCGCGAGAGAGCTTGCGCTTCTTGCGCTCCGCGAGCTTCTCGCGGATCCAGTCCTCGAGGTCCTGGACCGAGTCGCAGCCGACGCAGAGCTTGATGAGGTGAAGGGTCACGACGAATAGTGCCAAGCGGACTGTGACCAAATCATAGCGCGCGCGAGCCGCGCAGCCATGAGGACACAGGGCTTATCCTCAGAAGAACGCGGACCCTTATTGTTGCGGGGGTGACAGCGGCGTCGGCGCCGGGCGCGTGGGGCTGGAACTTGCCGGAGGGCGGGCCTGTGCGGCGGGCGCTCCCTTGCGCGGCGCCGATCCCGTTTCGCCGGTTCCGGTCGTGTCGTGGGGCGGCGCGGGAGCCGGCTCCGCGGTCATGATGTTGACCGGCGGGATCGAGGATGCCGACGGGAAGTAGAGGTTGCCCGGCGGCTTCGTTGCCGTGCCGGGCGCCGGCGCGGGCGTGGCCGGCGACACATTGCTCGCCACCGGCTTCGTGCCGGCGCCCGGCCAGGCGGCGGCGTAGCGCTTGACCTGGGCGTCGAACGGGCGCTCGACGAGGTTGGCGCTGATCCTGCTCGTATCCTGTAGCAACGCGAAAGCGCCGCACCGGTCCGCGGTGCAGCCGTCGCGAAGCGCGAGCACGTGTGCGGCGATACCGAAGCGATCGGCCTCGATGGCGCGGCGCAGTTGAGCCGTCGTCGCGCCCAGAGTGGAACTTCGCGGGGAGCCCGGACTAGCGCCCTCGCCTGCGCGCCGCGCCCGCTCGCCGGACCAGTTCAGGAGCGAGAGCTGCGCGGCAACGTAGGAAACGGCGGCGGCGGTCGCTTCGGGTGTGGCAAACACCATCTTCTCGCACGCGTCCTCGACCACGTCGCCCGCGATCGCGTCGAGACACGCCAGCGCCGAGCCCGGCGCCAAGGCGCGCGTCGCAAGCTCCTGCGCGCGCGCCTCGAAGGCGCGCTCGTCGGCGGCAGCGTCGCGGTGGGCGAAATGATCGAGCAGCCACCATCCGGCGAGGACCGCGACCGCGATGAGCGCGGCCTGCGCCCACGCCCCGCCTCGGCCGTCGAAGCCGGAGCGCATGCGTAAGACCGTGAGCGTGGCGATGATCGCCGCGAGGCCGGTAATGACGGCCCACGCCGGCAGCGACATGGTACCGGTCAAGGCCCATTCCACAACGCGATCAAGCATGACCACCTACCCCGTCGCGGGCAGTATGGCCCAGGGGGACTCCAGTGGCCACCCCTCGTCCGGCTTTGCGTTCCGCTACTTCAGCGGGAAAATTCGAGTTGGCTTTCCCTGGCCACGCGCTCGAACGCTTCGTTGGCGCTCTTGATGCGGTATTGATAGTCGGACCCGTCAGAAGGAAGCAGCCTCACGACCTGATAGGTGCTGTTGGCGGCCATATGGCCGATCGGACGCGAGGTGAAGTAGACGACCTGACCGATCTGAAACTTGTGTTCTTTCAACGCGATTCTCCTACCCTCGAACGACGACGAACCCACCCTTTTTGGGGGTAGTGCTTTCCCCGAACGGCACGAATATAGCAGCGAAATCCGCGCTTGCCTCAAAAAATCCTCGTTTCGCCCACTCGCCGCAGCCACACAGAAACAATCCATCATATCAGCCCTTTGTCGCCATCAGCTCACTCAACTTCTTGAGTTTCGAGAAGCGCTCATGGCCGGCATGCCGTGGGCGGGGGCGAGGCCCGCCGGAGAGCCATGATCGCCATCCGGACGGATGCGCACAGGAGCGGCCTGTCCCCTGACCCCCCGCAACACAATCGCGCCGCGTTCGTCGCCTAGAGCGGCATCGCTTCCGCTGGAATCGCGACGTCGCTTCAAGCATTTGTTCGCTCGCTTGATCTCGTTCGCAAAGCCGCAAGCTTTTCGGATCATGCTCTGGCGGAGCCCGACCAGACCCGGCGGGAGGAGAACCACATGCGCCTGCTTCTCGGAATCATCCTCGGTGCCGCGCTCACAGTGGGTGGCGCCTATGTCACCGATGCGGTGTCCGGTGCGGAAGCCAAGCCCATGGTGAACTGGGACGTCGTCGCCAAGAATGTCGACCACGTGACCACGCTCGCGCGCGCGGGCTGGAAGCGGATTGCCGGCGAGCGATCGCCGTCCTGATCCCACTTCCGCAGTCTGCTCCCGTAGAATTCACGCCACCCCGCCTCGACGGCCCGGCGTCAGCGCGGCGGCGCCTCGCGATGGTGCAGCGCGCCGGCGATCTCGCGCTTGCCCAGATGCGTGCCGTCGTCGCCCTCGATGAGCAGCGCGACGCGCCCGCCGTCGTTGACGTGGCGCGCCCACGCGAGCGCGGCGTCGAGCGTTTCGAACTCCTTGTAGAGGAGCCGATCCTTCTCCAGCGGAGCGATGGTCTCCGATCCGCGCGGACCGCTATAGGTTCGATACGTCATGCGTGTCGTCCAGTTGTGATCGTGTCGAGGAAGAACTCGGCCGCATCGATGCCGTTCCCACGGAACTCACGCATCGATGCAACATCGAGCTCTCATTCGTGCAACGATTCCCTGTCGTTTCGCGCGGCGATGAATGCCCGTTAATCGAATCGCGTCGCGTCGCGCCAAATGCGCGTGATGCGGGAACTACGAGGTTCCTCGCTTGTTTCCCCTACGCCGGATTGCTCGGCGCGCGGGGAATAAATCAGAGAGGACAGTTCCAATGAGGAGCAAGCTTCTAATCAGTACTGCCGCGCTGCTGGCAGGCGTCGCGTTGGCGTCGGCACAGAACATGCCCGGCGGTGGGCAGGGCGGTGCGCAAAGCCCGGCTGCGCAAGGCCAACACGGATCGCAAGGCGGCGCTGCGGCGCAAGACCGGCAGTCCCCGCAGGGTGAGCGCGGCAAGCAAGGCCAGGCGCAAGAGCGCGCGAAGCAAGGCGGCCAGAAGGACCAGACCACGGGTCAGGCTCCGCAGAAGGAGCAGGGCGCGCAGGGCCGAGATGCGCAGCAGGACAAGGCGCAGCCGAAGAGCGGCCAGCGCAACCGCGAGCAGACGACGGGCCAGGGGCAGCGCGAGCAAGGTCAGAGCCCGAGCGGGGCACAGCGTGACCAGAGCCCGAGCCAGACCCAGAGCCCAACTCCGCAGCGCCAGCAGGGCCAGCAAGGTCAAACCGGCGCGGCTCCGCAGGGTCAGAACGCGCCCAACCAGGCGCAGCAGAACCAGACCGGTGGCGGCAACGTCAACCTGACGACGGAACAGCGCACCAAGATCCGCCAGAACGTGCTCGCCGGCGGTAACGTACCGCGGGCCACCAACGTGAACTTCTCGGTGAGCGTGGGCACGGTGGTGCCGACGAGGGTACGCGTCGTGGCGGTCCCTTCGGTCATCGTGGACATTCACCCCGAGTGGCGCGGTTACATGTACTTCGTGGTCGACGATCAGATCATCATCGTCGACCGCGGCCACCGCATCATCGCGGTGCTCGTGGTCTGACGCGATCTCGCGCCAGCAAGAAGGGGCGGCCGCGAGGCCGCCCCTTTCGCTTGTGCGCGGCGCCGCGCGGCCGGCGACGTCTGCGGTTCAGGCCCGCACCTCCTGGCGCTGGAACACCACGTAGGCGATGACGAACAGCAGGATCGAGCCCGCCACCAAGCCGACGATCTGCGGCCAGACGATCAGCACGCTTTGCAGGAGCGGGATGGGCGCGTCCGGGATCGCGCCGCGCTCCAGCAAGGCGAGGCCCAGGGCGGCGAGCATGGATTGCTGGGTCGAGCGCACCGAGGGGTCGAGCACCACCGCGACGATCTCGTTGAAGAGGACGCTCGGAGACAGCCGCGCGAACATCTGCCGGGTATCGAGAACGCCCAGGATGTCGGTGGCGCTGGTGACCGAATCCGCGAGCGCCGGCGAGAACAGCGGCCACAGGATGGTGAGGAACAGCCAGACCCCGAGCGAGACCAGCGCCGCGGTCGCCGCGGAGCGGAAGATGACCGAGAACAGCAGCGCGAGCGCGAACCAGAATCCGGCATAGGCGATCGTCACAACCAGCAGGATCAGGGCGCGCGCCATCTCCTCGGCATTGGGCGGCACTCCAAGCCCCAGCAATCCGAGTCCGATCACCAGCAGCCACAGTACGATCAGGCTCACCGCCAGGGTGAACAGCCCGGCGGTGAACTTCCCGAACAGCAGCGCGTCGCGGTAGATCGGCTGCGACAGCACGCGCGAGAGCGTGCGCCGGTTGTGCTCGCCGTTGACGGAGTCGAAGCCGAGCCCGATGGCCACCAGCGGCACCAGGAACGAGAGCAGCGCGACCAGCGGCAGCGGCCCGCCGCGGGTGAACAGCCGCAGGAACAGGAACGGATCCTCCGCCGTGATCTCCTTGATCTGATCGATGGCCCCGCGCACGACGGCGACCGCGGTCGCCACGATCAGCACCACCAGCACGACCACGAGGATGCTCGTGAAGTGATCGGCGATCTCCTTGATCGTCACGACCCCGAAGCCGTGCAGGGCCGAGCCTTCACGCCGCATGACGCTCTCCTTCATGGGTCTTGAAGTAGCCGGTATAGATCGCCTCGAGCGACGGCTCCTCGACCGACAGCCGCAGCAGACGGCCGCCGGCCGCGACCACCGCCGCCGCGGCTTCCGGGCGCACATCGCGATCGGCGTGGAGCAGGAACTTGTTGGGCCCCGCGGCCTCGACCCGCTGGACGCCCGGGATCGTCGCGATGCGCTCGGCGAGCCCCTGCCCTTCGGCCTCCACCTCGACGCGGAAACCGCCGCCGAGCACCTGGCGGCCGAGCTCCGGCACCGAGCCGATGAGCACGATGTTGCCCTGACTGAACAGCGCCACGCGATCGCAGACGCTCTGCACCCGCTCGAGCAGATGCGACGACAGCAGCACGCTCACGCCGCGATGCTTGAGGTCGCGGATGATGTTGAGCAGCTCGACCGTGGCCTGCGGGTCGAGCCCCGACGTCGGCTCGTCGAGGATCGCGATCTGCGAATCCTTCATCAGGATTTCGGCGAGCCCGAGCCGCTGGCGCATGCCGCGCGAGAAGGTCGCGACGCGCTTGTCGGTCACGTCCGCGAGCCCGACATGTCCGAGCGACGAGGTGATCTTCGCCTCGCGCTCGTCGCGCGGAAGCCCCATCAGCCGCGCGGTGTAGCGGAGATTTTCCGCCGCCGTCAGATTGTCGTAGAAGCCGACCTGATCCGGCAGGTAGCCGACTTGGCGCTTGACCGCGAGCGGCTCGCGCACGGGGTCGTGGCCGAGCACGCGGGCTTGGCCGTCCGAGATGTCGGTCAGCCCGAGCAGCATCAGGATGGTCGTGGTCTTGCCGGCGCCGTTCGGACCGAGCAGACCGAAGATCTCACCACGCGCCACCGAGAACGAAATGCCGTTGACGACGGCGACGCCGTTGTAGCGCTTGGTGAGCTTCTCGACCGCGATGACGTCGTTGTCGCTCATCGCCGGCCGAACCAGACCACGGCGCCGATCATGACCAGCAGGGCGCCGCCGATGAGCGCGATGCCGACGATGCCCCACAGGGTCGAGGTCGTGACCGCGACGCGGAACGACTGCGAGGCCGATTCACCGCGCGCCGCGGCGCGCACGGTGGTGACGTAGTCGCCGGCCACGGCCTTGGCGGCGGGCGTGACCATCGCCTGCACCTCCTTGGTCTCGTTGGGGGCGATGCGATCGACGGTCTTGGGCTCGAAGTTCACCTTCCAGCCCGAGGGAGCCGAGCCCGACAGCTCGACCTGCTCGGCCGCCGCGGTGCCGGAATTGGTCAGGATCACCGGGATCGAGGCCTCCTGGCCGGCCACCGCCTTGGCGCTGAGCACGCCCTCGCGGCCGGCAATGTCGATCTTCGGCTGTCCGGTGATGTCGAGGACGAGCTCGGCGGTGGCGGTGGCGTCATCCGCCGTCACCTTCGCCGTCACCTTGTATTTGCCGGCGGCGATCGTGTTCGGCGGCCGGACCTTCAGCTTGACGTCCTTCGACTGGCCGGGATCGAGCGGCACCGCGTTGAGCTCCTGACTGCCGTACTGCTCGGTAAAGGTGGCGTCGAAGTTCTGCGGCGCCTGCGCCGACAGGCTGGCCACGACCTTCTTGCCGCTCTCGTTCTTGATCGCGAGCTGGAACTCGAAGCTCGACTTGGAGGTGCCGCGCAGTTCCGGCAGCTGCGGCGTGAGCGTGAGCTTGGCCGGCAGGTCGGTCGCCAGCGTCACCGAGACCGGCAGCGAGGCATCGGTCGAGGCGCCGCGCGCATTCACGGTCAAGGCGGTGGTGCCGACGGGAGCATCCTTGGGCACGTCGAGGCGCAGCTCGAGCGATACGCTGCCGTTGGTCGGCGGGAGCGCCGCCGCCACGGGTTGGCCGTTGCCGATCAGCGTCGCGGTCCAGCCGGCCGGAACCCCGGAGATCGACAGCGTGAGCCGCTCCGGCGGCAAGCCGTAATTCTGCAGCTTGAGATTGATCGACGAGGTGGTTCCCGGCCGCAGCGTGACCGCGGGGTAATCGGTCAGCAAGAACAGCCCTTTGACGTCGCTTTTGGCTTCCTCCGCCTTTGCTGCAATGCAGAAAACGGCGAGGGCCGAAAGCACAGCCGACAACAGGGCGATAACACGATATCGCATGATGAGCGCTCCACGCGGTAAGGCAGCTGATTCGCTATTGGGTTGTTTTCGCTTTTGAATGACCCCTCCCGGCGACACCGAAAGGGTTCCGGGGTGCGGCAAGGATCAGCCAAGTATTGTTTCGTCCCCGGGGCGGAATTTCTTTCGTCCCCGCCCCGGAATCAATACACATCCTCGACATTTTTTGCGCCTCGGTGCCGCAGGCGCGTAGCCCACGCCTGCCCCGGCGCCCGCGTCATCCGCGCAGAACCTTCGGCCAGTCCACCTCGTCCTCGGGCAGTACCCAGGGCTCGGCCAGCGCCGCCGTCCGCCATTCGCTCCAGGCCGGCAGCGCCATCACCGCGTCCATGTAGGCGCGGGCGGCGGCGCCGACCTCTACGGCGTAGGTGTGGAAGCGGGACACCACCGGCGCATACATGGCGTCGGCGGCGCCGAAAGCGCCGAATAGGAAAGGGCCTCCTGCGCCGAACCGCGTGCGACAATCCGCCCACATCGCCTCGATGCGCCGCACGTTGGCCCGCACCTCGCCGGTGAGTTCGCGCCGCATGACCGGGCGCCACATGTTCATGGGCAGGTGCCGGCGCAACGGCACGAAGCCCGCGTGCATTTCCGCGGCGATGGCGCGGGCGTGCGCCCGCGCCGCGGCATCGGCCGGCCAGAGCCGCGCCTGCGGAAAAGTCTCGCCGAGATATTCCAGGATCGCGAGCGACTCCCACACCTTGACGCCCCCGTCGGCGAGCGCCGGCACCTTGCCGGTGCCCGACAGCCGGCCGACGCGCTCTTTGAAGTCCGCGGCGTTCAGCGAGATCACCTCTTCGTCGAAGGCGATGCCCGCGACCTTCATGGCGATCCAAGGCCGGAACGACCATGACGAGTAGTTCTTGTTGCCGATGACGAGCTTGAGTGCCATCCGCTCCTCTTACGACTTGCGTGCACCGGCGTCGACCGGCCCACCCGCGACCTTCCAGGCGCCGAAGCCGCCGGCGATATGGGCGACCGGCCGCAGGCCCATCCGCTGCGCCGTCTCCGTCGCCAGCGCCGAGCGTTGGCCCGCCGCGCAGAAGAACACGAAGCGCTTGTCGGCGGCGAAGACCGCCTTGTGATACTTGCTCTGCGGATCGACCCAGAACTCGAGCATCCCGCGCGGGCAATGGAAGGCGCCGGGCACGCGGCCCTCGCGGTCGAGCTCGCGAATGTCGCGCAGGTCGACGAATACCACGTCATCGCGACCATGCAACGCGAGCGCCTCCTCGACCGAGAGCGTCTCGACCGCGCGCTCCGCCGCCTCGACCAGCGTGGCGACATGGGTGGTGATGTTTTGCGGCATCGCTTGCTTGCCTCGTATCAACGGCCGCCCGGCATGGGTGCGGGGAACAGCGAAGAGCTCATCCCCATCAGCCAATAGACCAGCAGGCCGACCCATTCGCGCACGGCGGTGTCGGTGCGCCGCAGGCCGTCGCCGACGGTCGGAAACGGACGCAAGGCGTCGCCACTGCCACCTGTACGCCAGTCGACCGGATAGGGCTCGACGTCGAAACCAGCCTTGCGAAAGATGCCGATCGCGCGCGGCATGTGATAGGCGGACGTCACCAAGAGCCAGCGCTCGCCCGGCTGCGGCCGGGCAAGATCCTTGGAGAGGATCGCGTTCTCGAGCGTGTTGCGCGAGCGGTCCTCGAGCAGGACGCGCCCGCGCGGGATGCCGAAGCTCTCGAACACGCGCGCCGCGAACTCGGCCTCGGCGCCTTCGCCGAAGATCAGCGCGCCGCTGCCGCCGGAAAACAGGATGCGCGCGTCGGGATAGCGCAACGCCAGCTCGGCCGCGACGGTCAGGCGCTCGGCCGACTCGTTGAGTGCTACCTCGCTACGCGCCGCCGACACGTCGGGCGAAATCGCGCCGCCGAGCACGATGATGCCTGCCGGCGCGCCGTCCGCAGCGTTCCAGGGAGGAAAGCGCTCCTCCAAAGGAAGAATCAGCGCATTGCCGACCGGCGACAGGCCGAGGATCGCCAGCAGGATCAGGCTCGTGAAGGCGAGCCGACGCCCGGCGCGCGCGAAGCGCGTTGGTAGCAGCAAGAGGCCGAGGATTCCGATCGACATGACCAGGTTCGACGGAATGGCAAAAAAGCCCAGCACCTTCGAGATCACGAAGAACATGCGCGCATTCCTCGCTCCGTCATCCGGCACCTGGCTCGGCGCCACGCCGTGGCTGCGTCATCGCCGCTACTAGGATCGCTTCTTCCAGGCCTCGTATCGTGCCTTGGTCGCGTCGTTCATGGGATAAAGGCCGGGCAGCTTCGCGCCGCGCTCGACCTCGTCGACGATGAAGCTCTCCATGCGCTCGTGCTCGGCGCCCTCCTCGGCGACGAACGTCGCGAGATTCTGCGGAATCACCACCGCGCCGTCGTCATCGCACACGATGACGTCGCCGGGAAAGACGGCGCAGCCGCCGCAGCCGATCGGCTCCTGCCAGCCGACGAAGGTGAGGCCGTTGACCGACGCCGGCGCCGCAACGCCGGCGCACCACACCGGCAGGGCGGAGGCCACGACGCCCTCCTTGTCGCGCACCGCGCCGTCGGTGACCAGCGCGGTCACCTCGCGCTTGACCATGCGCATCGTGAGGATGTCGCCGAAGATGCCGGCCGAGAGGATGCCCATGGCGTCGGCGACCGCGATGACGCCGGCGGGCATCTCCTCGATGGCGCCGCGGGTCGAGATCGGCTTCGCCCAGCTTTCCGGCGTCGCGAGGTCCTCGCGCACCGGCACGAAGCGCAGCGTGAAGGCCGGGCCCGCGAGCCGCGCGCCACCGGGGACGAGCGGCTTCGGCCCGTTCATCCAGCAGCGCCGGATGCCCTTCTTCAGAAGCACGGTGGTGATGGTTGCGGTGGTGATTCCGCGCAGCGTGTCGTAAAGGGCGGCACTCATCGCAAGCCTCGTTGCCAACGCTTGGTGAAGCGGAGAAGTGTCTAGACCGGCACAATGCCGAGCCGCTGGTCGCGCCGGCGCAGCCAGCCCACGAACGGAATCGACGCCAGCACCATCCAGGCCTTGCCGACGATCTGGCCGGCCAGGAAATCGAGCGAGCCGAAGGCGAGCCACAGGAACACGATCGAATCCACGATCAGCCCGACCGCCCCTGACGCCGCCACCGCCACGACCAGCCCGCGCCGGGCGAGCGGGGTATAGACCGCGAGATCGGCGAATTCCGAGAGCAGGAACGCCGTCGCCGAGGCGAAGACCAGCGCGGGCGGCGCCAGCAGCGCCGAGAGCGCGGCGCCCGCAAGGATTGCGAGCGAAGCCGCCGCGACACCGAGCCGGCGCTGCACCAGGTCGCGCAGCACCAGCGCGATCCCCGCCATGGTGACGCCCGAGGGCGCCAGCACGTCCGGCGCCACCGGGATGAGGCAAGGTCCGTCGCGCAGGCACACCGTCCCCACGTGGCCGATCAGCCAGTTCGCCGCCGGAATGGTGAGCGCGAACAGGACGAGGAAGGAGAGCCCCTCGCGCCTGCGCCTCGTCTCGATCGCGGTCATCGCGCCGATTTCCACCTCGCAAAGCCGTCGGCCCGCAGCCGGCAGGCCGGACATTGCCCGCAGCCATAGCCCCAGTCGTGGCGGTGCGAGCGGTCGCCGAGATAGCAGGTGTGGGTGTCCTCGACCAGCACGTCGATGAGCGCGCTCCCGCCGATGTCGTGCGCGAGCGCGAAGGTCGCCGCCTTATCGATCCACATCAACGGCGTATGGATGACGAAGCGCCGCTCCATGCCCAGGTTGAGGGCGAGCTGCATGGCCTTGATGGTGTCGTCGCGGCAGTCGGGATAGCCGGAGAAATCGGTCTCGCACATCCCGGCGACGAGATGCTTGACGCCGCGCCGGTAGGCGAGCGCCCCGGCGAAGGCGAAGAACACGAGATTGCGGCCGGGCACGAAGGTGGTCGGGAGCCCGCTCTCGCCGATCTCGATCGCGACCTCGCGCGTGAGCGCGGTGTCGGACAGCTCCGCGAGCGCGTCGAGGCGGATGAGGTGATCCTCGCCCAACCGTTCGGCCCAGGCCGCGCGCAGCGGCGTCATATGCGCGCGCACGCGTTCGCGCGCATCGAGCTCGGCGCGGTGGCGCTGGCGATAGTCGAAGCCCACGGTCTCGACGCGCGCGAAACGCTCGAGCGCCCACGCCAGGCACACCGTCGAATCCTGTCCGCCGGAGAACAGGACGAGGGCGCTGTCAGGATCGATCGAGCTCACGGCGGATTCCGCTTCATGCGAAAGGGTTCACGCAAATCGCCACCATCGCGGTGTATCGTCCCCGAAAGCGGGGGCCCATATTCCAGAGGTCACCGAGTGAGGCACAATGGGTCCCCGCTTTCGCGGGGACGACATCCGGGCAATTCACGCACGCTGGTCACTCCGCTGCTTTTCCGGCCTGCTTTCCCGGCTCGTAGGCGAGCTTGCGCGCGAGCGTCGCGAGCTCGCAGCCTTCGCAGTAGCGGCGATCCTTGAAGTCGATCCAGTTGTGCGCATAGATGTTCTCGGCCGCGATGTCGTAGCGCTCCTGCAGGAAGCGCACCAGCATGAGCCAGGCCTGCACCTGCTCGCGCGTCGCGGGCTTGGCGACATCGGGATAGTTGCCGACGAATTCCACGCCGATCGAATTGGTCTTGATCACGCTGCGATAGGTCTTGGAATTGTCGATGTACTTGTTGTCGTTGCGGTTGGCGCCGTCGCCGTGGGTCGGGATCGCGGTCTCGGCGGTCGACCAGTAGACGGTGCCGTCGGTCTCCACCCAGATCATCACGCCGCGCTTGGTCGGATCTTTCGCCTGTCCCTGCGCCATCGCCTTGGCCGAGCCCGCCGGACCTTCGGTCTGATGCACGATGATGTTGCGCCAGCGGCTGGCCTCGGCCGGCGACCCGAGCGGATGCAGGTAGACGATGTTGAGGCCGGGAACCTGCGGCTCGCCCGCGCGCTTGGCGAGCTCGCGGAACGCCGCCGGCAGCGCGGCCGGCTGCGGGAGAACAACGGCGGCCGGTTCGTCCGCAGGTGCCGCCGCCAAAGGTCGCGGCCGCGGCAACGCCGATTCCGGGACCGCCGCTCCGATCGGGAGAAGCGCCAGCAGCGCCGCGCACGCAAGCAGCCGAGGCAATTTCGATTCCGGTCGCATGCCGATCGGACCTCAGTCCCACTCGGGCGAGCCGGAATAGGCGTAGTCGACGATGCGGCCGTCGCGATGCGCGAGCCGGGCGATCTCCGCCATCTCGGCCTTGCTGAGAGCGAAGTCGAAGATCGCGAGATTTTCCTTGAGCCGCTCGACGCGGCTGGTGCGCGGGATGACGACGATGCCCTGCTGCACCAGGAAGCGCAACGCCACCTGCACCGCCGTCTTGCCGTGGGCGGTCGCGATCTTCGCCAGCACCTTATCGCGCTTGACGCCGCCGCGCGCCACCGGGCTGTAGGCCACGACCGCCATGCCGTGGCGGGCGCACGCAGCGATCACCTTCGACTGATCGATGAACGGATGCACCTCGATCTGGTTGCAGACCAGCGGCTCGTCGGCGAGCCCGACCGCCTCCTCGATCAGGGCGACGGTGAAGTTCGAGACGCCGATGTGGCGCGCGAGCCCTTCACGCTTGACCTTGCACAGCGCGCCGATCGTCTCGCGCAGCGCGATCCGCGGGTTCGGCCAGTGCAGCAGCAGGAGATCGACCGGCGCAAGCTTGAGCCGCGTCAGGCTCTCCTTGGCGGCGCGCTCGAGCTCGCGCGCCGCGAAATGCGAGGGCCATATCTTGGTGGTGACGAACACCTCCTCGCGCGCGACGCCGCTGGCGCGCAGGCCCTCGCCGACCTCGTACTCGTTGTCGTAGAGCTCGGCGGTATCGACGTGCCGGTAGCCGAGCCGCAGCGCCTCCTCGACCATGCGCGCGCAGGTGCGCCCGCGCAGCTCCCAGGTGCCGAGACCGACCAGCGGAATGCGGGCGCCATGGGCTTCGACGACCTCGGTACTTCGAGCCATTGCCGCGACCTCACCTGCCCTCGGCATTATCCAGGAAGCCGAGCAGAAACAGCGCCCGGCGCGCGGTCTCCCGGTTCTCGCAGAAGGCGCTCATCGGGGAGGCCATGGTGCCCTGGAAAAAGTCCCAATAGAAGTCGCAGGTCCGCTTGCGCGAGTCGATCCAGGCGCGCTGCATCAGTCGCAGCTTGATCTTCTGCTTGGCGTCGAGCTTGTCGCGCAGGCGGCGGAACGTCTCGTTGAGGATGTCGTCCCAGACCGCGAATTCGCGCGCCGCGCAGGCCACCTGATCCGCGGTCGATTTCGCCTTGTCGTCATCGGCGCAAGGGTCGGCAACCACGCCGATGCAGCGCTCGCGCTCGCGCCCCTGTGCGGACTTTATGCAGGATTGCACCTTGGCGGAATCGTCCGCATCCGGCTTCTCGGCCCGGCTCGGCGTGGCGGCGAGCATCAGCGCAGCGCAGATCAGCGTGACGACCTTGAGCATGGGAGCGCTCCTCGAGGCACTAAGTCAATCATCCCATTTGGGCGCGTGCGGCGGATCGACCACGCGCCCGCCGGCCTGCTTGAGCGCGCCGATCTCGCCCATTTCGGCGGCGCTCAGCTTGAAATCGAACACCGCCAGATTGGCGGCGAGATGATCGGAATTGGCCGTTCGCGGGATCGGCACGATGCCCTGCTCGACGAGATAGCGCAGCGCGACCTGCGAGGAGCTCTTGCCATGCGCCTTGCCGATGCGCTCGAGCACGGCGTTGCCCGGCACCTTGCCGCGGGCGAGCGGACAATAGGCGGTCACCGCGAGGCCGCGGCCGCGGCATGCCGCCACGACTTTGCTCTGGTCGATGAACGGATGCACCTCGATCTGGTTGGTCACCAGGGGCTCGCTCGCGAGCTTGGCCGCGCGCTCGAGCAGCGCGGTGGTGAAATTCGCGACCCCGACGTGCCGCGCGCGCCCGTCGCGCCTGGCCTTGCACAGGACGCCGAGCGTCTCCTCGAGCGGAACCGCCGGATTCGGCCAATGGATGAGCAGCAGATCGACCCAGGGCAGTTTCAGCTTGGCGAGGCTGTCGTCGAACGAGCGCTGGAAATCCGCGGCGGCGAGCTTGTCGTGGTAGACCTTGGTGGTGACGAAAACGTCCTCGCGCGCGAGACCGGCGTCACGCAGCCCCTGCTGCAGCCCCTCCCCCACCTCGGCCTCGTTACCGTAGCGCTCGGCGG
>Ga0081455_10004940_pt1 | contig 14739 bp, 13 predicted proteins | sample TabmetS3T2R1_FD_70207 | JGI IMG/M metagenome (GOLD analysis project Ga0081455, IMG submission 70207) | Tabebuia heterophylla rhizosphere microbial communities from the University of Puerto Rico - S3T2R1 | ecosystem: Host-associated > Plants > Roots > Rhizosphere ... | reverse complement strand
CAACGTTTTCGAGCGCGACAAGAATACGTGCCAGTACTGCGGTGAGCTTTTCGACCGCAGCGAACTCAATCTGGATCACGTTGTCCCGCGCGACCGCGGAGGAACGACCACGTGGGAGAACGTAGTTTGCTCATGCATCAGCTGCAATACGCGAAAAGGCAACCGTCTCCCGCGCGAAGCGCACATGAGCCTGATCCGCAAACCGAAGCGGCCCAAGTGGAGGCCATTTGTACACGTCACATTCTCTGCGCCGCAACACGACCTCTGGAAACACTTTGTCGATCTCGCGTACTGGAACGTCGAACTGAGCGACTAGAGGCTCCCCTTTCGCCTTGTTATTCGTTGAAGCATTGAAGCGTTAAGGCGGCACCCGCTTCAGCGCTTTAACCCGTTATCGCTTTAACGCATCTAAGATCGGCTGCGGATAAACGCCCAGCCAGATCGTAGCGATGATCAACGCGCTGATAGCTAGGCGTGACAGTCCGTTCACAGGGATCTTGTCACCTTTCCCGCTGGACTGCCAGTACATCGCGCGAATGACTTTAAGATAGTAATAAAATCCGCAGCCAACCGTGATGACTCCAACCACGACAAGCGCCGTCTGATGCTGCAAGATTGCGGCGTAGAAGATAAAAAACTTTCCCAGAAATCCTGCTGTGAAAGGGACTCCGGCAAGCGAGATCATTCCAATCAACATCGCGAAAGCAAGGAAAGGCGAGCGCCTGGCCAAGCCATCGAAATCCGCAATTTGTTCCCCGGTTTGCTGGGCCACAATTATCAAAACCGCAAAGCTCAACAGCGTCATGAGCAGGTAAGCAACGAGATAAAAGCCTATGGCTGCCGCGTCGAAACATGCCACGCCGATCAGCAGATAGCCGGCATGCGCGATACTCGAGTAGGCAAGCAATCGTTTAAGGTTGCCTTGCGGTAAAGCTGCAAGGTTTCCGTAGATCAAGGTAAGCAGCGCAATCACGACAATCAGGCGCTGCGTCTGAGGCAGTGCCAGGAATGGCTGTAACACTCGGAGAAGAACAACAAATCCCGCCGCCTTCGAACCGACGGAAAGATATGCGGTCACTGGCGTAGGTGCGCCCTGGTAAACATCCGGAACCCAGATCTGGAACGGTACGGCAGCAATCTTGAAACCAAGCGCTACCAAAACGAGTACCATACCCAACAGCGCTGCACTATGGTCTGTTGCTGGATTACCTAACGCGTCCGCAATTCGTTGCAGATTTGTCTGGCCGGTTACACCGAAAATCCAGGCGATCCCGTAAACGAGAAACGCTGTCGAAAGCGCACTCAGCACGAGATATTTTGTTCCTGCCTCGAGAGTAATTGGATTGCGCCGGGTGAAACTGACCAGCACGTAAAAAGAAATAGTCACCAGTTCCAGCGAAACGAAGATAAAGACGAAATCGATTGCAGATACCAGGTACATCAGCCCCGCGCATGTGAAAATAGGCAGCGCAAAAAATTCGCCGAGACCCGCCTGAAAGCTCTTACCCGGAAAGGAAGCGCGTAACACCGGCGCATAGTCGGTCATCAAGATCAGCACGAGGATTGTGGTAAGCAGCGAGAATCGCTTGAAGAAAATCGACAGACGATCCGCGGTATAAAAGCTCCAGAAGCCGCTTGCCGCATCGGTCGAAGGGCCCGGAGCTACGAAGAAGCTTGCCACGAGGACCAGTGCGAGACCGGCAATGGCTCCGTACGCGAGCAGTCGTTTATCGATTTTCGTGACAAACGCTTCCACTAACAGGACCGCCATCCCGAGTACCAGCACTCCGATTTCAAGTTCTGGCGCCGTGATCGTCATCGTTTGTTCGCGGCCAAATATGTCTGAAACGCAGGTGTCACAATTCGCACAAGAGATTGCGGAAAGAATCCGTAGCAAAGAAGCGCGCCAACCAACAACGCCACCGGCACACGTAACACCGGTCGAAGATCAATCAGCCCCTTCCACCGCTCGTTCATCGCGCCCATGAATGTTTTGCGATAAGCTCGCAGCATATAAACCGTCGAGATAACCACTCCCCAGAGCGCGAGCACAGTGGCGATTTGGAAAATGTGAAAATGGTCCATTTCCCAGCCGTTCTTGAACGCGCCGAAAAAGATCATGATTTCCCCGGCAAAATTCGCGAGACCGGGCAGACCGATCGCAGCAAATACGCCAAAACCAAAAGCGAGGCTGGCAAAGGGCATCACTTTGGCAATCCCGCCCAGTTCATCAAAAACCAACGTGCCGGTGCGCCGCCGCAATTCTCCGGCAAGCCCGAAGAGCAATGCAATCGAAAGGCCGTGAGCAAACATCAACACCACGGCGCCGGTGGTGGAAAGAATCGTAGCGCTGGCAACGCCGAGGAAAATGTAACCCATGTGCATCACGCTGGAGTAACCTAGCGTCCAGTCGAGTCGCCTTTGCGCGATGGTGACCAGGCCAACGTAGATGATGTTCCCGAGCAGCAATACTACGAGCAGAGTAGCCCAGTGATGAACGCCTTCAGGAAGCAGGGGAATCGCCAAACGCAGAAGACCGTACAAACCGAATTTTTTTAACACTCCGGCATGTAACATTGCTGCTGGCGCAGGAGCCGAAGCGTATGCTTCCGGAGCCCAGGTATGAAATGGAAAAAGCGAAATAAGAATTCCAAAACCAATAAGCAGCAGCAGGTATACGTGGTGTTGTGCGTCGGCCGAAATCTGACCGAGGCTGGCGGCGGCGGTTAACGCGCGAATATCAAAGCTCCGTGCATCTGCGGGAAAGCTTTGATAAAGCAGGATCAAGCCAAGCAGCAGGATGAAACTGCCGATCGCCAGATAGATGGTGATCTTCCAGGCGGCCGCGACACGATTTCCGCTGCCCCAGATCCCGATCAACAAGAATGTGGGAATCAGTGCGAGCTCATGAAACGCGTAAAAGAAAAACAAATCGATCGAGGCAAAAGCGCCGATAGCGCCGCCTGAAATAAACAAAAGACACGCGTAGAATGCATTTTCGTACTTCTCGATCGCGCCTGTGAACCAAATGGCGGCCAGTGTGACGATCGTCGCGAGCAATACCATTACGAGACTCAAGCCGTCGATTCCCGTCGTAAAACCCAGGTGCCATTCCGGAGATATTGTGAACGAGGTAACGTGCTGAAAATCGTTTTGGCCCTGGTGGAAAGACACCAGGAGAAACAACGCCGCCGCAAACGCCAAAACCGATGCGCCTAAAGCCGTCTTACGCGCAGGCGCGCCAACCATGATCAAGATGGCAGCGATGATTGGGCAGAAAATGATGAACAAGACCATTATCGGAAAACAGCGAAGTAGATGATGGCGACGACACCAAGGCCGAACAGAAACGCGTAAGCTTGCAGGTTCCCAACTTGAATCAGTCGAAGCAGTGCCCCGATTCCCCAGGTTCCGCGGCTGCTACCATCGACTGCGGCCATATCAATGATCCATCGATCAAAGAAAGCAGAGAAGCGCGCGAGCAATTCCTGCGTCCAGTTGATTAGCCAGGCATAAAGCTCATCGAAATAAAACTTGTGGCGCAGGATCTCAACATCGATCGGGTCGCCTGTTCGGTTGCGGTAAATTGCAATCGCCAGTCCGCTTCCCACGATCAGTGCCCCGAACGCCAGGGCAGGAACAAACAAGGTGGCTGCCTTCTCAGTCGGGAGCGCTAGAAAGTTTCGTGCGAAAAATCCAAACCCACCCAACGCAGCGAGAATTGCCAGCACGATCAGCGGTCCTGTCATCACGAGTGGTGATTCCTTGCTTTGGCGTGCGACGTCGCTGCGTGTATCACCGAAAAAGACGATGATCAGCAACCGTACAACATAAAACGCCGTCAGAAACGCTGTGAGCAGGCCCACGACGAAGATCGGGATGTTGCGTTCGTAGGCGACGGCGAGGATTGCGTCTTTGCTGAAAAAGCCGCTGAAAGGAGGACAGCCGATCAACGCGAGGGCACCAATCGTGAAGGTGATAAATGTGATTGGAAGTTTCCGAAAAAGACCTCCCATTTTCCAGATGTTCTGCTCGTGATGAAGCATCACGATGATCGAGCCAGCACCGAGGAAGAGAAGCGCTTTGAAAAACGCATGGGTAAACAGATGAAACATGGCCGCGTCGTTTGAGGCGAGACCCACCGCCATCACCATGTAGCCAAGCTGGGAAAGCGTTGAGTAGGCCAGTATGCGCTTGATGTCGTTTTGCTGCGTTGCGATTAACGCTGCCATTGCCGCGGTGATGGTGCCGATCCACGCGACGACCAAAAGCGCACTCTGGGACGCTTGAATGACAAACGCGACACGGACCAGCATGTAAACACCCGCCGCGACCATTGTCGCGGCGTGGATGAGTGCCGAAATCGGTGTCGGCCCTTCCATCGCGTCCGGTAACCAGACGTGCAGCGGAAATTGCGCTGACTTACCAACCGCTCCGCAAAAGATTAGGAGCGCGGCGATTGTCAGAAATGCCGGGTGACCTGCCAAGCCCGGCATCCGCGGTGCGACCTCCGAAAAAGTAATCGAACCGGTCGCCATCCAAACCATCAGGATCCCGATCATGAATCCAAAATCACCAATACGAGTGGTGATGAATGCTTTGTTCGCCGCAGCTGCAGCGGCGTTGCGGTAGAACCAATGGCCGATCAGAACGTAGGAAGTAAACCCGACCAGTTCCCAAAAGATGAAGAGCATGACAAAGTTGTTCGCGAGAACGATCCCCAGCATTGCGAACATGAAGAGCGAAAGTGCCGCAAAATAACGCGATTTACCTTCGTCATCTCGCATGTACCCCAGCGAGTAGATATGGATCGTTGCTCCGACACCGGAAACCAGCACGAGCATCGTCTTGCTTAATTGGTCCAGCGTAAAGCCGAGCGGCACTTTGAAAGCGCCGGCAATATCGATCCAATTGAACTCAGCCGCGGTGATACCGGACTGCGTGAAGACCAAACAACTGCACGTAAAGCTCACGAGGACCGCCGCGATCGAGATAAAACTGCTCACTGCTTTCCATCGGAGTGTGAAGAGTGTGATAACGACAGCGCTGGTCAGCGGCGCAACGAGAATGATCCACGGCAAAATTGAATTCATCAGAACGTTAAAATTTCAGGCTACTGATGTCGTTGACGTCCGTTGTCTGTCGCGTCCGGTAGAGCGCGACGAGAATGGCCAGGCCGACTGCTACTTCGGCCGCGGCGACTGTGATGATGAAGAACACGAATACTTGCACGTTGTAATCCGGCAAGCCGTCCAGACCAACGCGGAACCGCGAAAAAGCGACGAGTGACAGATTTGCCGCGTTCAACATTAGTTCCAGCGCCATGAGAATGATGATGAGATTGCGCCGTAGTATCACTCCGGCGAACCCGATCACGAAGAGAATGCCGCTTACGATGAGATAATCGCCGAGTGTGATCATGTTATCGAGGCTGACGTTTGCTCAAGAGCACGACCCCAATCGTCGCCACCAGCACCAAAAGGCCGACGATTTGAAACGGCAGATTGTAATTTCCAAAGAGTGCCGCGCCGACGTTTCGAACGTCATCGATTGTCGACCCTGGCAGTGGCGGAAACCTTTTGTGCGCAATGGCGAAATGACTGACCACCGAAAAAATCTGACCTAACAAGATTAGAACAACGGCGAGTCCGCCAGCTGTAGCCAGCCAGTTGATTTGGCGGCCTTCTTCGGCGCGAAGATCGAGAAGCATGATAATGAAGAGGAACAGCACCATCACTGCGCCCGCGTACACCAGCACTTGAATGATTCCGATGAAATAAGCGTTGAGTGACATGAATAGCGCCGCCAAACCGAGAAAAGACACCACCAAGCTCAAGGCGCTCGCAACGGGATTGCGGTTTATGACGACGGCTGCTCCGAAGATCAGCGTTAGCAAAGCAAAGATCCAAAACAGAAACGGTGACATGAGCTATTGGAGTGAGGGAGTAGTGGAGCAATGGAGATGCAGATTCTTATCCCTATTCGTCTCCCCACTGCAACAACACTCCATTACTCCAGTTCTGCTCATTTTTTCTTGTTCCATTTCAGGACGACGCCGTGCATTACTCCGCCGATCTCGAGGAGTTTCTCCTTGTGATGCACCATGTCTGCACGGGTATAGCCGGTAATGGCGTAATCCTTGCGCAGAAAAATCGCCTGCTCGGGGCAAACCTCTTCACACATGCCGCAGTAAATGCAGCGGATCATGTCGATATCGAAGGCCTCGGGGTATTTTTCGACTTTGGCGAACCGGTCGGTTGAGGAAATCTCGCCGGGAATAATCTTGATCGCGCGTGGCGGACAAATGAATTCGCAAAGCTGACACGCAACGCAACGCACACGCCCGTCTTCATCCCGAACGAGCGCAGGCGCGCCGCGATAATAGTTCGGCAGATTGCCGTCCCATTTTTGCTCCGGGTACTGCATCGTAACCTTGGTGCGTCCCAGCAACAGATTTTTAAAATGCTTAAACGTGATTGCCAGACCAGCCACGATAGCTGGCAAATACAATCGTTCGCGCCAGTTCAGCTTGGGTCGTGGAACGGTGATGGTCATGGATTAATCTTCCTCTACCTCTACCGCTTCGTCTCCTATCTCGCCGTATTCACCTGACTGTTCGGCAATTCGGCAGCCTAAGTGGTCGAGCATTGTGAAAAGCATCTTCACAATCTCTTCCAATATCGCCTTCCCCTTTACAATCGTGTCCCGGGCACAGCAGCGCCGCGCGACAAGCAGATCGAGACACGCCGCCGATTCCAAAGCTGAACCGTGTGCGATTTGAAAAAACCGGGCTCGATCTTTCTTCGAGAACTTGCCATTCCCCTCCGCGATGTTCAAAGCGATGCTATCGCCTGAACGTTCCAGATGATCGCGGGTAGACGTCTTCTTTGTTAACGCGTCGATAAGATCTTGTGACCAGGTTGCAAATTCTAGCGCGCGTTGATAAACCGTCAGCTTTTCGTGATGAAATGGCATAGAAGGGAGGGTTGGATTTGATTGAGATTAAGAGGGAGAGGAAGAGGAAGATTACGATCGAATAAAAGGCAAAATCGCTGCGACGATGAAAATGTTGACTAGTGCAATCTCAAAGAAGAAAAGCCAGCCGAGACGCATCAGTTGATCATAGCGAAATCGGGGAAGAGTCCATCGCACCCACATGAAGAAGAAAATGATGATGGCGACCTTTGCGAAAAAGACTGCAATGTTGATCAAACCAAAGATCCATCCGTGAGAGCCATCGGGAATTCCCGGGAAATGCCAGCCGCCAAAAAATAACGTCACGATCACGGCAGACCCCGTGATCATCGCCGCGTATTCGCCCAGGAAGTAGAGAGAGAACTTCATCGAGCTGTATTCGGTGTTGTACCCGCCTGCCAGTTCCTGCTCGGCTTCGGGAAGATCAAATGGCAGTCGGTTTGTTTCGGCGAAAATGGCGATCGTGAAAACGAGGAACGAAATGATCATTGGAATGGCGAGCAACCATTTCCACGGATTCGTCCAGTCCCCGATAAACGGTGCAATGAACCAACCGTGCTCAATCTGGTAACGCACCACGCTGGTGAGACGCAAATTGCCTACCAGCAGAAAAACGGGAATAACAGCCAGACCGAGCGAAAGCTCGTAAGAGAGCATTTGCGCGCTGGAACGAATTCCGCCAAGAAACGGATACTTGGAATTCGACGCCCAACCACCAATGACGATCCCGTAAACGCCAAGCGAAGCGATGGCGAAGACGAAAAGAATTCCAACGTTCACATCGGCGATTACCATCGGGACTCCGAACAACGTACTGCCAAAAGGGACGACGGCGATGGTGATGATGGCCGGCATCACCGCCAGACAGGGTGCGAGCCAGTAATAAAATGTATTTGCGGCGCGCGGCGTGAAATCCTCCTTCAGCAACAATTTGAACATGTCGGCAATTGGCTGAAGAAGGCCGGCGGGTCCGACGCGGTTCGGACCCAGCCGATCCTGAATTGCAGCGCTGACTTTCCGCTCGGCGTAAACCGCGTAGGAAACCATTGGCAGGATCACGATAAACAGAATTCCGACGATCTTGAGCAGCGATGTAATTACGAAGAAAGAATCCATCACTGTTCTCCTTAGCTGTGGTGGGTTCCAACCGCTGCAGCATCGCGGGCTTCATCGACCTGTCGCCTTACGGAGCGACGTCTTGTCTGGATCGCAACCGCTTCCTGGATTGCTTCTTCGTCTCTCGGATGCATGGGCGGCAGTTCTTCCATTTGCAAAATGTGCACGCCGAGATCGCCGATCTTGTTCAAACTCAACCCCGCAAATTGCGGGACAGTCTCGCCGATTCGGCGAAACACGTCGTCTATTGAGAGAATAGAGTCGCCTCCACCGACTGCCTGGAGCAAGTCGCGTAAAATTTCCCAATCGTCGCGCGCGTTACCCGGCGGCCGCACCGCGCGATTTAATCGTTGCAATCGGCCTTTGCCATTGACCATCGAACCGCGCTTCTCCGCGAAACCGCATCCAGGAAGAACGACGGTCGCCTTTTTTGTCGCCTCATTCGACAAAACATTCATCATGATCAACACGGGGATCTGCGCGAGTTGTTCGACGGCGATTCCCAAATGCATTGCATTTTCCTTCAAAATCAGCAGCGCTTTGATTTTTCCTGACTTCACTGCGTCTGAGATCGCAACCAGGTTTGCCCCTGGTTCAGATTTGGATCCGAGAATCAATCGTGCCCCGTTTGTATTCGGGTTGCGGTCTTCGCTGAGGAGGATGTTATCACCGGGATCGCGGCGCGGGACGATGTCGATCCAATCCGTGCCTAACGACTTGGCCAACTGTGACGTGAGCCAAAGCTCCTCGTTCGTCATACGTCCTGAGGCAATGATGGCAATTTCCGGACCGGAGAACTGTTTTAGCTGAAGAGCCGTCTGCCCAATTGCGGTAGGCCAGTCAGTATATGCGAGTTGTCTATCGACATAAATCTGTGGCTCGAGCAAACGATCTTCAGCTTCGAGGTACTTGAAGTTCAGCCGTCCGTAATCGCACATCCAGCATGAGTTGACGTGATCGTTCTCGCGCGGCGTCTGTCGGTAAACCACATCCTCGCGCGACCCAATGATGGTATTGCAACCTGTGGCGCAACTGGTGCAAATGCTTTTGGTTTCCTTCAGGAACCAGACGCGCATCTTGAAACGAAAATCCGTGGAAGTGAGCGCGCCGACCGGGCAGATATCGACGGTATTAAGAGAGTAATTATTTTCCAGCCTCTTGCCGGGATGCGCGGTCAACGCCGTGTAACTACCGCGGTCCACGAACCCGAGCACGTCGTCCTGCGCGATCTCCTGACAAAAACGAATGCAGCGCGAACAGAGAATGCAGCGTTCATCATCGAGTGTCACCCGCGGCCCGAGCACGACGTTTTTCGGTTTCTTGACTTTGTGTTCGAGGAAACGCGATTTGCTCGTGCCGAAATCGACGCTGAACTCCTGTAACCGGCATTCGCCTGCCTGATCGCAGATTGGACAATCGAGCGGATGATTGATGAGTAGGAACTCCATCACGCCGCGCTGGCATTCCTTCACCAAGGGAGAATTGGTCCGTACGCCCATTCCTTCGGCGATATCTTGCGCGCAGGAAATTTGGGGGCGGGGCATCCAGTTTATGATTGGCTTGTTATCAGGTCCAAGCTCCGGTTTCCGATCCGGTCCGAGTCTTGGAAATCCCATTTCGATCAGGCACATCCGGCAATTGCCGGGTGAACTCAGTTTCTTGTGATAACAATAGCGTGGCACGAAACTGCCAGCCTGTTCGCACGCCTCAATCACCCGTGTGCCTTTTGGAAATTGATGCCACACGCCATCAATCTGGACGTTCAGCAGCTGCGGTGATGGAGCTGGATCGGCCATTATCTTGGTTTTGATTTAAATCGTGCCTGCTGCTCCAGCTTTCTCCCAGCCGGGATCGTGTGCCATCGGAACCGTAGGAATTGTTTCCTGTTCAATGAGTTCCTCAGAAGTGTATTCCGGTGGCAGCGGAGGCGGCATCGGTTTTTGGGCGCGGGCTGCGAATTCTTCGGGGAATTTTTGGACAAAACTTTGCGTTGGCCAGGCGCACGCTTCACCAAAGGCACAGATGGTGCGGCCGGCGATATTGTCACCAATAGTCTTCAGTGTGTGTGGATCCTCTGTTACACCGCCGCCGCGCAACATCCGATCCGTGATTTTCTTCATCCAAAGCGAACCCTCACGGCACGGTGTGCACTGGCCGCAGCTTTCGTGCGCATAAAACTCGTTGATGTTATTGAGCACCCAAACCACGTCGCGAGAGTCATCGAGCACGATGACACCGCCAGAACCGGCCATCGAACCAGCGGCGGCCAGGGAGTCGAAATCGATTGGGATTTCGTCGATCGACATCTCGCGGTCGATTGTTGATCCATCGGGCTGGTGTTGCTTCAGTTTGAACCGCTCATCAGCGCGAAGAACCTTGGCAGAGCTTCCTCCGGGAATGACCGCCTTGAGTTTCCGTCCCGGTTTCATTCCACCGGCCATTTCATAAATAAGCTGGCCCATCGTCACGGCGCCGACTTCGATTTCGAAATAACCCGGCCGCTGCACGTCTCCGCTCACACAAACGATTCTTGTGCCGGTATTGTTAGGCCGGCCCAGGCGGGCATACTCCGCGCCGCCCATGGCGATGATGTGCTTCACATGGCAAAGCGTTTCCACGTTGTTCACGATTGTCGGGCACATGTAGAGGCCCAGCACCGCTGGGAAATACGGCGGCTTGATTCGCGGGTAGCCGCGCTTGCCTTCCAGCGATTCGATCAGGCCAGTCTCTTCGCCACAGATATAAGCGCCTGCCCCGCGATGGACGTAAACCTCGGCGTCGAATCCCGAGCCCAGAATGTTTTTTCCAAGAAAATTATGCTTACGTGCTTCTTCGATGGCGCGCTCAAGGATTTTGGCGCCTTCCGGGAATTCACCTCTGATGTAGATGTAAGCCGTGCGCGCGTTCAACGCGAAACAGGAGATTAGAATTCCTTCGAGCAATTGATGTGGATCTTCATGGACGATGTAACGGTCCTTAAACGTGCCTGGCTCAGACTCGTCGGCATTACAAATCAGGTACACCGGCCGTTTCTCGTCGGATTTGATGAAGCTCCACTTCAAGCCACACGAAAAACCCGCGCCGCCTCGGCCGCGCAGTCCCGAATTCTTGACCTTGTTCACAATCTCGGCGCGCGACATCGTTAGTGCCTGCTTCAATTGGTCGTAACCGCCAGCGCGCAGGTAACAGTCGATGTCTGTGGTCCAATCGTCGCGTCCGAGGTCCTTGAAAATCAATCGATGCTCTAGAGGATGCGGAGGCGTGCGATGCCCAGGTTTTTGGGTTTGAAAAAGCTCCGTCACAGAGTCGGGGTGAACGCTTTCGCGCAGCTCCTCGTTTACCATGCAAACGGGCGCCGTGCCGCAACTCGCCAGGCATTCAACGAATTCGACGCTGTAATTTCCATCGGCGCTAACCGAAATCGGATTGTGCATTCCTTCACCCTGGTGATCGCGCTTGATTCCGGTCGCCGCGCATAAATTCTCCATTAACCGATAGCTGCCGGCCATGGCGCAGCTGAGCGTGCGGCAGACACGGATATGCGTTCTGCCCGCGGGCTCCTGGCGATACATCGGATAAAAAGTGACCAGCTCGAGAATGTTGATCGGCTCGAGTCCGAGCTTTGCAGCGATCCAGGTTACCGCGTTTTCGCTAATGAAACCGAAGTGTTCCTGCCACAAGTGAAGTAGCGGCATCGCCGCGCTCCGCTGATGATCGTGCGGGTAGCGCGCGATTGCCTCATCCATTTTCCGCTCCAACTCGGCGGGAACACGCGCGTTCGTCGAGTCCACGATAGTGCGAAATTACTTGGACAATGTGCTGTCCTTCGACTGCACCTTGTCGTCTTTGAAAACAATGGTCACCGTATCCTTACCCTGTCGGTAAACGTAGGTCGTCTTTTTCATGATACCGAGATCTTCACTGGGGCTGGAGGTGGGGTGCCCAAGAATTGATTCCACTTGTTTCTTTGACATTCCCACTTCGACCTCATCCACGTTCGCCTTGCTAATGCGTTTGCTTGGACTGCACGAGACTCCAACAGCGAGCACGAGGACGAGCAAAAATCTGGATATTGATCGCAACACATTCATCTGTCGCATTCTCCCATCACGAAGTCCAGACTTCCCAGCACCGCTGGCACATCGCTGACCATGCAACCCGGCAAAAGATCCGGGAGGATACTCAGGTTCACAAATGACGGCGCGCGAATCTTCAAGCGATAAGGTACACCGCCGCCCCTGCTGTTGATATAAAAGCCGAGCTCGCCTTTTGGATTTTCCGCTGCGAAATAGACCTCGCCGGAAGGCGCGTCGAGTCCCTCGGTCACAACAATAAAATGATGGATCAACTCTTCCATTTTGGTCATGACGCGCGATTTGGGTGGCACCATGTTTTTCCAATCGGCTACGTTAATCGGGCCATCCGGCAACTTATCGATTACCTGACGCAGGATGCGGACGCTTTGGCGCATTTCCTCAATTCGTACCAGATAACGATCGTAACAATCTCCAGCGGTGCCGATCACCACATCAAAATCATACTGCTCGTAATCGAGATACGGATGTTTGCGACGCAAATCGTGCTCAATGCCACTGCCACGCAAATTCGGACCCGAGAGGGCGTAAGCGATCGCCTGCTCCTTGGAGATCACACCAATATCTCGTGTTCGATCGACAAAAATGCGATTACGCGTGAGCAATCTGTCGCACTCGTCGAGGCTTGGATTGAATTCATCCAGGAATTTCGTCAGCTGCGGGATGAAGCCTTCTGGAAGATCGCGGATTTGTCCGCCTACACGCGTGTAAGACGTCGTAAAGCGGGCGCCAGTCAGCAACTCGAAAAGATTATAAAGCTTCTCCCGTTCGGTGAACGTGTATAAAAAAACCGTCATCGCGCCCAGGTCGAGAGCCATGGCTCCGAGACCCAGCAAATGCGACGAGATACGTGACGTTTCGCAACAAATGGTGCGAATGGCTTTTCCGCGCGGCGGGAGTTCCCAACCCATTAATTTTTCCACTGCAAGCGCGTAGGCCACATTGTTTGAAAGCGGAGCAAGGTAATCGAGCCGATCGGTATAAGGCACGAATTGGTTGTATTGCATGTTCTCGGCGATTTTTTCGTCGCCACGATGCAGGAAACCGATGTCTGGTGTCGCTTTGGTGATAATCTCGCCGTCGAGTTCCAGAACGAGTCGCAACACCCCATGCGTGGCCGGATGCGACGGTCCCATGTTGAGGACCATTTTTTCGCCAATATCGTCGTCGGCGTGATGCATATCCGCATCCATCGCCACGACTCGCGTCACCGGGTCAGGGGATTCAATCTCACGTGTCGTGAAGGGCATGGGAATGTTACAAGTGTAAATCAGTTGCAGCGTTAAGGCGTATAACATTTACGCTGGCGAGTGAGCCAGCGCGCGCAAGCAATTTCGGCGTGACAACGCTAGGGCGGGACCGCCGGCCTGGGTGGGGGAGCAGGTTTGGTGACCGCGGGGCATCATTTCACGTTTGAATCGCGCGAAGCAGACACCGATGGTGAATCGCATGAATAAGATAGGGCTGCTTTTTGCAGGACAGGGGGCACAAATCGTCGGGATGGGACGCGACCTTGCGGAACAATTTTCTACGGCAGCCGACTTGTTTCAGAACGCGGATGACGTTCTTAGCCGGAAGTTGAGCGAAATTGCGTGGCACGGCCCAATTGAAGCACTGACCAAGACGTCGAATTGTCAGCCCGCGCTCTTTGTTCATGGACTCGCCTGTTTTGCAGTCTTGCGCGAAGTCGCCGGCAATTTCCCCATCGGTGGCGGGGCGGGGTTGTCGTTAGGCGAAATGACTGCGCATGCCGCCGCGGCCACATTTGATTTTGAACATGGATTAAAGCTCGTGCAGCGGCGCGGCGAATTGATGGATGAGGCGTGCGAGAAAACATCGGGCGGAATGGCGGCATTGATCGGCGCGGATGAAAATATCGTAAGGCAATTAGCTGCTGATGAAGACGTCGATGTGGCAAACATCAATGCGCCGGGACAGATCGTGATTTCAGGTGAACTGGCGAAGATTGAAGCGGCGGTTGGCGTGGCGAAGGAATACGGCATTCGTCGCGCCACGATGCTCAATGTCGCCGGCGCATATCACTCGCGTTTGATGGAAAGCGCGTATGAGAAACTTGGCGCCGTACTCCAGCATGTTCCGATGCAGCCGCCGCGCTTTCCCGTAATCAGCAACGTAACCGGCGAGGGAGTAAAAACGCCGGTTGAAATTCGTCGCACGCTTCAGGACCAGGTCACCGGCACAGTGCGTTGGCTGGATTGCATGGAGCGGCTTGCGGAGCTTGGTTGTGATTTCTTCGTTGAATTGGGGCCGGGCGGAGTGCTGGCAGGACTGTTGCGGCGCACTCTCAACGGCGTCGAGGTGATGTCGGTTTCCGATGTGGAGTCCGTACAGAAATGCGCCGAAAAGCTTTTATAACTGCGCGCTTCTTCTATGGCGATGCCATGGATCGACAATTGATTCTCGCTACGTAGTTTCCCCGCATGACACTGCAAGAACGCGTGGATTTAGATCTGAAAGAGGCGATGCGCGCCAAAGAGGCGACAAAACTTGGCGTCCTGCGAATGCTCAAGTCCGCATTGAAATACGCCGCGAT
>Ga0081455_10004939_pt1 | contig 14740 bp, 8 predicted proteins | sample TabmetS3T2R1_FD_70207 | JGI IMG/M metagenome (GOLD analysis project Ga0081455, IMG submission 70207) | Tabebuia heterophylla rhizosphere microbial communities from the University of Puerto Rico - S3T2R1 | ecosystem: Host-associated > Plants > Roots > Rhizosphere ... | reverse complement strand
CGCCGCCGGCCGCAGTGTTCTTGATCAGACCGATGATCGCGGTGACGATGGCGCCAGCGACGCCGCCGCCCACCGCCTGTCCGACCAGTGCGCCGATATCGACGTTACCGGATGCCGCCCCTTGCAGCATCGGGAGCAGGGCGGTCAGCAGCGTTCCGCCGCCGGCGCCTCCGAGCGCGCCGGCAATGGTGTTGCCGAGCGTGCCGAGGTCGAGGTTCTTCATCGTGGCGCCGGCGGCATTCCCGCCGAGCGCACCGGCAATGATCTGAATGATGAGATTGATCATGGTCGCTGACATGATGGTATCCTCTGCTGGGTCGCGATTCTGCTTGCTGGGTCGCGATGCGTCAGGCCACCTGTCTTTCTTTTCCTCAACCTGGTGCCGTCAGCGGGCGTTCTATTTCTCGTTGAATTTCAACAATAAGCGAAATTCGCCGATCTGTGACGTCCAGTTTGTGCCAAATGTTCGGTAATGGACTGCACGAGCAACGCGTCCGCACATCGAGAATTATCCGCGAACTTGATGCAATTACCGTCGCGCTGCGACGCATGGCCGCGTCATGCGTGATCTGCTGCCGGCGCGCATCGGCGTCACAATATGCGCTCTAAGATGGTGGTAGTATTGAGATACAGCGCGGTCTGGACGGGCAGGATCGGACAATGGAATCGTTTGCGTCGCTGCGCACCCACGAGATCGGAAGCTTCGAGGCGCTCAGCAACCTCGTGGTTGGCACGAGTCGCGAGGTCATTCAGCTCGAACGCGGAACGCTCAAGGGATGTCTGTGGCACGCCTCCATCTGCGGCCTTCCTGTTGATGCAGTTACTTTCAACCTCGGCTTGCGAACGAGAGGTGCCGCCGGCAGGGACCGCGTGTCGATCGGCATGTTGTCTGCAAGCGCCGGCCGGGTAACGCGTGCCTCGTACGAATCTCGTCCCGGTGATGTACTGGTGACGCCGCCCGGCACCGAGCACGAGAACAGATATTATGGCGGCAGCGGCATTATCGTGGTCTCGCTGTCGCCAGACGACCTCAAATCGTTCTTCGGAAGCGAGTTCGAACTGGGTGACATGGCAGCGTGGCGGAGAAGCCATTTCACAGGCAATGCCGGCACCGTGCAAGATGTCATTCCGCGGTTGGAAACGCTGGTCGCCAGCCTGAGTGACGTACAGCTCAACGCGGAAGCCGCCGAGTTCTGGAAGCGTGCGGTCATCGAGGCGATCACTTCTAACGTCGTTGCAGCATGGCCTGCGGAGCCCGATGGTCCGCTTCCCTCGGCGCTGAAGCTGGTGCGAAGGGTCGAGGAATATCTGGACGCGCAGACGACCGACGTCGTCCACATTTCCCAGATTTGCAGCCAGTTGCATCTGTCGCGACGAACCCTGCATCGGGCATTTCACGAGGCGCTCGGCCTTGGGCCTATTGCTTTCCTCCGCTACAGGCGGCTGTGCGCGGTTCATACCACGCTTCGCGCGGCAGACGATGTCCGGACGATTTCCGACCTCGCCATGCAGCACGGCTTCCAGAACCTCGGCCGGTTCTCCGGCTACTATCATCAGTTGTTCGGGGAGTACCCGTCGGAGACGAGGCGGCAGCGTGCCCACTAGGCGGCAGATCCGCCGCGACATCAGGAGATTTCACGACATCGAATAACCAGCACCGGGGATGCAAGATGAATTCAAAAAAATATGCCGCGGAAGCGATCGGGACGTTCTGGCTGACATTCGCAGGCTGCGGCAGCGCTGTGATTGCAGCCGCATTCCCGCAGGTCGGCATCGGATTGGTCGGAGTGTCGCTGGCCTTCGGTTTGAGTGTGGTAACGATGGCCTACGCCATCGGTCATATCTCCGGCTGTCATCTCAACCCGGCCGTCACCATCGGCCTTGCTGCCGGAGGCCGCTTCCCCGCCGGACAGATCCTGCCCTACGTGATCGTGCAGGTCATTGGCGCCATCGCGGCAGCCGCATTGCTGTATGTGATCGCGAGCGGTGCTGCCGGCTTCGACGTCAGCAAGGGGTTTGCGTCAAACGGCTATGAGGCGCATTCGCCGGGCAAGTACAGCCTGCTCGCGTGCTTCCTGATGGAAGTGGTGATGACGGTGATGTTCCTTTTCATCATCATGGGGTCCACGCACGGCAAGGCGCCCGCCGGTTTTGCCCCGCTGGCCATTGGCCTTGCGCTTGTGATGATCCATCTGGTGAGCATTCCCGTCACCAACACCTCGGTCAATCCGGCGCGAAGCACCGGGCCTGCATTGTTTGTCGGTGGCTGGGCGCTGGCACAGCTCTGGCTGTTCTGGGTGGCGCCATTGATCGGCGGCGCGCTGGGTGGAATCATCTATCGCTGGCTGAGCGATGAGCCGGCCGGGGTTGTGGAAGGCAAGGCATGATCGCTGTCGTGCGCAAGGCGAAGGGTCGATTTTCTGAGGAATCTCAAGGTGATTGGGCCTGAGAGGTCTTTTCTTTCGAAAAAACAGAATGGCTCTTGACAATTCCGTAAATCGGAAGTATATTCCCTGCACCTCGCGCCCTCCAAGAGGGACGTATCGCCATCGTCACGACACGTTGGGCGCGGGATGCGATGGACGCGGCGGTCCCAACGGCGAATGGGATAGCCTCGTACGGCGAAGTCGTGTGGTCCTGGCGCCGCGACCCTGGCGTCTATCCGCGCAGCCCCGTGGTGGCGCGGCAACGGTGACAATAAAGGCCGCTCACCGGGGAGATCACGTATAAGCCGTAAAGCCATTGCGCGGGGAAGGCCGGGATGTCTCGGCTGTACCTGTCAAATCCGTGTGCGTTCTTTCTACCCATTGCACACGGTGCTGCGGGTGCCGCCGGCGCCCGGCCTTCCCTGCGCCCTCTCTCAGGAGAGGGGCAAACGAGATTGCAAAACTCGGGCAGATCATGCCGCGAGAATGCTTTTGGCTGTTTAAAAGATGAGTCCGCAAATTCACTGTCGTCCCGGACAAGCGAGCCAACGGGTCGCGCGAACGCGCGCCCGATGACAGGCTCCGCGAGCGCGATCCGGGACCCATAACCACAGGAAGCGGTTTTGCGAAGGCTGGGGATCCAACGTTTTCTTACAACATGGTCCTGCGGTTATTATGGGTCCCGGCTTTCGCCGGGACGACATCTGGCGATATGGCGCGCGACCCGCGGCCGTCAAATCGCCTCGCCGCGCGCGGCCAGCGCCGCGGTGCGGATCGCGTCGATGTTGGCCTTGTAGGCTTCCATCGTGCCGCCCTTGAACACGGCGGAGCCGGCGACGAGCGCGTTGGCGCCGGCGGCGGCGAGCGCCCCGGAGACGTCGGGGCCGACGCCGCCATCCACCTCGATGTCGATCGGCCGGCCCGCGGTCATGGCGCGGATGTCCCTGATCTTGCCGAGCGCGGAGGGGATGAAGGTCTGTCCGCCGAAGCCGGGATTGACCGACATCACCAGCACGAGGTCGATCAGGTCGAGCACGTATTCGATCGCGCTCGCCGGTGTTGCGGGATTAAGGGAGACGCCGGCCTTCTTGCCGAGCGCGCGGATCGCCTGCAGCGAGCGGTGGAGATGAGGGCCCGCTTCCGCATGCACGGTGATGTGGTCGCAGCCGGCCTTCGCAAAGGCCTCGAGATAGGGATCGCAGGGCGCGATCATCAGATGCGCGTCAAAGATCTTCTTGCTGTGCGGCCGCATCGCCTTGATGACGTCGGGGCCGTAGGAGATGTTCGGCACGAAATGCCCATCCATCACGTCGAGATGGATCCAGTCGGCGCCCGCGGCGTCGACGCTGCGGATTTCCTCGCCGAGCCTGGAAAAATCCGAGGCGAGTACCGACGGCGCGATGACGAGAGGGCGTGGCGCAAACGGCTGGGACATGGCGCTTCCGGGCAGGTGGGCGGGTCGGAACGGCTTCGCGTAACATGCGGCCCCGCGCGGGGCAATGTGCGCCGAAACTTCTCCTGTGGGCGGAAAAAACTGCCGAAAGCGGCATTTGTTGCCGGGCGGCGAGGGGCCCGCGGCTTGCGAAAAGTCCTTATTCTATTGGGTTTTTCCGATGGCACGGCGCTTGCTGAAGATTGCTTCGAGAGGGTACGTGCCGCACCGACAGCGGCCACTATTGGGGTTCTCGTCATGTTGCTTGCCTTTGGTGCAGCCGCATCCGCCATCGACGGCCTGTTTGGGCTGGTGTCGCCGAAGCAGACGCAGTCGGCGGGTTCCGGCCAGGACCAGCCCAATCTGTTCGCCTTCCAGGCGGACGCTGCGACGACATCGACGGGCGCAAGCGCGCCCCACGCGGCGGGCGGCGGTGCGCAGATCTCGCCGGAGACGATGAGCGCGCTGCTTGCCGCGCAAAGCCAGTCGGGAACGGCCTTCACGCCGACCAGCCGCGAGGATGCGCTGAAGGATCTGTTCTCCAAGATCGATGGCGATGGCGATGGCAAGATCACCAAGAGCGAATTCGAGAATGCGCTCGGCGCCGGCGGCACCAACCTCGCGCAGGCCGACGACGTCTTCGGCAAGCTCGACAGGGACGGCGATGGTTCGGTCTCGCTTGGCGAGTTGAATTCAGCGCTGAGCCGCGGACACGGGCGCAACCATGGTCATCATCCCACGGCCGGTGGCGCGGGAGATGATTCCGGCGACCCGCTGTTGCAGGCGTTGCAGGGCGCCACCAGCAGCAGCGTCACCAATGCCGACGGCTCGACCACGACGTCACTGACCTATGCCGACGGCTCGACGGTGACGATGACGAGGCCCGCCACCTCCAGCGCTTCGACCGCAGCGACCTCGTCCTACAATTTCCTTGAGAAGCTGATCCAGCGCCAAGCGAGCTTGATTTCGGCGCGGGCCAGCTCATCGCTGTCGCTCAGCGTGTAGGAGCCGCTCGACTGGATGCTAGCCGAAGCGGTCCCTCCAGGCCGGTAGCGCGCCCGGAAAGGGTAGCGCGGCGGCATGATAGACGCCTCGCGCAATGGATCGCGCCACCACATTGGCTGCGACCATGCCGAGTTCGGTGAGGCCGAACAGCGGATCAATCGGCTTGGCGCCGGTTGCGGCTGCAAACACCACGTCGCCGTCGAGCGGCGCATGCACCGGATGGATCGCGCGCGCCATGCCGGTCTGCGCGATCATGGCGAGCCTCTTGGCCTGCGGCTTGGTCAGGATGGCGTCGGTGACGACCACGACCAGCGTGGTGTTCTCGACCGCGGTCGCTTCCGGCCCGCCCTTGATGCGGAATTTGTGCATGTCTGCCGTGAAGGCGGCCGGCATGCCGCGCCCGCCATATTCGCCGTCGATTTCGAACGGCGCGGCCCAGAACCACGGCCCGTCGCCGACGGTGGCGCTGCCGACTGCATTGACCACGGCAAGGGCAGCGACCTTGACGCCGGCCGCCGTCGCGGCCGAGGCCGAGCCGAGCCCGCCCTTGAAGTTGGCCGTGGTGGCGCCGAGGCCGGCACCGGCGCTGCCCAGCGCGAAATCGCTGCCCGCCGCGTTGGCTGCGGCATAGCCGAGATCGCGATAGGGCGAGAAGCGGCCCCAGGCCTTGTTGCCGCCGTTAAGCAGATCGAAGCAGATCGCGCCGGTGACGATGGGAATGACGGCGTCGCGGATGCGAAAGCCGCGGCCGCGCTCGGCGAGCCAGGCCTGCACGCCGCCTCCGGCCTCCAGGCCAAAGGCCGAGCCGCCGGAGAGCGTGATGGCGTCGATGGCGTCCACCGTGCTGACGGGATCGAGCAGGGCGTCCTCGCGCGTGCCGGGTCCGCCGCCGCGCACGTCGACGGAAGCGACCGCCGGCTTGTCGAACAGGATCGCGGTGACGCCGGAAGCAAGTGCTGCGTCATCGGCGTGTCCAACGCTGACGCCGTCGATATCGGTGAGAAGATTCTTCGCGCTCATGAACCCTTCGTTTCATGAACCCTTGCCGGGCGCAAGCTCGACGGCATTGCCCTTGCCGTCCCATTTCCAGATCACATAACCGGTTTGCCTGATATCACCCTTCGCATCGAAAGACAGCCTGCCCATCACGGTTTCCCATTCGCCGGCCTTGATCGTCTCCATCACCTTTTTCGCGTCGGTGGTGCCGGCCTTCGCCACGGCCTGGGCCCAAACCTGGATCGCGGCATAGGTGTGCAGCGTATAGCCTTCGGGATCGACGTTGTTGGCCTTGAAGCGGTCGACCACGGCTTTTGCGGCGGCATTGCCTCGCGGGTCGGGACCGAAGGTGAAGAGCGCGCCGTCGGCGTCCTTGCCGGTGATGGAGGCGAATGTCCGGTCGTAGAGGGCATCGCCCGCCATCAGCACGGTCTTGAGCCCTTGTTCGCGCATCTGGCGCAGGATCAGGCCCGCCTCCTGCGGATATCCGCCGACATAGACGAGGTCGATATTCTCGCGCTTCAGCCGCGAGACGATGGCGGAGAAATCGATCTCGCCCTTGTTGTAGGACTCGAACATCTTCTCCCTGAAGCCAGCGGCGTTGAGCGCCTTCTTCGCCTCATCGGCAAGGCCTTTGCCATAGGTGTTCTTGTCGTTGAGGATCGCGACATTCTTGCCGGCGAATGCCTTGACGATATGGGCGGCCGCCGCCGGGCCCTGCTGATCGTCGCGGCCGCACACGCGCGCGACGTTCCAGAGCTTTGCGTCGGTAAATTTAGTCGACGTCGAAGCCGGCGAGATCTGCAGCACATTGGAATCGGCATAAACCTCGGATGCGGCGATCGACGATGCCGAGCAGAAGTGGCCGACGACGAACGGTATTTTCGCGGCGGCGAGCTTTTCTGCCACCGAACGCGCCTGCTTGGGATCACAGGCATCGTCGTTGACGGTGTAGCGCAGCTTTCTGCCGAGAATGCCGCCCGCCGCGTTGATGTCGGCGACCGCCTGTTGCGCGCCGTCGGTCATCTGGCGGCCGGACACCGCTTCGCTGCCGGTGATGGGGCCTGCAACCGCGATGGTGATGTCTTGCGCGGAAGCCGCGGCAGGGAAAACGAGCGACGCGCCAAGCACAAGGCCAATGAGCTTTGGATAATTCATAAGAGAACCCCCGACAATCGAGGCAACGGCAAATTGCACCCGGCTCGCAGATCAGGCAAGCGTCGAGTTATCGTTGTCGATAGCGAAAAGTTTCAGCCGCCGAGCGCTTGCCGGATCATCCGCGCAAGTTCCAACTTGCGGTAGGGCTTTGCAAGCAGCAGCACGCCGGGATCGAGCCGGCCGTGGTGAACGATGGCATTCTCCGTATAGCCCGACGTGTACAGCGTCTTGAGCGCAGGCAGCCGTTTTACAGCCTCGGTGGCAAGCTGCCGACCGTTCAGCGGGCCGGGCATGATGACGTCGGTGAACAGGAGATCGATCGCGGGATGCTTGTCGATCAGCCCGAGCGCCTCGGTGGCGTTGGCCGCCTCCAGCGTGGCGTAACCGAGACTCTTGACCTGGCTGACGACGTAGCCGCGGACCATCGCATCATCTTCCACGACCAGGATCGTTTCGTCGCCGCCTTCGACGGTGGCCGGCTGCGACATGTCGGCGGCGCCTTCGGCAAGACCGGTCGCGCGGGGGAGATAGATCTTCACCGTCGTGCCGTGGCCTTGCTCGCTGTAGATCTTGATGTGCCCGCCGGACTGCTTGACGAAGCCGAATACCATGCTCAAGCCGAGCCCAGTGCCCTTGCCGACCTCCTTGGTGGTGAAGAAGGGGTCGAACACCCGCTCCAGATCGGCAGGCGCGATTCCGCTGCCGGTGTCGCTGACCGCAATCATCACGTAGTCGCCGGGCGTGACCTCGCTGTGCAAGGCTGCATAGGCTTCGTCGAGAACGGCATTGTCGGTCTCCAGCGCAAGTTTGCCGCCCTCCGGCATCGCGTCGCGCGCGTTGAGCGCGAGGTTGAGGATGGAGGTGGTGAGCTGGCCCGGATCGATCAGCGCGGTCCAGGCGTCGGGCGTCAGCAGCGGCGTGATCTGGATCTGCTCGCCGAGCGTCGGGTGCAAAAGTTTCGCCGTCTCCAGCACCAGCGCATTGACGTCGATCTCGCGCGGCTGCAACGGCTGCTTGCGGGCGAAGGCGAGCAGATGCTTTGTCAGGCTGGCGCCGCGGTCGGCGGCCTCGTCGATCATCCGCGCGACGACCGAGAGTTCCGGCCTGTCGGCGACGCCTTCGGCGAGGATGCCGATGGTGCCCGTGATCACGGTCAGGATGTTGTTGAAGTCGTGGGCGACGCCGCCGGTGAGCTGGCCGACGGCTTCCATCTTCTGCGCCTGCCGCGCCTGCGCCTCTGCCGCATGTATTTCGGTCATATCGCGGCCGATGAAAAAATGCCGCCGTACCGGCTCCGACCAGGAGCCGGTCCAGTTCAGCGCGACCGCGTGCCCGTCCTTGTGGATGTAACGGCACTCGAAATTCCGCTTCATCTGTCCGCGGCGCGCGGCGCGCATTTCGTTGCGGGTGTTTTCCAGATCGTCCGGGTGGATGAATTCGACCGCGCTGTGTCCGATCATCTCCGCGGGCTCGTAGCCGACGATTGCCATCGAGCTCGGACTAACCTGGACGTAGTTTCCGGCAGTGTCCGTCACCAGGATCAGGTCGTTGGAGGTTTCGAAGACTCGCTGCCGCTCCTCAATCTCGCGATCGAGTGCTGCGATGAATTGTTCCCGCTCCGAGGCGGCTTCAAGACGCACAGTTCCGAGCAGACGTGCCAACGTCGCCTGCAGGGCAACATTGTCGATCAGCAGGACCGCCAGCACGAAGCTGGCGGCGCAAAGCCCGTAGATGCGGCCGAGATAGAAGCCGAGATCGAACCGCGCCGCGTTGAGCACGGCCGACAAGGCGATATCGAACAGCCAGGCGCACATCACCACCATCAGCCAGACATCAAGGACGGTGCGCGGCCGGCGGAACCACAGCGCGACCAGTGCCGCAAGGCTCAGGCACCAGACCGCCGACACGACGGCGATCATGGTCCAGGTGTAGCGGCCCCCGCCGAGCAGCACCGGCAGCAAATCGTGGCCCGCGGTCACGGCCCATGTGCAGACGGCGACGGCGAGAATCGCGGCAACGATGCTCGCGGCGATCGCGGTCGTGCTCGAAGCCTGCACCTTGCCGCCGCCGTCACTAGCCGGATTCGACACGGCATAGCCGAGCACGCAAAGCGGGAACACGCCGTGCCAGATCATGTAGAGCCAGACCGTGGTCTGCGTCCCGGCGCCCAACAGTCCCGACGGCGCGAACAGGCCAGGGAAGGTGAGGGCATGCGCGACGGCTGCCGCCGCCGTGAACAGATATCCGCCGGCCAGCAGCAGGAGTCCGCGGGTGCGCAGCGCCGCGAATTGCGAGAGCAGGAGAACTGCGGTGATCAGGTCGTTGACAGCAAGCGCCGACTGGTAGCTTGCGACGAAGGCCGGCACGGGAGTAAGCGGCGTCCTGGCAAATGGCGCGGCGCAGGCAAACAGGGCGGCGGAGATGGCGACGACGGCGAGGGCGATCGTGCGGTCGCGGCCCGAGGCGGGAAGCGTCGAAAGAAAGACGTTGCTGTTGCTACCTGTCGGCATTCCTGTCTCGTGCAAACCGGCATCTTGCGTGCCATCTGGTCCGCACCACAGACGCACCATAGCGCATCGGGTGCAGCGGGCTACCTAGCCGATATACCGATACGCATACGAGCACTTCAAAGATCATCACGCGGGAGAATGCGTTGACGCGAACCAAGAATCAACCAACGGTTACATCTTGTGCCGTTGTATTCACGCGGTCACTAAAGCCCGCCGCCGACGGCCATGGCGGCGCGTTCCGGCGTTGCGGCCTTTGCCGACAGCGGCACGGACAGCACGCACAGCAAGCCCTCCGGCCGCCAGTCGAAGTCAGCCTTGCCGCCAAGCTGGGATTCGATGCTGGCGATCACGCTGCGCGTGCCGAAGCCGCGCGACGCTGGCTCCTGCACCGGCGGACCGCCGTCCTCCTCCCAGGTCATCCGCAGCACGCCCGTATCGTTCGACCAGCTCACTGACAGCCGGCCGGTCTGGGTGGAGAGCGCGCCGTACTTGGCGGAATTGGTGACGAGCTCGTGCAGTGCCAGCGCCAGCGTCTGCGCGGTGGCGGGCCGCAGCTGCACCTCGGGGCCGGCCAGCGCGATGCGGCTGCCGACGGAATAGGGCGCCAATTCCTCGTCCACCAGTCGCCGGATCTCCGCGCCCTGCCAGCTCGACAGTGAAAGCACGGTGTGCACCCGAGCCAGCGCGTTGATACGGCCTTCCACCGACTGGATGTAGGCCTTGACGTTGTCGCCGCGCGTCAGCCGCACGATCGATTGCGCCAGTGCCAGCGCGTTCTTGGCGCGATGGTCGACCTCGCGCGCCAGCAGGTTCTGCCGCTCCTCGGCGTGCTTGCGCTCGGTGATGTCGACGGTGACGCCGCTGACGCGCATGACGCGGCCGGCGCTGTCGAGCGTGGCGGCCGCCGTGCCGACACACCAGCGCACCTCGCCGTTGGGGCGGATGACGCGGAATTCGGCTTCGTAGGATCTTGCGCCCTTGGTGAACTCGGCGAGCGCTTTGCGGGGCACCTCGATATCGTCGGGATGCAGCAGCGCCTGGATGTTGGCGGGCGTCACCACAAAGGTCTTCGAATCGAGCCCGAGGATCTGATACTGGCCTTCGTCCCACATCCAGTCGCCATTGATCCAGTCCCAGTCCCACGAGCCCATCTTGCCGGCCGCGATCGCCAGGCTGCGGCGCTGCTCGCTTTCGAGGAGGCGCCGGTGCGATTCCTCGAGCTCCGCGGTGCGGGCGCGCACGCGGTCCTCTAGTTCGGCGTTAAGCCGCTCGAGCTGCCTGGTCTTGCGGTAGAGCTCGGCGAACACCTTGATCTTGGCGCGCAGCACCTCCGGCACCACGGGCACCGGTACGTAGTCGACCGCGCCCATTTCGTAGCCGCGCAGGCGGTCGAGGTCGCTGACCTGGATCGCCGAGATGAAGATGATCGCGGTCTTGCGGAAGCGAGGATGCTCGCGGATCATCGCGGCGAGCTCAAAACCGTCCAGCTCGGGCATGCAGACGTCGACGAGGATGACGGCGACCTCGTTCTTCAGGAGATATTCCAGCGCCTCGCGTCCCGAAGAGGCGGCCACAAGATTCTCGCCGAGCTCTTTCAGAATCACTTCATAGGCGAGCAGCTTGGCCGGCTGATCGTCCACCAGAAGGATATTGACTTTCTCGTGGTCCATGACGTCGCTCGCGCGAGCTAAAGCATGATGGCTTTTCTTCGATTCGTCATCACGCCTTGTCCTTTTGTTTGCGCCTGATCCTTTGCGGAACCGGTTTTCCATTTCCTGGGATCATGATCTAGCGGTGCAGCCACATGCGGATCGCCAGCAAGAGCTGCTCGGTGTTCACCGGTTTCGCCAGATAATCGGATGCACCGGCCTCGAGGCATTTCTCGCGATCGCCCTTCATCGCCTTCGCAGTCAACGCGATGATCGGGAGGCGGCGGAACGCGGGATTTTCCCGGATGGCGCCGATGGTCTGATAGCCATCCATCTGCGGCATCATGATGTCCATCAGCACGACGGCGATTTCCAGATTGGATTCGACGAGCGCGATGGCTTCGCTGCCGGTCGTCGCCGTCAGCACTTTCATGCCGCGACGTTCCAGCACGCTGGAGAGCGCAAAGATGTTCCGTGCGTCGTCGTCGACAAGAAGCGCGGTGCGGCCCACGAGATCCTCGTCGGAACTATTGAGTTTTTCCAGCATCCGCTGCTTGTCTATCGGCAGTTCCGTGATCACGCGATGCAGGAACAACGCCGTCTCGTCGAGAAGCCGCTCAGGTGACTCGACGCCCTTGACCACGATGCTGCGCGCCATGGTGTGAAGTTCCGCGTCTTCCTCGACTGAAAGTTCCCGCCCCGTGAACACGACGACGGGCACATTGGAAAGACCATCGTCGCTGCGGATGCGGTCGAGCACCTCGAAACCGCTCATGTCGGGCAGCTTGAGGTCGAGCACGACACAGTCGCAGGGGTTGTCGCGCAAGGTTGCAAGCGCACCGGCGCCGGTATCCGTCGTCACGATCTCGATGTCGTCGTGATCGAGCAGTTCCCTGATGCTCATCTGCTCGGCGGGATTGTCCTCGACGATCAGCAGGCGCTTGCGGCGCGGCTTTGCATATTCCTTGATCTGGGACAACGCTGCGCCGACGCCCTCCGTCGTCGTCGGCTTGTTGACGAAGGAGAATGCGCCGCGCGCCAGCGCGTGCTGGCGATCCTCGTCGAGCGTGATGATCTGCACCGGGATGTGCCGGGTGAGGGGGTTGTGCTTGAGCTGGCTCAGCACCGTCCAGCCCAGCATGTCCGGCAGGAACACGTCGAGTGAGACGGCTGCCGGCTGGTATTGCTTGGCAAGCTCCAGCGCCTCCGCGCCTTGCGCGGCCACCAGCACCTTGAATCCCTTGTCGCGGGCGAGATCGACCAGTACGCGGGCGTAGTGCGGATCGTCCTCGACGATGAGGAGAATGGTGTCGCCGGCCTGCAGGTTGAGGCGGTCGTCCGGAATCTGTTCGATGACACGCTCTTGCGTCACGACCGGCTGTGCCGGAAGCGCGCCGTGCGTGGCAGGCCCCTGCACGCGCGGCGCCACCGTCGGACCGGAATATTTCAGCGGCAGGTACAGCGTGAAGGTCGAGCCCTTTCCGGGCGCGCTGGTGAGATGGATTTCGCCGCCAAGCAGCGTCGCCAGCTCGCGGCTGATGGCAAGGCCAAGGCCGGTGCCGCCGTACTTGCGGCTGGTGCCGGCGTCGGCCTGCTGGAACGCCTCGAAAATCAGCTTCTGCTTGTCGAGCGGAATGCCGATGCCGGTATCCGAAACCTCGAAGGCGATCACGGCCGGCGAGTGTGCCAGCACGGGATGCTCGGCGCTCCAGCCGCCGGCGGCGGCCGACACGGCGAGGCGCACGCCGCCTTCGGCGGTGAACTTGAAGGCGTTCGACAGCAGGTTCTTCAGCACCTGCTGCAGGCGCTTGGAGTCGGTGACGATGCTGCGGCCCAGGTTCGGGTCGATATCGATGTTGAACGCGAGCTGGCGGTTGTCCGCCTCGTGCCGGAACGGACGGCCAACCGTCTCGAGCAGGTTGGTCATCAGGATTTCCTCGGCATCGACGGTGACCGTGCCGGATTCGATCTTGGAGAGATCGAGGATGTCGCTGATGAGGTTGAGGAGATCGGTGCCCGCGCCATGAATGGTGCGTGCGAATTCGACCTGCTTGCCCGTCAGATTGCCGTCCGGGTTCTCGGTCAGCTGCTGGCCGAGGATCAGGATGCTGTTGAGCGGCGTGCGCAGCTCGTGGCTCATATTGGCAAGGAATTCGGACTTGTACTTCGAGGTGAGCGCGAGCTCGCTGGCCTTTTCCTCCAGCGCGCGGCGGGCCTGCTCGATTTCCTGGTTCTTGCGTTCGACCTCGACGTTGCGTTCGGCGAGCTGCTGGGCTTTCTGCTCGAGCTGCTCGTTGGTCTGCTGCAATTCGCGCTGCTGGGTCTGCAGTTCGCCGGCGAGCTGCTGCGACTGTTTCAACAGGCCTTCGGTCTGCATCGTCGCCTCGATCGAGTTCAGCACGATGCCGATGGAGTCGGTGAGCTGCTCGAGGAAGGTCATCTGCGAGTTGGTGAAGGAGCTGACGGAAGACAGCTCGATCACGGCCTTGACCTGGCCTTCGAACAACACCGGCAGAACGACCAGATTCTTCGGCAGCACGCGCATCAGCGCGGAGTTGACCGGGGCTGCATCGACCGGGATGTCCGACACCAGCAGGCGTCGCTTGTCCATGGCGCATTGTCCGACCAGCCCTTCGCCGATCTGCACAAAGGCCGGGTGCGGGTAGGTGACATCGCCGGCATAGGACGACAGCAGGCGCAGCTGCGGATCGTCCTCGTTCTCGACCTGGTAGATCACGCCCATCTGCGCGTTCACCAGCGGCGCAAGCTCGGTCAGCAGCAGGCGGCCGACGGTGGAGAGATCGCGCTGGCCCTGCAGCATGTTGGTGAAGCGGGCGAGGTTGGTCTTCAGCCAGTCCTGTTCGGTGTTGACCTCCGTCGTCAGACGGAGGTTGCCGATCATGGTGTTGATGTTGTCCTTGAGTTCGGCGACTTCGCCGCGCGCGTCGACCTGGATCGACCGCGTCAGGTCGCCCTTGGTCACGGCGGTGGCGACCTCGGCGATGGCGCGCACCTGCGAGGTCAGGTTGGCGGCGAGCAGGTTGACGTTGCCGGTCAGGTCCTTCCAGGTGCCGGCGGCGCCGGGCACGTTGGCCTGGCCGCCGAGGCGGCCCTCGACGCCGACTTCGCGCGCCACGCTGGTGACCTGATCGGCGAAGGTCGCAAGCGTCTCGGTCATGTTGTTGATGGTGTCGGCAAGGGCGGCGACCTCGCCCTTCGATTTCACGGTGAGCTGCTGCTTCAAGTCGCCGTCGGCGACCGCGGTCACCACCTTGACGATGCCGCGCACCTGCTCGGTCAGGTTGGCCGCCATGAAGTTCACGGTATCGGTGAGGTCTTTCCAGGTGCCGGCCACGCCGGGCACCTGCGCCTGACCGCCGAGCTTGCCTTCGGTGCCGACCTCGCGCGCCACGCGCGTGACTTCGCCGGCAAACGCGTTGAGCTGGTCCACCATGGTGTTGATGGTGTTCTTCAACTCAAGGATTTCGCCCTTCACGTCGACGGTGATCTTGCGGGATAGGTCGCCGCGCGCCACGGCGGTGGTGACTTCGGCGATGTTGCGGA
>Ga0081455_10004938_pt1 | contig 14741 bp, 11 predicted proteins | sample TabmetS3T2R1_FD_70207 | JGI IMG/M metagenome (GOLD analysis project Ga0081455, IMG submission 70207) | Tabebuia heterophylla rhizosphere microbial communities from the University of Puerto Rico - S3T2R1 | ecosystem: Host-associated > Plants > Roots > Rhizosphere ... | reverse complement strand
CTACGCCCGCGGCGTATCCCCAAGCCGTCGACGCGCCCTCGTTTCTCGGGCCTCGAGCCGTTCACGATCGGACCGGACACGGGGTTCGTGATCGTGGGCGAGCGGACGAACGTGACGGGCTCGGCGAGGTTCCGCCGGCTGATCGAGGCCGACGACTTCCAGGGCGCGGTTGACGTCGCGCTCGAGCAGGTTCGGGGCGGCGCGAATCTCCTCGACGTGAACATGGATGCCGACCTGCTCGACGCGGAGCAGGCGATGACGACCTTCCTCAACCTGCTCGCGACCGAGCCCGAGGTGGCGCGCATCCCGATCATGGTCGACAGCTCGCGCTTCTCCGCGCTCGAGGCAGGTCTCCGCTGCCTGCAGGGGAAGGGCGTCGTGAACTCGATCTCGCTGAAGGAGGGCGAGGAGGCGTTCCTCGAGCAGGCGGAGACTGTCCGCCGGTACGGCGCCGCGGTGGTCGTCATGGCCTTCGACGAGAGAGGGCAGGCGGAGACGGTCGAGCGGAAGGTCGAGATCCTCGGCCGCGCGTTCGACCTGCTGACCGGGAAGGCGGGGTTCCCGCCCGAGAACGTGATCCTCGATCCCAACGTACTCGCAGTCGCGACCGGGATCGAGGAGCACGCGGCGTTCGCGAAGTCCTTCATCGACGCGGTCCCGCTCCTGAAGGAGCGTTGCCCGGGCGCCCGCGTCTCGGGCGGCATCTCGAACCTCTCCTTCGCATTCCGCGGGAACGACCCGGTGCGCGAGGCGATGCACGCGGCCTTTCTCTACCACGCGATCCGGGCCGGTCTCGACATGGGCATCGTCAACGCGGGCCAGCTTGCGGTGTACGAGGACATCGCGCCGGACCTGCTCGAGCGGGTCGAGGACGTCCTCTTCGACCGCCGCCCGGACGCGACCGAGCGGCTCGTCGACTTCGCGCGCTCGGTGACGGGCGGTGCGACAGAGCGCGAGGTCGACCTCTCCTGGCGCGAGGCGCCTGTCGAGGAGCGCCTCGCGCACGCGCTCGTGCACGGCGTGGTCGACTTCATCGAGGAGGACACCGAGGAGGCGCGCCAGAAGCTCCCGCGCCCGCTCGACGTCATCGAAGGCCCGCTCATGGACGGGATGCAGATCGTCGGTGACCTCTTCGGCTCGGGAAAGATGTTCCTCCCGCAGGTCGTGAAGAGCGCGCGCGCGATGAAGCGCGCGGTCGGGTACCTGGAGCCGTTCATGGAAGCCGAGAAGGCCGAGGTCTCGGCCGCGAAGCGGATCGTGCTCGCGACCGTGAAGGGCGACGTGCACGACATCGGCAAGAACATCGTCGGGGTCGTCCTCGGCTGCAACGGCTACGAGGTCGTCGACCTCGGCGTCATGGTCCCGGCCGACAAGATCCTCGACACCGCGCTCGAGGAGGACTGCGACGTCGTCGGCCTCTCCGGGCTGATCACGCCGTCGCTCGACGAGATGGTCCACGTCGCGAAGGAGATGGAGCGGCGCGGCATCGATCTCCCGCTCCTGATCGGGGGCGCGACGACGTCGAAGCAGCACACGGCGGTGCGGATCGCGCCCGAGTACAGCAATCCCACCGTGCACGTGCTCGACGCGTCGCGGGTCGTGGGGGTCGTCGGCGACCTGCTCGACGGTGATCGCCGGACACGGCTCGACGAGGCGAATCGCGCCGACCAGGAGCGCCTGCGCGCGCTGCATGCCGACAAGGGGCGAAAGCCGCTGCTCGCGCTCGCCGAGGCGCGGGCGAACCGCACGCCCATCGACTGGCATCCGGAGGACCTCGCACCGCCCCCCTTTACGGGCGCGCAGGTCGTCGAGGCGGACCTCGCGACGCTCCGGCGGTACATCGACTGGACGTTCTTCTTCCACGCCTGGGAGCTCAAGGGCCGCTACCCGGCGATCCTCGAGCATCCGGAGAAGGGCGAGGCGGCGCGCGATCTCTTCGACGCGGCGAACGAGCTTCTGGACGAGATCGTCGCGGCCGGGTCGCTCACCGCGCGAGGGGTCTACGGCTTCTGGCCGGCAACGGCCGACGAGGACGACCTCGTCCTCGACGGCGGAGTGCGGTTCCCGATGCTGCGGCAGCAGAGTGAGCACGGGGACTCACGGCCCAACCGCTCGCTCGCGGACTTCGTCGCGCCCGCGGAGACCGGCCTCGCGGATCACGTCGGGGCGTTCGCAGTCGCGGTGCACGGCAGCGAGAAGCTCGCGGACCGGTTCGCCGCGGAGAAGGACGACTACCGGTCGATCATGGTGCGCGCGCTCGCCGACCGGCTCGCCGAGGCATTCGCGGAGTGGCTGCACGAGCAGGCGCGGCACGAGTGGTACGCACCGTCCGAGGAGCTCACCGGGGACGAGCTGATCGGGGAGCGCTTCCGCGGCATCCGGCCGGCGTACGGCTATCCGGCCTGCCCGGACCACTCGGAGAAGCGCACGCTCGTGTCGCTCCTCGACGCGGGACGGGCAGGAATCGGGCTCACCGAGTCCTACGCGATGACCCCTCCACCGAGCGTGAGCGGCCTCTACTTCGGGCATCCGCAGGCGCGCTACTTCTCGATCGGGCGCATCGGCCGCGATCAGGTCGAGGACTACGCTCGGCGCAAGGCGATGGACGTCACCGAGGCGGAGCGCTGGCTCCGGCAGAACCTCGGGTACGACGCGTGAGGCAGGCGCAGGCGAGCGTCTCCAGACACCGAACTTTCCGGCCATGACGCGCCTGGACAGGGCCAAAACGGCCCGTAGAGGAAACGGAGACCCGGTGCTAGCGTCACCGATGTCGTGAGCACTCGCCTCGGGCTCGTTCGCCGCTCGCCCGCCTTCGGGCTCCTGTTGCTCGCGACCGCGGGCTCGGGGTTCGGCACGTACCTCGCGGCGATCGCGCTCACGGTCGACATCTACGACCGGACGAACTCGCCGATGTGGGTCGCGGGGCTCCTGATCGCGGACTTCCTGCCGATCGTCGTCATCGGGCTCGTGCTCGGGCCGCTCGTCGACCGGCTCTCGAGGCGCGGGCTGATGGTGGTCTCGGATCTCGTTCGCTTCGGGGTCTTCGCGGCGCTTCCGTTCGTGGACAGCCCGGCGGCGATCGTCGGGCTCGCGGCGGTCGCAGGTGTCGCGACCGGGTTCTTCCGCCCCGCGGCGTTCGCAGGGCTGCCCAACCTCGTCCCCGACCGCGAGCTCACGAACGCCAACTCGCTGCTCCAGGTCGTCGAGACGTTGGCCTGGATGGTCGGTCCCGTGGTCGGCGGGCTCATGCTTGCGGCGTGGAGCCCGTCAGTGCCGTACGCGGTGAACGCGGTCACGTTCCTCGTCTCCGCGCTGCTCGTGGCGGGCATTGCCGAGAGCAAGCTCCGCTCCGAGGAGTCGCTCACGCGCGGGCACTGGCGGGACGTCGCCGACGGGATCAGGCTCGTGCTGGCGTCGGCGCCCCTGCGGACGGTGCTCATCGTCTGGAACGTCGTCCTCGTCGGGAGCGCGGCGATCAACGTCGCCGAGGTCGTCTTCGCGAAGGACACCCTCGACGCGGGCGACATCGGCTTCGGAGTCCTCATCGCGGCCAGTGGAGTCGGGCTCGCGCTCGGCGCGTATCTCGCGGCGCCCACGCTCGGGAAGGTCGGGCTGCGGCGCCACTACGTGGGGTCGATCGTGCTGATGGGCGTGGGGTGGGGCGGCGCTGCGTTCGCGGGCTCGATCTGGGTCGCGGTCCCACTCGTCGTCGCCGGCGCGGTAGGGAACGGCGCCGCGATCGTCTGCAACCAGATCCTCGTCCAGCGGGGCGCACCGGACCGCTATCGCGGCCGCGCGCTCGCGACGATCATGAGCTCGAACTACGCGGTGCTCGGCCTGTCCATGGCCGGTGCCGGGCTGGTCACGGCCACGCTCGGCGCGGATGTGGTGTGGATGATCTCGGGCGCCGTCTACCTTTTCGGCGCCGCGGTGTGCCTCCTGGTCACGCGCTGGCTCCCGGTCTCCGTCACTGACGAGGACGACGTGCTCGATCGCCACGGCGAGGAAGCGGCGAGCGCGCTCATGGGCGACGTCTCGCCGGTGCCCGTCTACGCGCCCGAGCCGCTGGTCACCGCGGCAGCCGCGCCCGTGCCCGAGCCCGTGCCCGAGTTTCCTCCCGCGCCCGCCTACACGGGTCAGCCAACCCCGCTCGGCTCCGGCGAGGCCTCCTCACGGGGAAGCCTCGACCGGATCGCCAACCTGCTCGAGGAGATCGAAGACCGCCGGAGGTTCGAGGCCGGGCGCCGCGCCTCCTAGCGTCGAGCGCTTCGCGACCCGACTGGCTCGCCCGTAGAGTCCTCGTCGTGGCGAGGCGCGCCTGGACGCTCGACGAGCTGACCGCCGGCATGCGGGACGGGGACCGGCGCGCGCTCGCGCGTGCGATCTCGCTCGTCGAGAACGGCGACCCGCTCGCGTACCCGCTCGTCCGCGAGCTCTATCCGGAAACCGGCAAGGCGGCGGTGATCGGCGTCACCGGGCCGCCGGGAGTGGGAAAGTCCTCGCTCATCGCGGCGCTCGTCGAGCACGTGCGCACCGACGGCCGAACCGTCGGCGTCGTTTCCGTTGACCCGTCGAGCCCGTTCTCGCGCGGCGCTCTGCTCGGCGATCGCATCAGGCTCGCAGACCACTTCCTCGACCCCGGCGTCTACATCCGCTCGATGGGGACGCGCGGGCACCTGGGCGGCCTCGCCGAGACGACCCTTCAGGCCGTGCTCCTGATGGACGCGTTCGGGAAGGACCTGATCTTCGTCGAGACGGTCGGCGCGGGGCAGAGCGAGGTCGAGGTCACCGGGATCGCCGACACGGTGCTGCTCGTGCTCATGCCGGGATCCGGTGACTCCGTCCAGGCGCTGAAGGCCGGGATCATGGAGATTCCCGACGTGATCGCGATCAACAAATCGGATCACCCGACGGCGAAGACGATGCTGAACGAGGTGCGCTCGATCGTCGCGCTGGCCGAGCCGGAGCGGCGGCCACCGATCCTCCTCACCGAGGCGCTCCGCGGCGAGAACGTCCCCGAGCTGATGGCGAAGCTCGAGGAGCACCGGTCCGGTCTCGCGGCCGACGGCGGCCTCGACAAACGCAGGCGCCAGAACCTCGCACGCGAGGTCTTCGCGGTCGCGTCCAGCCGGGCGAAGTCGCATCTGCAGTCGGCGGTCGAGGACGATCCCGAGCTGCGGCGGCTCCTCGACGAGGTCGAGCGACGCGAGCTCGACCCGCTCACCGCGGTGCGCGAGATCACGGAGAAGGTCTTCAGGTTCGACGGTGACGGCGCCGACGCTCGCTGACATCGAGGCCGCCGCCGGGCGGCTCGCGGGAGTCGCCCGGGAGACACCGCTCTACCCGACCGAGACCTTCTCGCGGCTGAGCGGTCGCGCCGTCTCGCTCAAGGCCGAGAACCTCCAGCGGACGGGCTCGTTCAAGATCCGCGGCGCGTACAACACGATCGCGACGCTCGGAGAGGCGGAGCGGGCGGCGGGCGTCGTGGCGGCGAGCGCGGGGAACCACGGCCAGGCGGTCGCGTGGGCCGCGCGCGAGGCCGGGATCCCGGCGACGATCTTCATGCCCGAGGACGCGCCGATGGCGAAGGTCGAGGCGACGCGGACGTACGGCGGCGCCGTCGAGCTCGCCGGCGGGAGCTTCGAGGGCGCGGTCGCCGCCGCGCAGGAGCACGTCGAACGGGCGGGGGCGACGCTCGTGCATGCGTTCGAGGACACGCGCGTCATCGCGGGCCAGGGCACGATCGGGCTCGAGCTCGCCGAGCAGGCGCCAGAGGCCGAGACCGTCGTCATCCCCGTCGGAGGGGGCGGGCTCGCGGCCGGCATCTCGCTCGCGTTGCGAGCGCGGCGCGCGGGGCAGCGGATCGTCGGAGTCGTCTGCCAACCCGGTCTCACGATCGCGGACGGGATCTCCGTCAAGCAGCGCGGCGAGCTCGCATCCGCGATCCTGGACGAGACGCTCGACGACGTGGTCGAGGTCTCCGACGAGGAGATCACCGAGGCGCTCGTCCTCTGCCTCGAGCGGAAGAAGCTGCTCGTCGAGGGAGCGGGCGCGGCCGGGCTCGCGGCGCTGCTCGCGGGTCGCGTGGGCGGGTCCGGGCCAGTCGCGATCGTGCTCTCCGGCGGGAACATCGACGCGACGACGCTCATCTCGGTCGTGCGGCTCGGGCTCACGCGCGCCGGCCGCTACCTCGCGGTCCGCACACTCATCCCCGACTCGCCCGGCGAGCTCCGCACCCTCCTCGACCTCGTCGCTCGCGAGCGGGGAAATCTCGTCTCCGTCGACCACCACCGCGAGGGCACGACGACGACGGCCTTGCAGACGGAGGTCGAGCTCGTCGTCTCCACGCGCGATCCCGCGCACTGCGAGGAGCTGCTCGGCGCGATCGAATCGGCGGGGTACGCGGTGGAGCGCCTCGGCCCGCCCGCCTGACGATCTGCGACGAAGGTCAGCCGCAGCGGCGGAACTCGACCGTCGGCTTCCCCTGCGCCTGCCAGTCGTCGATGCCGCCCTCCGCGACTGCGCGCGCGTCGTAGCCGCGGGCGGAGAGGATGCTCGCCGCGATCGCCGCGCGGGGGCCGGACTCGCAGATCGTGACGAGCGGCCGGTCGTGCGGCAGGTCGTTCTCGTGGAGCGCGAGCAGCCGGTACGGCACGTTGCGGCTGCCGGCGATGTAGCCGCCGTCGCGCTCGTCCTTCTCCCGGACGTCGATGAGCTCCGCACCTTCCGCGAGCAGCGCGTCGAGCTCGTCGACGCCGACGAGGGGCAGCTTCTCCTGCCCGCCCCCGAGGATCCATCCGGCGACGTCGAAGAACCCCACCGAGTGGAGCCCGCCGACGGCTGCGCGCGCCTCGTCCTCGTCGGACGCTGCGACGACGACCGGCCGCTCCTGGTCGATTACGAACGCGGCCTTCGTCGAGAAACGCGTTCCCGACCACGGGACGCTCACCGCTCCCTGCAGATGCCCGCCTGCGAAGGCCTCCACCGGTCGTACGTCGAGCACCTGGGCAGCGGCGGGCGCTGCGTCCAACCGCGACGGCTCCGGCTGCGCGCCGACGAACGGACCCCGGTTGAGCTCGACGATCCGTTCCATGTTCGGCGGGCGCGGTGCCGAGATCGCCGCGGACTCGAGGATGAACTCGTTCACGTCGGAGTGCAGGAGCGCGGGGTTGAAGCGGCGCTCGAAGCCGATCGTCGTCGACGCCTTCGAGCTCATCGCCTTCCCGCAGAGCGACCCCGCGACGTGCCCGGGGTAGACCTCCACGCCGTCGCCGAGCTCGACCAGCCGGCGCAGCGAGTGGAAGAGCCCTTCGGCTCCTGCACGCGCCTCGACGGCGAGGTCCGGGCGGGCGGCATCCCCCACGAACAGCGAGTCGCCGGTCAGCACGAGCCACGGCTCGTCGCCGCGCGAGCGGTCGATCACCGCGAGACAGCAGTGCTCGGGCCGGTGCCCGGGCGTGTGGATGCAGCGCAGTACGACCTCGCCGATCTCGATCTCGGCTCCGTCGTCGAGCGGGTAATGGGGGTACTCGGGCTCGGCCGCGGGATGGATCGAAACGGGAAGGCCGTGCTCGAGTGCGAGCCGGCCGTGGCCGGAGACGTGGTCGGCGTGCGTGTGCGTCTCGACGACGTGCACGAGCCGAACACCGCGCTTCTCGGCCTCCGTCAGGTACTGCTCGATCGCGAATGCCGGGTCGACGACGACGGCGGTTGCGTCGTTATCGTCACCGACGAGGTACGACGCACAACCGAGCGCCTCGTCGACGAATTGTGCGAAGATCACGACGGGCGACCGTACCACCGGCCTCCGCTATCTCTCTTGAAGTGAGCGGGTGCGCGGGACGAAGCGACCGTCGCACCACGCGAGCACCGGCCCCGTTAGCGGAATGTTATCCCCGGTCGTTGGCCCGGTTTCCCGATTCGCGAAGCCGGGAAACCTGGCCCCTGGAAGCGAGTCTGTCTACGAGCGAAGCCAGGTAACCAGAGGGGGTATCTCGTATGAAGAAGAGGTCGAAGACGGTCCTTCTGCTCGGGGCCGCGCTGGCACTGTCCGTCTTCCTGACAGCGTGCGCCGGAGGAGACGACGACGGAGGGCAAGCCGCGGACGGCGTGATCACGGTCAACTGGGGGACGGAGCCACCGTCGCTCGACCCGGGTCTCGCGACCGACACGACCTCCTCGAGCATCCTCCTGAACCTCATGGACCCGCTCGTCATCCTGGGTCCCGACCTCGAGCCGCAGCCCAGCCTCGCGGAGAGTTGGGAGACGAGTCAGGACGGCAAGACCGTCACCTTCAATCTCCGCCCGGACGGCAAGTGGACGAATGGCGACCCCGTGACCGCGAACGATTTCGAGTATTCGTGGAAGCGGACGATCTCGCCGGAGCTCGCCGCGGACTACGCGTACCAGTTCTTCGGGATCGTGGGCGCGTCGGACTACAACAGCTGCGAGAAGAACTGCGACGCCATGAAGGACAAGGTCGGCGTCCACGCGACGAACGACAGGACGCTCGAGGTCGAGCTCACGAGTGCCCAGCCGTGGTTCGTCCAGCAGGTGGCGCACACGTCGTTCCTGCCGGTCAACCAGAAGACGGTCGAGCAGTTCGGCGAGCGCTGGACGGAGGCCTCGAACATCGTCACGAACGGCCCGTTCGAGCTCGCCCGCTGGGATCACAACTCCCGCATCGACCTCGTCAAGTCGCCCGACTGGCGCGGCGCGGACGAGATCCAGCTCGAGCGCGTCAACGGCAGGATGATCTCTGAGGGCACGACCGCCGTGCAGGCGTTCGAGGCCGACGAGGTCGACGCGACGGTCGGCGGCCTGCCGCCGGAGGAGATGTCGCGGCTGAAGGCGCTGCCGGAGTACGCGCAGTACCCGTCGCTCGGCACCTACTACTACGGCGTCAACGTCGAGAACGTCCCGGACGTGAACCAGCGCCGCGCGATGGCGCTCGCGATCGACCGGCGCTCGATCATCGACAACGTCGCCCAGGCCGACCAGCTGCCGGCGACCGGTTTCACGCCGGACGGCATGCCGGGCTTCGACCAGATCAACCCGAACTCGGAGTACCTGCCCGAGACGGCGGACGTCGAGCGGGCGCAGGAGCTCATGAACCAGGTGTCCAACCCGGCCAAGGACGTCACGCTCGTCATCAACGACGCTCCGGGCCACCGTGAGATCGCGGTCGCGGTCCAGGACATGTGGTCCGAGCTCGGGATCAACGTCGAGATCCAGCAGCAGGAGTGGGCGCAGTTCCTCGAGTCCATCGGGCCGCCGCCCGGTAAGGACATCGACACGTTCCGGCTCGGGTGGATCGCCGACTACGTGGATGCGATGAACTTCCTCGAGCTCTGGACCTGCGACTCGGGCAACAACTCGACGAACTACTGCGACCCGCAGTACGACCAGCTCGTCGACGAGGCCCGGGCGACACCGGACAACGCGGAGCGCTACGACCTGTACGGGCAGATGGAGGAGAAGCTCTTCGGCCCGGACGGCGCCATGCCGGTGCTCCCGATCTACTGGTACACGTTCACCCAGCTCGAGAACAAGTCGATCTACGACACGTTCGGCATCAACCAGCTCGGTCAGATCGACCTCCGCGATGTCGTCGAGGGCGACACCGGAGGAGACGAGAACGTCTGACCAAACGGCGTGAGGACGGGCGCCGCCGGGGCGCCTGTCCTCTCCCGTCCCCGGTCCCTGGACGACCCGGCACCCACGCCACGAGGAGGGGCGGCTGCACATGACCGGATTCGTCATTCGACGGCTCCTCTGGACCATCCCCGTGATCCTCCTGGTGATCTTCTTCACGTTCGTCCTCATGCGGCAGATCGAGGGCAACCCTTTCCGGACGAGCGAGCGAGCAGTCCCCGAGTCGATCCAGCGCAACCTCGAGCGCCGGTTCGGGCTCGACCAGCCCTGGTACGTGCAGTACGCGAAGTACGTCCAGGGCGTCTTCACGTTCGACCTCGGGCCCTCGCTCGTGCTCCGCAACCGGGACGTGAACGAGATCGTGCGCACGCACTTCCCTCCGTCACTGCAGCTCGGCGCGTTCGCCATGATCTTCGCCCTTGTGTTCGGCATCCCACTCGGGATGCTGTCGGCGCTCAGGGCAAACACGTTCCTCGATTACTCGGCGATGTTCGTCTCGAACGTGGGCTTCGCGATCCCGAGCTTCCTCATCTCGACGCTGCTGATCTACTTCTTCGCCCTGAAGTGGGGTGACTGGACCGGCCTCCCGACCAGTGGCTGGGACAGCTGGCAGTCGAAGATCCTCCCGACGATCGCGCTCGGTCTCGGGCCGATGGCGTACTTCGCGCGGCTCGTGCGCGGGACGATGCTCGAGACCCTGCAGCAGGACTACATCCGCACGGCGCGGGCGAAGGGCCTGCGCTGGCGGCGGGTCGTCATCGTGCACACGCTTCGCAACTCGCTGATTCCGGTGGTCACGGCCGCCGGCCCGATCCTCGGCTTCCTCATCACCGGCTCGTTCATCGTCGAGCAGATCTTCGCCATCCCGGGGATCGGCACGTACTACGTGGACGCGGTCGAGGCGCGCGACTACAGCGTCGTCATGGGGCTGACCGTGCTCCTGTCCGTGATCGTGATCCTCGCGAACATGGTCGTGGACATCCTCTACGGCTATCTCGACCCGCGCACGAGGGACGCGCGCAGCTGATGTCCACGCCGACCCCGAAGCCGGTCACGAGCGGCGCGACCATCCCGCTCGACGTCGGCCACGCGCCAACCGCCGGCGCGCCGATCCGCCAGAGCAACCTGTGGAAGGACGCGTGGTACCGCTACCGGAGGAACCGCGCGGCGCTCTTCGCCGGCGCGGTCTTCATCGGCATGGTCGCCTTCTGCCTCATCTATCCGGTGATCTCGCCGCACGACCCGTACGACGTCAACTTCGCCGACGCGCGGCAGGGCCCCAGCCTCGAGCACCCGCTCGGGACGGACACGTTCGGCCGCGACGTGCTCACGCGCACCGCGCTCGGCGGCCGCATCTCGATCGGGATCGGGTTCGCCGCGACGTTCATCATCCTCGTGATCGGCGTCACCTACGGCTCGATCTCCGGCTTCATCGGCGGGCACCTCGACAACGGGATGATGCGGTTCCTCGACGCGCTCTACGGGCTCCCGTACCTGCCGTTCGCGATCATCACGCTCGCGATCATCGGCGACGCGGGGTTCTGGGCCATGGCGGTGGCGCTCTCGATCGCCACCTGGTTCACGACCGCGCGAATCGTGCGCGGGCAGATCATCACGCTGAAGGAGAACGACTACGTGCGCGCGGCGAAAACGCTGGGCGCGCGCTGGCAGCGCGTGCTCATGCGGCACCTGATCCCGAACACGCTCGGCATCCTCATCATCGCGGTCTTCCTCGAGCTCCCCGGCGTGATCCTCGGCGAGGCGTTCCTCTCGTTCATCGGCCTCGGGATCGGGCCGCCGGACGCGTCCTGGGGCTCGATGGCGCAGGAGGGCTACGAGGTGTACCGCGTCTTCCCGCTCCTGATCATCGTCCCGTCGGTCGCGATCGCGACGCTCATCCTGTGTGCGAACTTCATCGCCGACGGCCTGCGTGACGCCCTCGACCCGCGGACGCGGGAGACGTAGGCAGCCATGGCTGAGACGATCCTCACCGTCCGCGACCTGAGCACGCACTTCTTCACGCGTGAGGGTGTCGTGCATGCCGTCGACGGCGTCAGCTTCGAGGTGGAGAAGGGCAAGACGCTCGGCATCGTCGGCGAGTCCGGTTGCGGCAAGACGGTGACCGCGCTCTCGATCATGGGCCTGATCCCGAAGCCGCCGGCGAAGATCGTCGAGGGCGAGATCCTCTTCCGCGGGCGCGACATCGCGAACCTCTCCGAGCGCGAGCTCGAGGACGTGCGCGGCGAGCAGATCGCGATGATCTTCCAGGATCCGATGACGTCGCTGAACCCGACGCTGACGATCGAGACGCAGATCGTGGAGACGATCCGCCGCCACTCCGAGCTGTCGAAGGAGGCCGCGCGGAAGCGGGCGCTCGAGCTGCTCGAGGAGGTGCACATCCCGAACGCCGCGAAGCGGCTCGAGGACTACCCGCACCGGCTCTCGGGCGGGATGCGCCAGCGCGTGATGATCGCGATCGCGATCTCCTGCGAGCCCGAGCTCCTGATCGCCGACGAGCCGACCACCGCGCTCGACGTCACCGTCCAGGCGCAGGTCCTCGACCTCCTCGACGAGCTCCGCGAGACGCACGGCACGGCGATGATCCTCATCACCCACGACATGGGCGTCGTGGCCGAGGCCTCGGACGACGTCGTCGTCATGTACGCGGGACAGGTCGTCGAGCAGGCGGCCGTCACCGAGATCTTCGACAACCCGGAGCACCCGTACACGGAGGCGCTCCTCGGCGCGCTGCCGCAGCTCGAGGGCGAGGGCGTTCGCCAGCGCCGGCTGACGGCGATTCCCGGCCGGCCTCCGGATCTCGTCGATCCGCCCCAGACGTGCCGCTTCGCGCCCCGCTGCAAGTACGCGGGCGGCGACTCCTGCACGTCCCGCATGCCGGAGCTCCGCGAGATCCGCCCCGGCCATTTCGTGCGCTCCGAGCATCCGGCGAGCGAACGGGCCCGGACCGGGGAGGCGATCCACGCATGAGCACCGACGGCGCGCTTCTCCGGGTTCGCAACCTCGTGAAGCACTTCCCGATCAAGAGGGGGCTACTCGTCGAGCGCACGGTCGACTTCGTGCGGGCCGTGGACGACGTGAGCTTCAGCCTGCACCGCGGCGAGACGCTCGGTCTCGTCGGCGAGTCCGGGTCGGGGAAGTCGACGACCGGCTACTGCGTCCTCCAGGTGATCCGTCCGACGAGCGGCTCGATCGTCTTCGACGGCGAGGAGCTCACGGAGCTCAGCGGCGAGTCCCTGCGGCGGATGCGCCGCAGGATGCAGCTCGTCTTCCAGGACCCGCACTCGTCGCTCAACCCGCGGCTGACCGTCGGCGACATCGTCGGGGAGCCGCTCGCGATCCACAAGGTCGGGAGCCGGAACGAGCGCCGCGCTCGTGTGCGCGAGCTGCTCGACACCGTCGGCTTCGACCCGTCCTTCACGAACCGCTATCCGCACGAGTTCTCGGGAGGCCAGCGTCAGCGGATCGGAATAGCCCGCGCGCTCGCCCTCTCGCCCGACCTGCTCGTGCTCGACGAGCCCGTTTCGGCGCTCGACGTCTCGATCCAGGCGCAGATCCTCAACCTGCTGAAGGACCTCCAGCGCGAGTTCGGGCTCACGTATCTCTTCATCGCCCACGACCTCGCCGTCGTCCGCACGATGAGCGACCGGATCGCAGTCATGAACAACGGAAAGATCGTCGAGGAGGGGCTCGCCGAGGAGGTCTACGGCAACCCGAGGCAGCTGTACACGCGCGAGCTGCTCGCCGCGGTGCCGATCCCCGATCCGCGCGCGATGAAGGAGCGCAAGCGCGAACGACAGAGACTGCAGGCCGCACTCGCGCAGCAGTGAACAGCGCTCGGCTCGCCCTCGTCGCTGCGGCGGCGGCGACCCTCGTCCTCTCCGGCGCGCTCGCGCTCGCCGCCGACGACGACGCCTCCGCGTCCGCGAGCTGGGAGCAGGTCACCTCGATGTCGCAGCGGCGGAGTTACCTCGCGGCGGCGGAGCTCAACGGCGGCGTCTACGCGGCGGGCGGGATGGTCGGCGAGACCGGCCGGCCTCTCGCCACCTTCGCCCGCTACGACCCCGAGGCAGACGTGTGGAGCGTGCTGCAGCGGCTGCCGGTGGCGACTCGCGCCGCGGCCGCTGCGACCGTCGACGGCCGCATCTACGTCGTCGGCGGGACGACCGAGGAGGGGAACACGCGGGCTGTGTGGGCCTACTACCCGGGGCCGGTGGAGGGGGAGTGGCAGGCGCGCGCTCCGATGCCGGTGGCGATGTTCAACCACGGCGCGGTCGCGCTCGGCGGGAAGCTGTACGTGCTCGGCGGGTTCGCGAACGGCAAGGAGCTTCGAGACGTCTTCGCGTACGACCCCGCGACGGATCGCTGGACGCGCGTGACGCGGCTTCCGCGCGCCAACCACGCCTTCGGCCTCGTCGCGTTCCGTGACGAGCTGTGGGTGATCGGCGGCCGCCGCGGCGAGAAGATCCTCCGCGAGGTCTGGATCTACAACCCGGTGACTCGCCGCTGGCGAGAAGGCCCTGCCATGCCGCGGCCGATGGAGCTCGTCGGCGCGACGGTCTGGGACGACGAGATCCACGCGATCTGGGAGGCCACGTACCAGATCTACGACGCGGGCTCGGAGAGCTGGCGCGAGGGGCCACACCCGCTCGTCACCCGGCACGCGCTCGAGGCGTTCGCGATCGACGGCGCCCTCTACGCGATCGGCGGCTGCACGACCGCGCTCCACGACAGCCCTGTCGTGGAGCGCCTGGCGCTCGGCTGAGGTTTCGAGAAGCGCCCGCGCGGAAAGACGAAGGAAATGCGAACGGACCTCTTCAAGCGTGAGGACGGAGCCGTCGGCTGGCTCATCGTGGGGATCATGCTCGGGATCTTCCTCGTCTTCTACGCGTTCTTCGCGCTCGTCTTCTGAGAACGTCGCCACGCGAGCACAACGACCCCGCCGAGGGCGAGTAGGCCCGCACCGCCGACGACGAGCCACACCCACGGGGCCGAGGTCGCGTCGTCGGCGGGGACGACGGTCAACGTGACGGGCCACTCGACCGTTCGGTCGTCGACGTAGACCTGCG
>Ga0081455_10004937_pt1 | contig 14743 bp, 12 predicted proteins | sample TabmetS3T2R1_FD_70207 | JGI IMG/M metagenome (GOLD analysis project Ga0081455, IMG submission 70207) | Tabebuia heterophylla rhizosphere microbial communities from the University of Puerto Rico - S3T2R1 | ecosystem: Host-associated > Plants > Roots > Rhizosphere ... | reverse complement strand
AGAGAAATTCCATCTCATCCTCTATCCTTCCCGCCTTCCAGGAGCCATCACCTAGGACACATCCGTCACACTCCTGTAGAGTATCCCATGTCCCGGGAAGATACCTGTGAGGTAAGCACCTTGGATCACCTTCCGCGAAATAGAGTAACGGCCTTTGCAGGACCGATTGCGGGCATCGCGGGCACTTTTCTATTTCTGGCGTTCACGCCAATCGGGCGCCCACTGGCATCTGTTGTCGCTGGGGCCTTCGTGATAATCGGGATCGGTCTGCTATGCTACAATTTCAGCTTCTTCAACTTCCATAGCTACAATCTGACGAGGACCCAAGTAACGTTCAATGTTATAGCTGGGCTGGCCCTCCTCGTTTTCGCGTTTGCTTTAATAATAGTGATCGGCCCTCAGGGATCGGGAGACAGCGAGCCCACATGTGTAACGATGGCAGGATTGCGACCTTGCTAGAGAAAGAGCACGGGCAGGTTTCTATGGTACGGTACGCGGTACGGCGGGAAGGGACACATGGCATCCTCGGATCTATTGATCGCCTTCTGGCGATGGACGACGCATGACCCAGTTGCGTTCTATACGTCCATGTTGGCGCTTTTCACCGCGGTTCTTGGCATATCGACAATCGGCCTATGGATCGCTACGTCGCGTGGTGTCCGAAACCAGACACGGGATACCCAGATCATTCAGCGTGCATACGTGAGCGTTGAACCAGACGGGCTCACGGCCCACCGCGATCGCGAGGACCGACTGCATACCAGTGTCATCTTTAGGAATGTTGGCCACCTACCTGCCCGCAACGTGCGCTGGTATGGCACATTCGGAAATCCAGATGGGAAGAACTTCCCTGTGAAAGAGCCAACTAGTGGGAAGATCGTGTTGCCGCCAGGAGCGGCCTCAACGCAGCGAGTGGGAACGGTATTCACCAACAAACTACAAAACAGCCTGTTCGTCTGGGGCATAGTCACCTACGACGATGGCTTTGGAAAACAGCGATTTACACGTTTCTGTCACGTCTACAGTACCAAGAATATCATCAATGCACTTGGCGTCACCCTGCCTGCAGATAATGCCGAACTCCACGAATATGGTAACGACGCCGATTAAGACAGCTTAGTTTCTCTGGTTCCATAATATCTAACTAACCGCATCCGAGGCCGCCGTGCCACTCCAGAGCAAGGTACCTTGCCATCCCAGCGCCCCTGTCGCCTCGCGATAGCGCGTCTTTGCACAGCAATGACAGTCCCTCTTGCAGCGGCAGGCATCGAGAGCATGCCGGGGAGTCTCGACTTTGCCCCCGGCCAGCGCCGGAACGGATCGAGCGCGACACGCTGATCACCCAGGTCTGCGGATGTCCGCTGCAGACGAGCTACCGGGGCCACGCGGCGCTGCTCGGCGCACCGGCGCACGGTGCCGAGCATTGCGCCGGAGCGACGCACTCACGCGTCCGGGTATTCGGAGTTCAAGTGATGCGCTCGTCAATCGCATTTAGCGGGGGCAATCAAGCCGATGCAATAATGCGCTTCGCACTTTTTGCGCTGGGTCCCGGGTCTCGTTCCGCTTCGCTGCACTCGCCCGGGACACGAGATCGCGTGTTCCGGACGAGCGAGCGCGCCAGCGCGAGCGAAGATCCGGACCCAGGAGCCACGCGGCGGGCCCTCACGTGCCGCCCTGCTGCTTTTGCCGCACGGCCGCGGCCGCTTCCTCCAGAACGCGGCCGGCGCGCTCGGCCGCGGACGCATCGAGCGCGCGAACGTCGAGAAAGAGGTCGAGACCGGCGCCGCTCTCGCTGATGACCTCGGAGTTGCGTCCCGCCGCGTCGTCGAGCCGCCCGTCCACCGCGTAAGGCACCACCGGCCGGGCGATGCCCTTCAAGGTGATCGGATCCAGCGGCCGCGCCCGCACCATCTGGCGCACGAGCGAATAGGTCTCGTAGCTCAGCACGATGCCGCCGGGCTCGGCGATCGATTGCAGCCGCGACGCCAGATTGGCCTCGGCGCCGATGATCGTATAGTCCATGCGGTCATCGCTGCCGAAGTTCCCCACATTCACATAGCCGGTATTGATGCCCATGCGCGCGCGGAACGGCTCCTCGATGCCGCGGCTGCGCCACTGCACGTTCAGCTCGACCAGGCGCTTCTGCATGTCGAACGCCATGAGCATGCACGCCTTCGCGTCCTCCATGACGCCGCGCGTCTGCGGATCGCCGAAGAAGACGAGGATCGCATCGCCGATGAACTTGTTGACCGTTCCGCCGTGCGCGACCGCGATGCGCGACATCTCGGTCAGGTACTCGTTGAGCAGCGCGGTCAATTCCTCGGGCTGCAGGCGCTCGCTGGTCGACGTGAAGCCCACCACGTCGGAGAAAAAGATGGTCAGCTTCTTGCGCTCGGTGGCGACCACCACGTCCTTCTCGCCGCTGAAGATGGTGTGGTAGTGCCGCGGCGAGAGATATTTGGCGAGCTTCTTGGCGACCGACGCGAGGAACTCGTTGGCACGCCCGAGCTCGCGATTGAAGCGCCCGATCACGGCGGACTGGTGCCGCTGCAGGCCGATGAAGGCGAGGCCGATCGCGGCCACCAGCACGAAATAGCCGAGCAGCCACTTGAACGCGAAAATGTGGGCCGCGATCGGCTGCCTGACGGTGAATTCCTCGATGCCGCGCACGTCGCCCACTTTCCAATCGCGCTTCGGGCTCTGCGGGTGCGCGTTGTGGCAGTTGACGCAGGCGGCGTCCATGACGATGGGCGCGACGAGCCGTACGCTGCGGTCGAAGATCGAGCCGGAGACATCGTAGACGCGCCTGCTCGGCGCTGCGCAACCTCGCGCGATCCGACGAGTGGGCGGAGACGAGGTCCGGCCTGATGCCGCAGGACATCGTGCCCATCGAGCTCGAAAGCTACTGCGTCCAGCTGCAATACGAGCGGGAAGCGCACGCGTCCGGGTATTCCGAGCTCAAGTGAGCCAACGCGAACGCATTTCGATCAGAGACTTCCAGATTACCTTGCCGGTGACGTGCCGGGCTACGGCATGGGCCAGGCGCGGCACCGCTATGGCCCGCTGACGCAGATCGACCGGGCGCCCCGGGCAGGCGCACGGCCCGCGGCGCCGCCGGCACACACGCGCGGGAACCTCGCTCGTCCCCCTCGCGTTGCCTGCGTATCCGGACCATGCGACAGCCGCAAATGCGGCCCGGGGGCTTCGATGGCTTCCCCGCCTGAGCACGTGCTGTTGGGCGATATCGGCGCCACGAACGCCAGGCTGGCCCTGCTGTCGAACGGCCTCCTCGGTCCAATCGAGTGGTACACGGTTGCGCAGTTCGCGCGATTTACCGACGCCCTCGATGCGTTCGTGGAACGGCATTGCCGGCACGTGTCGGTGCCGGAGGCGCTGCTCGCGGTGGCCGGGCCGGTCGCCGGGGACCGTTGCGTGCTCACCAATTGTCCCTGGACGATCGACGCGCCCGAGCTGCGTGCGGCATTGGGCTTTGCAAGGGTTCACATCCTGAACGACTTCGAGGCGATCGCCCGGTCGTTGCCGCAGCTCACCGCCGGTGATCTGTATCCGCTGGGCGGCGGCGCGGCGGTATCGGGACAGCCCATGGTCGTGCTCGGTCCCGGCACCGGCCTCGGCGTCGCCTGCTGCGTGCCGGCATGGCCAGAGGCGTTCGTCATCGCGGGCGAGGGAGGGCACGCGACCATGGCGGCGAGCTCGCCCCGGGAGGATGCGGTCATCGACCATTTGCGGGCGGAATTCGGGCACGTATCGGCGGAGCGGCTGGTGTCAGGGCCCGGACTGGAAAATCTCTACCGCGCGGTGGTCGCGCTCGATGGAGCCGATGCCCCGCAGCGCAACGCCGCCGAGATCACGACAGCGGCACTGGATGGCACTTGCCCGATCGCAAGAACGGCCGTCGAGCTGTTCTGCGCGATGCTGGGGGCGGTCGCCGGAAACGCCGCGCTGATGCTCGGCGCCCGCGGCGGCGTCTTCATCGCCGGCGGCATCGCTCCGCGCCTCACGGGCTTCCTGGCGCGATCGGAATTCCGCGCGCGGTTCGAACGCAAGGGACGTCTTCGAAACTACCTCGCATCCATCCCGACGAGCGTGATCGTGCACCCGGCTGCGACATTCCTGGGATTGCAGTCGATGGCGAAGCGAACCTCCGACGCGGCCTCCAGGGCGCGGCCCCTGGCAGCCGATATTCGCGGATGACGGGGCCTCGGGGGGGCGCAGACGGGTTCGCGAGCACGCGATCGAGAGGCGGTCATATCGAGAGGCGGTTATGGCGAAGAAACGCATCGGCATCCTCACGGGTGGCGGCGACGTTCCCGGCCTCAACTCGGTGATCAAGACCGTCACCTACCGCGGCAGCGAGAACGATATCGAGGTCGTCGGCCTGCGCCGCGGCTGGGAGGCGCTCACGCACCTGAACTTCGACGATCCCGACAGCAGGCGCCGCTACGTCGTCACCCTCGATCGCCAGAACACGCGCACCATCGACCGGCGCGGCGGGACCATGCTGCACTCGAGCCGCACCAACCCGGCCAACATGCAGAAGCTGCCCGATCACCTCGCCGGCAAGGACTTTCCGGTCGCCGCGCGCAGCAAGGACGGCGCCGCCAAATCTCGGGACGTCTCCGCACAGGTGCTGGCGAACCTCTCGGCGCTGGGCATCGACCATCTCATCGCCATCGGCGGCGACGACACGCTCGGCTACGCCGCCACCCTCAACGAGCTCGGCGTGAAGATCATCGGCATCCCGAAGACGATGGACAACGACGTCCGCAACACCGAGTACTGCATCGGCTTCTCGACCGCGATCACCCGCGCCTCAGACGCGATCCAGCGCCAGCGCACCACCGTCGCCTCGCACGAGCGGATCGGTATCTTCCGCGTGTTCGGGCGCGACGCCGGGTTCACGGCGCTGTATACGGCGTACGTCACCTCGATCCGCTGCCTCATCCCCGAATACAAGGTCGATCTCGACAAGCTCATCGCCCTGCTCATGGAGGAGAAGCAGGCAAACCCGAGCAACTACGCCATGCTCGTGCTCAGCGAGGGCGCCGAGTGGGAGGGCTACGAAGTCCGGCACTACGGCGACGCCGACGCCTACGGCCACCGCAAGAAGGCGAGCGTGGCCGAGGCGCTCGCCGACGAGATCAAGCGGCACACCGGCGAGGAGACGCTCGTGTCCGACCTCACCTACGACCTGCGTTCGGGCGACCCGGATTTCGTTGACAAGCTCGTGGGCTTGACCTTCGGAAACATGGCGTACGACGCCATCCTGGACGGCAAGACCGGGCTCATGACGGCGCTGGTGGAGGGCTGCTACGAGCTGGCGCCGATTCCGGACCCCAAGCTAGGGCCGCGCAAGGTGGACGTCGCCGCCGCCTACAACACCGAGCGATATCGTCCCATGTACGCCAGCAAGCGCGGGCTGCCGGTATTCCTGCATCGCGTCGGGCGCACCCCGAAGACCTAGGCTCACCGCTTCCTCTGACAGCACAATGTGGCGGCCTCAGCGCCGACCACGGACCGAAGCGAGAGCTCGCGAACGCGACGACCACTTGGGGGAGACTTGACATCACGGGGCACATTACAGAATGGCGACATCGCCCAGTCGTCGCTTTCGGGCAAACCGGACATCGAGCCGACATCGCAGAATAAAACCGAGTCTGACCCCGAACGGTCATCAGTGGAGTCGAATTCCCGCGCCGCAGCAAGCCCCTGACTTGATCCTCGTTAATCCGGTATGATGCCTCGGAGTCCTGTACGGTCCAGGGGCCACCGGAGGACGTGATGGCTCACTCGTTTGCAAAGCGTCCATATGCGCGGGGCTTGGTTGCATCGGCCGCGCTGGCGGTCGTTGCTCTCGCCGTTGCCAGCGAGCGCTCCTGCGCCGAACCGAACAAGCAGGTCATCGAGCGGGCGCAGCATTACAAGGATGACGTGCTCAAGCTATGGGAGCGGCTGGTCAACATCGATTCCGGCACGGGCGACGAACAGGGCCTCAAAGAGGTCGGCGCAATCGCGACCGAAGAATTGAAGAAACTCGGCGCCGCTATTGAGATATTTTCCGCCAAACCGGCCGTGGGCGACAACGTCGTCGCGAGCTTCGCCGGGACCGGGAGGGGGCGGATTCTTCTCATCGCCCACATGGACACGGTGTTCCCGAAGGGGACCGCGGCGGCGCGGCCGTTCCGCATCAAGGATGGGCGTGCCTATGGTCCGGGCGTGTCGGACAACAAAGGCGGCATGATCGCCGCGCTCTTCGTCCTGCGCATCCTTCAGGATCTGAACTTCAAGGACTATGCCAAGATCACCCTCCTGCTGAATACCAACGAGGAAACCGGATCGCTGGGCACACGGCTGCTGATCGAAAATCTGGCGAAGCAGCACGACGCCACGCTCAACCTCGAAGCCGGCCGGGCCGGTGACGGCCTGGTGATCTGGCGCAAGGGCTCCGGCTCCATCAAGGTGGAGGTGAAGGGCCGCGCCGCCCACGCCGGGGTGGCGCCCGACGACGGCCGTAACGCAGCAATGGAGCTGGCGCACCAAGTCCTGCAGCTAGGCAAGCTCGGCAACCGCGAAAAGGGAACGACCGTCAATTTTACGGTGCTCAAGGCCGGCGAGCGCAAGAACGTCATTCCCGACTACGCGGTGGCAGAGGGCGACGTACGGGCCCTCAGCAGCGAGGAATTCGATCGAGTTGAACGCGAGCTCGACACGGTCTCGAAGAACAAACTTATTCCCGACACGGAGGTCACGACCAGCCTGACCCGGCTGTTCCCGATCATGCCCGAAAGCGCCCAGACGCGAGCGCTGGTCGCAATGGCGCAGTCGATCTACGGCGAACTCGGCAAAACGCTGAGGCTCGAAGGCTCCGGCGGAGCAGCGGATTCAAGCTTTTCAGCCGGTGTCTTCAAGCCGACGCTGGACGGGCTCGGCCTAATCGGTGGCGGTGCCCATTCGCTCGACGAGTACTCCGAAATCGAAAGCATCGTACCCCGCTTCTATTTGCTCACACGTATGGTGATGGAGCTGGGCAAATCGGGAATGAGCAGGCAATAGTCGGTAATCGTTCAGGCGTCTGCGATAACTGCGGCCCGGTGATCGCCGACAGGATAAGCGCAAGCGAAGTGCGGCTCCAGGAAGAGCCTCTCTACTGCAGGCACGAGGGCAAAGATTTGTGCTTCGCGTGCGACGGCGAGCCGTCCGATGGCTGACGCGTGGTACCATAGTATCTACCCTTTTTATCAACACATGGTAGAGATGTGGGTTGCGGCGTCCGAGTCAGTCATCGACTTTGACGAAACACCGACCACGAACTGCGGCTCGTCGAGGGGCGAGTTCTTGGCCGACTGAGAGGCAGGTTCCGACCGGTATTCTCCACGGGGGAAGGAACGGTGGCCAAAACTGACGACGTGTTCAGGATATTCATCAGCCACAAACACGACGATCACGCACTCGCGGTGGAGGTGGGGAAGGCCTTGGAAGGTCTCGCCCGCCCGAAGCTCATCGACTGCTTCGTCTCCGGCAGCGACATTTCGGCGGGCATGGACTGGAGGCGCGAGATCCGCAACGTCCTCGCCAACAGCCACCTCCTCGTGCTGCTCTACACCGCCCCGTCAAGGAGTTGGGACTGGTGCCTCTACGAGACCGGCCTGTACACCCGCTTCGACCGGGCCGACAAAAACGAGGTCAGCTCCGTCGTGTGCCTGTTCAACCCCGGTCAAGCCTCGCCGAGCGCAATCGCCGACCTGCAGGGCGTGCCCGCGGAGACCGACAAGGTCCGCGACTTCCTCAACCGGTTGTGCCGTGAGACGTGGAAGATTTCCGACGACTGGCGCCGAGGGGCGCTGGCGCCCGATGTCAAGCCCAAGCAAGTGGACGACGCGTCTCGCGCGATCGAGAGGGCGTTCCGCCGTTTGGGATCGACCTCGACCTACTTCCCCTGTCATCGGGTGGTGCTGTCGTTGTCCGAGTACGACAAAATCGTGAGCGGGATCCCCGAGAGCGCGTTGGTCATGGAAGGCCCAAACGACACCTCGAGCTACACTCTGTCATTGTTCGACTTGGCCAGCGGTCCCGGCAAGCGTACGTGGGGCGATCTGGTGCAAGCCGTGCAAGGGACCAACGCGCAATGGCGCAAGGAGCTCGACAAACACTTCCTCCTCGCCCTCAAAGAGGAACTCTTCTGGCCAATCAAGGAGTGCATGCGCGCCGGCGGCAAGAGCCGGGCCGGGGAGCGGCTCTACCGCCCGATCCTCTACAACATTGTTCGCGGGCCCGCTGTCGGGCCGGTGTCGGACGATACCGTCGACACCTACCAGAGGCCCCGCTCCGTGACCATCGTTCTCGTCCCCGAGCCGCTTGCCCAAGGTGACACCGCAACCGCCACCGATACGAGCGCGTCAAGAAGTGGCCAGATCGGCTCGATGGGCGCCACCGACCTGCCGCGGTGAGGTGACGCGGTCCAGCCGATTCGGCACGGCGGAGGCGCAACCCGGTCGTCTGGAGGGGGTGCGGGTTCATATGACTGCTACCAACCCAGCGCCTGTCAACGCCCCGGTTGACCGACTGGATACGACCACCGACTCGGCCGTACACGCTCTCTTCCGCTGCCTGGTTCGCGGCGGCGGGGGACGCGCGCTTGCGCTCTTCAGGCTCTATGTCATTGCGGTCGCGCTCACCTTGCTTCCGCTTTTGATCGGCGCCTGGCTGGGCCCGCACTCGCTTGTCGTTCGCGGCGCCGAGCTCAAGCTCCCGTTTTTCTATGATTGGACCATCCTGTTTGCATTTCTGGTTTCGTTCCCATGCCTCCTGATCCTGACCGTCACGGACCAGGACGTTCTCGTCCAGTCGCTGAAGACGGTCGAGTCCGAAGGAACCATCACGATTTCGCCGGAGGACAAGAAGCGAGTGGCCGTTCGCTGGAACGGGCGTTTTCGCATCATCAATCTGGTTGGGCAGGCATCGGCCGCCATGATCGGGGCTTCCATCGCCTACATCAACTATCGCCTCTTCAAGGAGCCGAGCCTCGGACACTGGAGCTTCGATGGTGGCGAGCTGCTGGGCGTGGGCTACGTCTTTCTGCTCTGCCTTTTTCTCTTCTACGCCCTCATCGTCATATATCTTTTTCGCAATATTGCTCTGTCGTTGCTGCTCGGAGACATCGTCAGGCATGCCCGGCTTCAGTTGCTGCCGTGGCACCCGGATCGGTGCGGGGGCCTTCGGCCTGTTGGCCGCCTTGGCCTGCGGAATCAGTACGCACTGTCGATCTTCGGCGTGAATGTCGTGTTGATGGCATGGGTCATGATTCACGACATCGTGGGAACGCAAGAGAAGATACCCGCCTCGCTGTATGCGCTCATGATTGCCGGCGTCATTGCCTACCTGATTCTCGGCCCGATTGTTTTCGTTGCGCCGTTGTTGCCGTTCCGAAGCGGCATGCAGGCGAACAAAGCGGAGCTCAGGAGCGAGATCGTCCAGCGACTACGAATGGAATCGGAACGCCTTCGCAAGCAATTGCCATTGAAGGCGGCCGTCACCAAGGAAGACGAGGAATTGATCGAGAGATTGCGGCAGATGTGCGCTGCGATTGACGAACTGCCCGTGTGGCCGTTCGATCCCGGCACTCTACGCAAGTTCATGACAGCCTATGTGATACCGATCGTGAGCGCCGGCTATCCCGTTGCAAAAACCATACTTGAGATGGCGAACGTCAAGGTCCCGCTCCCCTGACGGCTCTCATGCCGCGCGTGCAACTGAACGTTTGACGTTCGCGAAGTGCGACCCCGCCGCCGCGAAACATTTGGAGAGCCGCAGGGTTGCCGCGCCGGCCAAGCGACCCCTCACTCAGCATCAGTCTCGGCGCCCATGGTGCCATCTTTTTTTCCTCGCCGTCTCTGCCGCCCGATGTGCCGCGCACACCGGGCACGAGGTAGATGGAATCACAGCCGACGGTGTCCACCTTGCGGGCAAGGGCGGCGAGGGTAACGCAATCACCCGATTGGCAGCGCAACCGCGAGAGGGCGCTCGGGCAACCTGCAGCCCTTTAATGACGATTTTCGGCGGTGCCCTCTTTGGGCAACGCGTGCTATCGCTGCACGGTCTCGCTGCCCATGCGGTTCAAAATATCGGGCACGAATCTTTCGGAGAACCCTGCGATGAACCCCCAGATGATCGCCTTCGCATTTGATTCGGCATCTGCCGGAAGCCAGTAGGCAACAAACCCGTGAAAATCGGTGCAAGTGTGTCCTTCGAGGCATCGGAACTCCGGGAACAAATCGCCCTTCAAAATACCTGCCGCAAACAACAAGTAGACGATGAAGGCGCCGATGATCCCCACAAGGGGAGGAACAAGGGAATAGGCGATCACATAGAAGTTCATCTTTTGGAAAAGGTGGACGTATTCGCGCCGGGGGAATACGTCTTCAAAGCTGTACAGCCGTCGCAAACTGCTCACGAAGCCTCCGCCAGCCCCTGCAGCCATCACCGCGGCTTCGATGGTAAGCCCGCCGCCCGTCGCATCGAAAAAGACCACCACTACGATAAGCAACGCGCTAATGATAATGGTACATATGAACAACCACATGACCAGGAGGCGATGAGCGTCTAGCATTGCCGGACGTTCTGGCTCTTCCATCGGGGCACCCTCCCCCAGAGATTGCTAATCCTGGGCTGTTCCGTCGATTGTAGTCGAATATCGAGCTGCGGCCGTATCGGTCCGATTCGGAAGTTCGCATCAATCCGCAGTGTTGCGAACTCGGGAATGGCGGGATCACTCCGGCTTGATGTTCGCGAACTTGACCACCTTGGCCCACTTCTCGGTTTCGTCGGCAACGAGCTTCCCGAAGCTCGCGGGCGAGCCGGGAAGCACCGTGCCGCCCAGGTCGGCAAATCGCGCCTTGGCCCCCGGCTCGGCGAGGATCGCATTGATCTCCTTGTTGAGCCGCTCGATGATTTCGGGCGGCGTCGCCTTGGGCGCGTTGATGCCGAAAAATGCGCTGGCCTCGTAGCCCGGCACGAATTCGCTCACCGTCGAGATATCCGGCAGCGCCTCCGACCGGGCCGCTGTCGTCACCGCGAGCGCACGCAGCTTGCCGCTTTTGATATGCCCGATCGAGGACGGCAGGTTGTCGAACATCACCTGCCCCTGTCCGGCGAGCAGATCGATCAGCGCCGGCCCGGCGCCGCGATAGGGCACGTGCACCATGCTGATGCCGGTCATCATCTTGAACATTTCGCCGGACACGTGCACGGACGTTCCGCTGCCCCCCGAGACCATGTTGATCCTGCCCGGATTGGCCTTGGCGTAGGCGATGAACTCGGGGACGGTCCTGGCCGGAACCGAGGGGTGCACTTCCATCACGTTGGGCACGCGCAAGATGCCCGCGACCGGCGCGAAGTCGCGCACGAAGTCGAAATTGAGCTTGTCGTAGAGCGACGCGTTGATCGCATTGTTGGGGCCGACCATGAACAGCGTGTAGCCGTCCGGCGGCGACTTGATCACCGCCTCGGCCGCGATATTGCTGGCGGCACCCGCACGGTTCTCGATGACGATCTGCTGGCCGAGCCGCTCCGACAGCCACGAGCCCAGGAGTCGCGCAATGACATCCTGGGTGCCGCCAGCCGCAAAGCCGACGACGAGGCGCACCGGCCGTGACGGATAGGCCTGAGCCGTCGCGATCCGCGACACGACAGGGAGGACGGCAGCGCCCGCGGCCAGATGCAGAAATCGTCTGCGGTGGAGACGTTTCACGGCGCCCTCCCTTCCTTTCGGGCAACGGTCGGTGTCCCGCAATCACTCCGGCTTGATGTTGGCCGCGCGGATCACCTTCGCCCACTTGGCGGTATCCGACTTGATGACGACAGCAAACTCTTCCGGCGAAGTGAGGGACGCCTCGAGACCGAGCTGCGCGATCCGCTCGCGCACGTCGGCTTGCGCGGCGATCTGCACGATGTCCGCATGCACCTTGCCGACCACGGCGGCCGGCGTGCCGGCCGGCGCCAACAGCCCGAACCAGGAGATGGCCTCGAAGTCCGGAAAGCCCGACTCCGCGAGCGTCGGCAGCTCGGAAATGATCGGCGAGCGCTCGAGCGACGTGACGGCAAGGCCGCGCAGCTTGCCATCGCGAACCAGCGCCAGGATCGCGCCCATGTTCATCAGCGTCATGGTCACACGCCCGCTGATCACGTCGGTGAGGACCGCGCCGCGATAGGGAACGTGGACGATGTCGACGCCGGCGAGGCTCTTGAGCAGCTCGCCGGCGATGTGCTGGGGAGTGCCGACGCCGGGAGAGGCATATGACAGCTTTCCGGGCTGGGCCTTCGCGAGCACGAACAGCTCCGCGACGCTTTTCGCCGGCACCTCGTTGTTGACGGCAAGGATGCTCGGCATCACCAGAACGCGAGCAATCGGCGCGAGATCGCGCGCGGGATCGAAGGCGGGACTGGGCTGAAGCGACGGGTTGATCGTCATCGCGCCGTTGGCGCCCCAATAGAGCGTGCTGCCGTCTGGGGCCGATTTTGCCACTCGCTCCGCCCCCACACTCCCGCCCGCACCCGGAATGTTCTCGACCGTCACCGGCGTTTTCCACGCTTCGTTGAGCTTTTGCGCAAACAGGCGGGCCGTGATGTCGGTCGCGCTGCCCGCCGTGAAGCCGACGATGATACGGACCGGCCTTGATGGACGCTCTTGCGCCCGTGCCATCCGTGACACGGATGGAAGCGCGGCTACGCCCGCGGCCAGATGCAGGAATTTGCGACGAAGAAGCTTCATGCCAGTCCCTCCGTGCGTGCAATACGATGCGGACGGCTGAGCGGAAACAGCGTACCCCTCTTTCCCGAGGTCGTGGAAGAGCAATGTCGCCTATCGGCGGCATCGCGCAACCCAGCGTGATGTCCGGAGAGTGATAGGCCGCGGCGCACGCGTCCGGCTATTCGGAGCTCGAGCGAGCGCCGCGACACGCGGGACGTGCTTGCTCCGCGACACCGTCGGCAATAGGCTTCTCGAACCTCGGTCATGACCTTCAACGGGGAGCGACCCACCATGCGCAATCACCGGATTGTTCTCGCAGTGCTGGCGCTGCTCGCCGCAAGCATCTGCTCCGCCCCGGCGCAAGCGACCGGCAGGGGCAAGGGTGTGAACTTTCCGGTCTCCTGCTCCGCCGGCGCGCAACAGGCGTTCAACGAGGCGCTCGCGGCGCTGCATTCGTTCTGGTACGCCCAGGCGGTCAAGGAATTCCGCGCGATCGCCGAGCGCGAGCCCGATTGCGCCATGGCGCACTGGGGCGTCGCCATGGCCCAATGGACCCAGTTGTGGGCGCCGCCGCGCCAGGATGCGCTCGACTCCGGCCTTGCGTCGCTGCGTAAGGCCAGCGCGGCGACCAACAAGTCCCAGCGCGAGTCCGACTTCGTCGCCGCCGCGCTCGCCTTCTTCGGCGACAACGACAAGCTCGACCATCGCGCGCGGCTCACAGCCTATGCGAGCGCCATCGACAAGGTGGGCAAGAGCTATCCGGACGACAGGGAGGCTTCGCTGTTCTATGCGCTGTCCCTGCTCGCGACCGCCGATCCCCTGGACGCGACCTATGCCAGGCAGCGGCAAGCCGGCGAGGTGCTGGAGCGCATCTTCAAGGAGCTGCCGGATCATCCGGCCGCCGCGCACTATATCATCCATGCCTACGACTGCGGGCCGTTGGCGGAGAAGGCGCTGGAGGCGGCCGAGCGTTACGCCAAGGCTGCTTCCGTCGTGCCGCATGCCATCCACATGCCGTCGCACACCTACGTGCTGCTCGGGCGCTGGCGCGACAACATCGTGTCCAACCTCGCCGGCGAGAAGGCCGAGCGCGAGCGCGGCATTCCCGAAGACCGGCTGCACGACATCGACTACCTGGTCTACGGCTATCTGCAGATCGGCGACGACGCCAAGGCCAAGGAGTTCCGCGATCTCGGGCTCGCGATCGAGCAGGAGCTCGTGGCCGCGAAACGCGACGTCGGCCTGCGGGCGCGACCGTGGACAGTCGCCGCCGTCGAGGCGCGTTACGCGCTCGAGCGCAGCAACTGGAGCGAGGCCGCGGCCCTTCAGCCGCGACCGAACCGGTGGGCCTTCATCGAGGCGGTGCCCCACTTCGCGCGTGCGGTCGGGGCTTCGCGCAGCGGCAACCCGGCGGCAGCGAAGGCCGACATCGACAGACTGACCGAGCTCCAGGCCGATCTCGTCAAATCCAATATCACCTACTGGGCCCGCGTGGTCGACATCCAGCTCAAGATCGCGAGTGCCTGGATGGCGGATGCCGAAGGCCGCAGCGCCGACGCGCTGTCATTCATGCAGGCTGCAGCCGATCTCGAGAAATCGATCGACACGCATGATACCCTGTCGCCGGGGCCAGTCGGTGCCACGGCGCATGAATCCCTCGGCGAGCTTCTCCTGAAGGGCGGCAGGCCGCGCGAGGCGCTGGCATCGTTCGAAGAATCGCTCAAACTGGCAAAGGACCGGGCGCGCAGCTACTTCGGAGCGGCAAAAGCCGCCGGTCTCGCCGGCGACGCCGATCGCCGAAAGGCGAATGTCGCCAAACTTGCCGAAGTTTGCGGGGTCTCCGCCGCGACGACCCCTCCTCCGGACGGGACGGACGCGCAGCTCTCGATGCTGCCGTGCGCGTGGCTCACGCGGTAGTGCCCCGAACCCGAAGTTCGCATGCATCGTGCTGCAAGAGCGGTTGCGAACTTCGGGTTC
>Ga0081455_10004936_pt1 | contig 14743 bp, 16 predicted proteins | sample TabmetS3T2R1_FD_70207 | JGI IMG/M metagenome (GOLD analysis project Ga0081455, IMG submission 70207) | Tabebuia heterophylla rhizosphere microbial communities from the University of Puerto Rico - S3T2R1 | ecosystem: Host-associated > Plants > Roots > Rhizosphere ... | reverse complement strand
CATCTCGATCATCTGCGGGACGATCTACGGCCTCTCGGCCTGGGCCCTCGGCCTGCCCTTCCCCCTCGCGCTGGCGTTCATCGCCGGCTTCCTCGACCTGATCCCGATGGTGGGCGCCACCATCGCCGGTGTGATCCTCGTGCTCGCGGCGCTCACGCAGGGCGTGCCGCAGGCCGTGATCATGCTCGCGATCGTGCTCGTCTACCAGCAGATCGAGAACTACGTCCTGCAGCCGACGATCCTCGGCAAGGCCGCCGATGTCTCCGGCTTCTTCGTGATCGCGAGCGTGCTCGTCTTCGGCACGTTGTTCGGCGCGGTCGGCGCGATCATCGCGGTGCCGATCGTGGCCTCGATCCAGATCGTGGTGCGGGAGCTCACCGCGAAGCGACGGGAGGAGATGGCGGCGTTACGAGCGGCGGACGCCGGCGGGCAAGCTCGCCCGCCTCCGTAGTCGGCCGCGGCGCCAGGTTCCTGCATAAGAACGAACTCTTGATCTGCTTGACAGTGCGGCCTGATCGTGTAGTAGTCGGTGCCGTACGTTTTTTCTGCGAGTGCTGACCTCCGAGCAAGAGGGGAATCCTGCCGGCCCAGGACACAGCCTGCGCCTCGTCACGACTGACTAATCACCGTCCGGCTCCTTGCCACGAACGGCATGGCTGGAGCGGGATCGTGCGATGGCCTGTAGCGCTGGTGCTTGTCGCAGCCGCTCTGCTCGCGGCCCCGACGCCGGAAGCCGTTGCTCAGCCGCCAAGTCGAGAGCCCCGCGAGCTGTGGCGGCAATTCCCGCTCGAGACCGGGCGTCCGACTCCGCGGGCCGCTGAGCGCGAGTCGACATCGGGAGTCTCCGTGCAGATCCCCGCCGCCACGCCGGGCGAAGGAGCGGACCAGTCGGTCGGGCCGGTCTCGACCGCTGCGATCGCATTCGCGACGGCGCTGGTTCTCTTGCTGATGACCGGCGTGCTCGCCTACGCCGTTCGCGGCCAGTTCGAATTCGGCGCCCTCGGTCGGAGGCGTCGCCTCGCGGTGTCGTTCCCTGAACTCCTCGCGGCACCACGCGGCGAGGCACCGCCACAGGAGCGGCCGGAGCGCAGACGGCTGGACGGCAAGCGAAAGGTCCGAGCTCCGGGCCGTCCGCGTCGGCGCGCGAAACGTGCCGTGGTGGCGAGAATCACCTTGGAGGTGGACGAGCTCAGGGGGAAGCTCGACGTGGACGCCGACCCGACGAAGACCGAAAACCCGACACAGGACCGGATCGGACGTCTGAGAGAAAGGCTCAACGCGCACTTCACATCCGCGAAGAACGCGGGAGCGGCGAACGGCGAGGTCGACAACCTGAAGGCGAAGCTCGAGGTGCATCGTGCTTCTGGGAAGAGCGAGGGCATTCCGCCTGACGAGCGCGAAAAGCTCAAGGAGAAACTCGGCATGCAGCCCGCCTACACCGGGAGCGCTTCCCGTGCCGAGCAACAGACCCTCAAAGAGAAGCTGAGCATGCAGGCGGCCGCTCCGAAGGGCGTGAGCACGACTCACGAGGAGGTCGACACGCTCAAGGCCAAACTTGGCGAAGAAGCTGCGCTCGCCTCCGCTCGTGAGCCCGCCCGGACCCAGCTAGTCGAGCACGGGCCTCCCCCGACGCCCGAGCGCCCAGTCGAGTCCGCGGCGGCTACCACGCCGGTGGCACCACGCCCGGTGTCGGCCCCCAAACGCCGATCCACGATCTTCGAACTGGTCTCCGAGCATGGGTCGAACGTCGCGATGATCGGGGTCGGCCTCATCTTTCTCGCACTTCTCCTGCTCAACATCGCCGTTTTCTTCGGCATCGGCGTTGAGCCCTACTAAGAGCCGACGAGGAGGAACCGGATGACCGTACAGGGAGACAGCGGTCGAGTCGTCGTCCTTTGCGACCGACTGGCCGACGCGACGCGCGCAGGTAGAGCGAAATGGGGCGTTGAAGGCGAAGACATATTCCTATGGCACGGCGAACAGGGGTCGGTATCCGTTCAGAGCCGTGACAAGGACGGCGTACCTCCCTACCAGCTCGTTGTCTTCAATGCAAACGGAGTGAAGGTGGAGGAGCTAACTTCACAGCTGCTCGAGAATGACGAGCCCGCCGAATGGAATGAGCCCCTTGCTGCCCTCTACCGCTCGGCGCGTCGCAGCGCACTCAACGCCGACGAAGTCATCGACGCACTGATCGCGGCGCTCCCCTAGGCCATCACGGATAACCGCGGCGCTAGGGGCGAAGCTGATCCCTACTCCTCGACTGCGTCCTCCGCCTGCTCGGCGAGGTCGACGATGTCGCCGTCCTTGAAGAGGATCTTCTGGAGCGCGAGTCGCCACTTCTCCTTCCGCCGCGCGAGGAACTCGAGGTCCATCGCGAAGTGGAGGAACTCCTCCTTCTGCGCGTGCTCCATGATCCGGCGCGCTTGTTCGTCCGGCTCGATCGACATGCGCTGCTCGTACCAGCCGATCGCCTCCGCTTCCTCCTGCAGCGAGGTGATCACGCGCGCGAACGTGCGCGTGTCGGCGCTGAGTTCGTCGGGTGGCTCGTGGTACTGATCGGTCGGCATCGGCGGCGAGGTGGGCTCGGCGACGTTACCAGGGACCCCGCTACAGGAGGGCTTCGAACTCGGCGTCGCTCAGCGTGAGCTCCGTCGCGGCCAGGTTCTCCTTCACGTGCGCCAGGGAGAGCGACCCGGGGATCGGGAGAATCGCCGGAGAGCGCTTGAGGAGCCAGGCAAGTGCGACCTGCGTCTCGGTGGCGCCGCGCCGCGCCGCGAGCTCGGCGAGCGCACCGCTGCCGGTGCCGCGCATTGGGAAGTACGGCACGAACACGATCCCCTCCCGGGCGCAGTACTCGACGACGTCGTCGTGACTGCGGTCGGAGACGTTGTAGCGGTTCTGGACCGCTGCGATCGGCACGACCTCGCGGGCGCGCTCGATCTCCTTGATCCCGACGTTCGACACACCCACGTCTTGGATCTGCCCGGCGTCGCGGTGCTCCTTGATCGCGCCGAGGCTCTCCTCGAGCGGCGTCTCCGGGTCGGGCCGATGGAGGTAGTAGAGGGAGATCGTCTCAGTGCGCAGTCGGCGGAGGCTCTCCTCGATCTGTGCGCCGAGCACCTCCGGCCGGGCACCGTTCCAGCCGCCCTTCGTCGCGACGACAGAACCGTCGGAGTCGGGCCCGAGCGCAGTGCCGATCGTGTCCTCGCTCTGCCCTCCGGCGTACGTGTGGGCGGTGTCGATGAGCTGTACGCCGGCCGCGACGGCGTCCCTGATGAGCTCGACGTGCTCGGGAGTCCTCGACAGCCGGTTCGACCCCAGCCCGATCCGAGTGACTTCGGTGTCGCCGAGCCGCAGTGTCCTCATTGCGCCGAAGGATGCCTGGCGGCAGCGTCGACCGTCACCGGAGGTCCCGGAAGAACTCCCGTATATCGGAGGTCAGGAGGTCGGGCACCTGGTGGGCGGCGTAGTGACCACCAGTCGAGTACTCGTTCCAGCTGACGATGTTCTCGTGGTCGCGCTCGGCGAAGCGGCGGATCGACTTGAAGTCGTCGGCGAAGTTCGCGAGCCCGATCGGCACGGTCGTCGGCTCCGTCGGGTGCTCCGCATGGGCGTCCTCGTAGTAGAAGCGCATCGACGAGGCAGTTGTCCCGGTCAGCCAGTAGAGCGCGACGTTCGTGAGGATGAAGTCGGCGTCGACCGACTCACCGAACAACTGGCTGCTCCAGGCGAGCTGACCGACCGGTGAGTCGGCGAGGGCGAACGCCACGTTCTGCGGCTGCGTCGCCTGCAGCTTGTTGAAGGCGGACATGTTGTCGTTGAACCACTGCAGGTGTTGTAGCGCCGCCATGTCCTTTTCGGACAGTCCCTCGAACTCGCTCGGGTCACCGGACGGGAAGGAGAAGATCTGAGTGACGTGGACGCCGGCCACGTGGTCCGGGTCCACCCGGCCGACCTCGGGCGAGACGAACGAGCCGGCGTCGTTGCCGACGGTGCCGTAGCGGGTGTAGCCGAGGCGGCGCATGAGCTCCGCCCAGGCCGCCGCGGTGCGAAAGCGGTTCCAGCCGGTGTCCGTGGTCGGTCCTGAGAAGCCGAACCCTGGGATCGACGGAATGACCAGGTGGAAGGCGTCAGTTGCGTCGGCACCGTGGGCGCCTGGGTCGGACAGCGGGCCGATGACGTCGAGGTACTCGACAATCGAACCCGGCCAGCCGTGGGTGAGGATGAGCGGGACGGCGTCGGGCTCGCGCGAGCGGACGTGCAGGAAGTGGATGCTCTGTCCGTCGATCTCGGTCGTGAACTGGGGGAGCTCGTTGAGCTTGGCTTCCCACGCGCGCCAGTCGTAGCCGTCCCGCCAGTGGTCGGCAAGCTCCTTGACGTAGGCCAGCGGAACGCCGTAGTTCCAGTCGACGCCGGCTAGCTCGTCCGGCCAGCGAGTGCGTTCAAGGCGGTCGTTCAGATCGTCTAGGTCGGCCTGGTCGACCTCGATGCGGAAGGGCCGGATCTGCTCAGTTGCGGTCACGAGACTCCCTTCTTCGTGGTGGAACGGAGCGTTCTATTCCGTGATCCTAACAGAACGGAATGATTCGTTCCGGTACGCTCTACGTGCACATGGAGGCGCGGATGAGCGGCAGGCGAGCCGAAGCGGCTCGCAACGATCGGCGGATTCTCGAGGCGGCTCGCGCAGTGTTCGTTGCCGATCCGGACGCGCCGGTCTCGGCAGTGGCGAAGCGCGCCGGCGTCGGCATCGGTGCCATCTACCGGCGCTATGCCGGCAAGGAGGAGCTGCTCCAGAAGGTCGCCGCCGACGGTCTCCACCGCTACATCGAGGTGGCCGAGGCGGCGTTGGCCTCGGAGGACGATCCATCGACCATGTTCGGCGCGTTCATGCGTGGGATCGTCGATGCGCGTGTCCACTCGATCACGTTGAGTCTCGCCGGGAAATTCACGCCCACCGAGGAGATGGCAGCCGACGCGCAGCGGGCCGACGAGCTCAACGTGCGGCTGCTCGAGCGAGCGAAGGCGGCCGGCGTGGTCCGCGCCGACATCGAGGTCCCCGACCTCTCGCTGCTGTTCGAACAGCTGGCCGCAATTCAGCTCGGCGACGAGGAGCGCAGACACGAGCTTCGGCATCGCTACCTGGCTCTGCTCCTCGAGGCGCTCCGCGCTCCGCCGTCGGCTCCGCTGCCAGGCCCGGAACCGACACCGGACGAGATCAGCCGTCGCTGGTATCCCGGGAGCACAGTGCGGCGGCGGGGCTAGGCGGGCAGCGCCGACGGGAGGCCGAAGCGGGGGACGAGCTCGGGGGACGCGAAGGCGACGATCTCCTTCACCTGCGCGCCGTCGAGGGTGAGCACCTCCAGCGAGGAGGGGAGGTAGGTCTGCCGGGCCCGGTTCCACACGTACCACGCGACCGCCGGCTGCCCGTTGGCACGCGTGAGAACATGGCGCAGCCGAGGCCTTCCGGTGCTTGCGATGAACGCAATGACGGCGTCGCGGCCTTGGAACCAGTTCGGGAACGGCGGCATCGCGAACCTGGCGTCGTCGACGAGGAGGGTCAGCAGGGCGTCGACGTTGCGGCTCTCCCAGGCTTCGACGTAACGCTGGACGACGGCCCGGAGCTGCTCGTCGCCGAGCGCGCGGAGGGTCGTCTGCTGGCTCTGTGCGGGGAGTCGCTCCTCGACGGCCTTGCGGGCCCGCTGGAGGGCGCTGTTCACCGAGGCTGCGGTCGTCTCGAGGAGCTCGGCGACCTCGCGCGCCGAGAAGCCCAGCACCTCGCGCAGGATGAGCACGGCTCGCTGCCGCGCCGGCAGATGCTGGAGCGCGGCGATGAAGGCGAGCTCGACGCTCTCGCGCTGCTCGTAGCGAGCCTCGGGTGCGGCGTAGTCGTCCTCGTCGCCGAGTTGCTCGTCCGGGTATGGCTCCAGCCAGATTCGCTCCATCAACGGCTTGCCGGGGCCGGTTGCGTTGTCGTCGGCGGCGGGGCCGTGGTCGATCGGCAGCACCCGCCTTGGACGCTTGGCGAGCAGGTCCAGGCAGACGTTCGTCGCGATTCGGTAGAGCCACGGGCGAAGCGCTCGCCCGTCTTCGAACGTCGAGAGCCCGCGCCAGGCGCGAAACATCGTCTCCTGAAGTGCGTCCTCCGCGTCCTGGAGTGAGCCAAGCATCCGGTAGCAGTGGGCGAGCAGCTCGGCTCGGCGTGGCTCGACCAGCCCGCGGAACGACTCCTGGTCGCCGGCTCGAGCCGCGTCGAGCAGCCAACGCTCGTGGGGTTCGGCGAGCATCGGGGGCGAGCGTAAACGCGCGGCGATGAGTTTCGCGGTGGTAGTCGGTAGTACCTCCCGAACGACCACCTACGGACGAAAGGACACGTCATGAGAAAAGTCGTCGCATCGCTGTTCGTGTCACTCGACGGCGTGATGGAGGCGCCGGAGCGCTGGCACCTGCCGTACTTCAACGACGAGATGGGTGCCGTGATCGGGGAGGCGCTCTCGACCACGGATGCGTTCCTCCTGGGCCGGCGCACCTACGAGGAGTGGGCCGGTTACTGGCCCGACCAGCCGGTCGACGACAACCCGATGGCTGCGGCCATCAACGGGTTGCCGAAGTATGTGGCGTCGACGACGCTGCGCGAGGTCACCTGGCAGAACTCGCAGCTGCTCGGTGACGACGTCGCCGGCGAGGTGTCGAAGCTGAAGGAGCAACCGGGCAAAGACCTCTCGATCTCCGGGAGCGCGACCCTCGTCCGCTCGCTGCTTCGGGACGGGTTGCTCGACGAGTTGCGGCTGATGGTGCACCCGGTCGTGCTCGGCAGCGGCGGGCGGCTGTTCGAGAACGGCACGGGACAGACGCCGCTCGAGCTCGTCGAGTCGAACACGCTCGGCACCGGCGTCTTGGACCTGACCTACCGGCCGGCGGGTTCCTGAAGCGCGGGTCGAGAAGCGACACGTCCGTCGGGCGCAACTCGTTGCACTCTCGGCCTAGAGCGCCCTTGACACTTCGGGGTGTCGGACACCAAGCGGCCCGGCACCACCGCCGCTTGTCCGCGAAACGGCACAACCATCGCGTGGGCGTCGACAACGACGCCCACGCGTGGCGACTCAAGCTCCGTGAGTGGCCGCTGTCGGCTCCGGAGGACAGGACCTCGCTCGTCAGGTCGAGAACCTCCGGGCGCAGCCGCCAAACCGTCACTCCGGCTAGTAGGCGGGCCCCGAACGGCGTTGTTAGCGTCAGACCATGGCTGCCGAAAACTTGGCAATCCGCGGCGACGTGGTGGCGCCCACCGATCACGGGTGGGACACCGCCCGGCAGGCTTGGAATCTGGCCGCTGACCAACGCCCGGCGCTGGTCGTCGTGCCGGTCGACGCCGCCGACGTCGCGGCCGTGATCGAGTTCGCCCGCAACAGGGGGTTGCGGGTGGCCGCCCAAGGCACCGGCCACAATGCGTCGGCGATCGCGTCGCTCGAAAACACGATCCTGCTGTCGACGCGACGCATGCGGGGCGTCGAGATCGACGCCGAGGCGCGGATTGCCCGCGTGGAGGCCGGCACGCTCGCGGTCGAGGTCTGCGAGGCGGCTACGGAGGTCGGACTGTTCCCGCTCATGGGCTCGTCGCCAGACATCGGCGTCGTCGGTTACACGCTTGGCGGCGGTCTCAGCTGGCTCGGGCGCAAGCACGGGTTGGCCGCCAACCACGTCACGGCGATCGAGGTCGTGACGCCCGACGGCGTCCTTCGGCGGACGACTGCGTCCGAGGATCCCGAGCTCTTCTGGGCTCTACGGGGCGGCGGAGGCAGCTTTGGCGTCGTCACCGCGCTCGAGTACCGCCTGCTCCCGCACGGCGAGCTCTACGGCGGCATGTTCCTTTGGCCATTCGAGCGCCACGCCGAGGTTCTCGCCGCTTGGCACGGCCTGACCGGCGTCGCGCCCGACGAGCTCACGACATCGTTCCGGCTGCTCCATCTTCCGCCTCTGGAAGACCTGCCTCCGTTCCTCAGGGGTCGCTCGGTCGTCGCGATCGACGGCGTCTTCGCCGGTGACATTGCCGAGGGCGAGGCGGCAGTGGACGCCTTGCGCCGGCTGGACTCGGAGTTGGACACCTGGGGCCCCATGACGGCGGCGGCGGTGAGCCACCTCCACATGGATCCCGAGCAGCCGATCCCGTACGCGAGCACCGCCATGCTCCTCGGCGAGCTCGACGCCGACGCGCTGCAGGCCTTCGCGGGTGCCCTCCAGCCCGGCTCGCCCCTGCTGTTCGGGGAGCTCCGCCACCTCGGCGGCGCACTCGCCCGGGCACCGGAGGGTGCCGGTGCCCTCGGCGCGCTCCCCGGACACTTCTCGCTCTTCGGGATCGCCGTCCTGGCCGACCCCACGGCGGCGCCTGCGATCGACGAGGCGCTCCAAGCTCTCCACAGCGCGCTGGCCGGCTACGACACCGGCAGGGCCTTCTCAAACTTCACCGAGCGTCCCGTCGACTCGGCCACGCTTTTTGCTCGCGAAGACTACGAGCGGCTGCAGGCCGTGCGAGCCGACGTCGACCCCGACGGGCTGATGGCCCCCTGCCATCCGATCCCCAGCAGCTGAGAGCAGTCAGGAACGGCGCTCGAGCTCGGGTTGGCGCCGGTCCGGCCGGTAGGGTCGAGGGCATGGCTGAATTTCGGCGTGTCACCCTCGTTCTCCGCAGTCCGGACTTTCCGCAGCCCGCCGAGATCGAGGCGAGCGTGGATTCCCTCCCGCGCACGGACGAGAAGCTGGTGATGGACGGCCGCACCTACCGCGTCAAGGTCGTGCTCCACAACTACGACGACGGCAGCATCTCCGTCTACGCCGACGAAGACACGTCGTGATGAGCTGAGCCACCGACCTAAGCTGCGCGAATGACAGGCGTTGCCCCGAGCGGCGGTGATCTCGCTCGTCAAGTCGAGGATCTTCGCGCCCAGCAGCGCGCGATCAGCGGCGTGCTTCGAGCCGTCGCTCAAGCGAAGGGGCTGGAGCCGGTCCTCCACGAGGTGGTCGAGGCCTGCAAGCGGCTCTGCGACGCCACGCACGGTGCGCTCTACCTGCTCGAAGGCGAGCTGCTGCATTCGGTCGCACATCACGGCGAGCCGGAGGCTGTTGCCTACGACAGCGTCAACCCACACCCCCTCGACCGAACGACCGCCGCCGGCCGCGCGGCTCTCGAGCGTCGCGCGGTTCACATCCCGGACATCGAGGAGGATCCCGAGTACACCTACGCCGGCCCGCGGCCGTACCGCACGATCCTCGGCGTCCCGGTCATCGTCGAAGACGAGCTGATCGGAGCGGTCGTAGTCGTCCGCGAGGAGCCGGAGCCCTTCACCGAGGACCACATCGCGCTCGTCGAGACCTTCGCCGACCAGGCGGCGATCGCGATCACGAACGCCCGCCTACTCGAAGCGGTCGACCGGCAGCGGACGGAGCTCGCCAGGTTCGTCTCCCCCCAGGTCGCGGAGCTCGTTTCCAGCAGCGACGGCGAGCAGCTGCTGGCCGGACACCGCGCCTACATCTCGTGTCTCTTCTGTGACCTGCGCGGGTTCACCTCGTTCGCCGAGACGGCCGCGCCTGAGGAGCTGTTCGACGTGCTGCGGGAGTACCACGCCGCTCTCGGCGAGCTGATCCCGGAGTACGAAGGGACCCTCGAGCACTTCGCCGGGGACGGGGTGATGGTGTTCTTCAACGATCCGCTTCCGGTCAAAGCTCACGAGCTCCAGGCGGTGCGACTCGCGCTCGCGGCGCAGGAGCGGCTCGCCGAGCTGGAGCAGGGGTGGCAGAAGCGCGGCATCGACCTCGGGCTCGGAATCGGCATCGAGGCCGGCTACGCCACGCTAGGTCGGATCGGGTTCGAGGGCCGGTACGACTACGGGGCGCTCGGCCCGGTGGCGAACCTCGCGTCGCGGCTCAGCACGCAGGCGGCCGCGGGTCAGATCCTGATCGGCCAGCGGGTCTTCGCAGCCGTCGACGAGGCGGTCGAGACGGCGCCCGCCGGCGAGCTCGACCTTAAAGGCTTCGGCCGCCCGGTCGCGGCCTACGAGGTCCGCGGCCTGCGGTAGTCGCGTCGGCCGGGACCTGTTTGATCATCGGGGGAAAGTGGGTATCGATGCTCTGTTCGCTCGTCAATGAAAGGAGGGCTGCAGATGTATATCGGTGGTGGTCTTCTCCTTCTGATCCTCATCATTCTGCTGATCATCATTCTGCTCTAGGAACGTTTCCGTTATCAGTTGAAAACGAGCCGGGCGCCGCGTTAGATCGTCTCGCGCCGCCCGGCTCAACTGTGTTCTTCCGCCTCCCGCTGCTGCTCCGCCGGGGCGCGGAGCTCGATGCGGCCGCTCCAGAGCAGGTAGACGGGCGCCAGTAGCGCGACGGCCGCCCCGAGAGCGATCAGCAGCGCCTTACCGGACGGGCCGATCTCCGGCTGGTAGAGCACCGTCGGCGGGAGCAGCTTCACAGCCGGGATCGTCACGATCGAGAGCAGGAACTGGAGGACCGAGGCGCCGATGCTGACCGGAGGCGCCTCCTGCTCACGCCGGCCCCAGCGCACGACGAACTGGACGACGTCGAGATCCGGGCGCGCCACGCCGGCGCGCGCCAGAACGGCGGAGATCGCCAGCACCGACCAGGCCAGGGCCAGAACCAGCGGCAGGAGCCCGACCGTCGCCGGACCGACGCCCTCCTGCCAGGCGGCAAGCGCAACGCAGACAAAGCCGGCAGCGGCGCGCGCGAGGCCGCCCCAGTGAGGAAGCAGCATCGCCGAGGCCGCCAGCGTCACGTCCGTGCGCCGGCTTGTCTCCAGCTCGGCAACCGGCAGCCGCCAGATGTTCGGCGTGATCACGTTCGAGAGGCCGGAGGCCAGCTCGACGACGCCAAACAGGCCGATGAACTGCCAGCGCGACCAGGGAGCGAGTCCGCCCAGCGCTGCCACCGTCACGATCACTCCGACGAGGTTCAGGAACGAGAGGACGAAGACGAGCGCCAGCCCGCGGAAGGCTCGCCCCGACTGTTGCTTGCCCTCCGAATGGCTCAGCGTTGTCGCCACTGCCGATGCTTCTCCGGCTCCGCGCGTGACCAAACGCCTGCCGAGCTCGAAGAGACCGCGTCCGTACACTCACCGGCGATGAAGAGGAATCGCTCGATCCCCTCGTCGACGATCATTCCGGTGCTCGTCTACCCGGACGTCCGCGCCGCGGTGGAGTGGCTGCAAGCCGCGTTCGGATTCGTCGAGCGCGTCCAGATCGGCGAGAACCACAGGTCACAGCTGAGCTTCGGCGACGGCGGGCTCATCGTCGGCGATGTGCGGCACGAGCGGCGCCCGCCCCGCCGCGGCGAGGAAACCCACTCGGTCGTCGTTCGAGTCGATGATGCGAACGCCCACTGCGAGCGCGCGCGTGCGAATGGTGCGGTGATCCGCATGGAGCCGCGCGACTTCGAATACGGAGAGCGCCAGTACGAGGCAGAGGACCACGCAGGGCACCGCTGGATCTTCTCGGAGACGCTTCGGGACGTCGCGCCGGAGGAGTGGGGCGGGACGACCAAGGCAGACCCCTCGTGATCTAGCCACGGCGGGGCCGCGAACACTCTTCTAGCGATCGGCGAAGGAGAGATGATGCGACGGTGGCCGACATGCCTGCGGTGATGCCGTCGGCTTCCGTTCCCCTACCGATCCAGGAGCTCACCGGAGATGCCGCGCTCATCGAGCGGTCCTGGACCGAGCCCGAGCGGTTCGCCGACGTCTTCGATCGCTACTACAGCGAGATCCACGGCTTCGTGTGCCGCCGGCTCGGGCCGACCCTCGCCGACGACGTCGCCTCGGAGACGTTCCTGATCGCCTTCGACCGGCGCCGCCGCTACCGCCTGAGCCAGCCCAGCGCGCGGCCGTGGCTCTACGGGATTGCCTCCAACCTCGTCTCCCGCCATCGCCGGGCAGAGCTGCGCCGATATCGCGCCCTCGCCAGGGCCGACGTCACGGCGGTGGTCGACGGCGGCACGGAGCACGTGGCCGCTCGGCTCGACGCCGAGGCGCTGCGGGGGCGGCTCGCCGCCGCGTTGGTCGAGATCGCCGACCGCGATCGCGAGGTTCTGCTGCTGGTCGCCTGGGCGCAGCTCAGCTGCGAAGAAGCCGCGCAGGCAGTGGGCATCCCGGCAGGCACGGCGCGATCGCGGCTGCACCGTGCTCGCAGGCGCACCCGCGTGGCGCTCGGAAAGGACTACGTGAGAGAGGACGACCGATGAACGATCTGCAGACGCTCCACGAGGCGTGGGGTGCGCCCGAAGCGCCCACGCGCAACGCGTACACGCAGGCCCGCGCGGCGCTCCTGCAAAGGGCAACGACCCGCCGCCGACGCCGCTTCGGTGTCCGGATCGCAGTCGGCGGCGTGGCTGCAGCGACGACCCTGGCCGCCGTCGCCGTGGCCGAGAACCTCGGCGGTACCGGGCCAGATGTGGTGCCAGTGGCCGCCGCGGCTGTGCTCGAGGAAGCGGCGGTCGCCGCGGAGACGAAGCCGTTCACCGCTCCTCGCGACGATCAGTGGATCTACACGGAGGACCGGTTCACGACGTTGGAGGGCAACGCCGAGGTCCAGCGGTCCTGGCGCCGGGCAGACGGCGGCGGCATCGCGGGAATCGACGACAACGGCAAGCTCCGAGTGACTCTCATCGAGCGCCTGAGAAAGGGGCGCAGGCCGGCTCCGCCGCTGTTCGAGGGCTACCGCGCCCTGGCTGCGTTGCCGACCGAACCCGAAGCGCTCCGTCGCTGGGCGTACGAGCGCGCGCGGAACACGACCGGCGGCGGGATGAACGACGACGGCGACGTGTTCCTGATCTTCAACCACATGCTGCGAGGGAACGTGCTGCCGCCCAAGCTCGAGGCCGCGATCTTCCGCGTGCTGAAGCAGCTCCCCGGTGTGACCGTGCTCGACACCGTCGACGTCCTGGGGCGTCCGGCGATCGCGCTCGGCCTCGGGACCTCCGACTGGCTGCACGAGGAGCTGCTGCTGGACAAGGAGACCTACACCTATCGAGGGGAGCGGTCGACCGTCACCAGGGACGCCACGATCGATCCCTTCAAGGCGGGCAACCCCAGGGGCGAGGTGAAGAAGGGCAGCAAGGTCGTCGTGGCGCGTGTCCTCACGGCGATCGTCGACGAGCCGGGCCAACGGCCATAGGCCGATCTATGACGACGGAGGGTGGACGCTGTCCACCCTCCGTCTCGGCCCGTTCCTATCCGCCTAGGGCCTAGTCGTCGTCATGCTTCTTGCCGCCTCGGTTTGCGTCGGCAAGGAAGTTGTGCCGACCGACGTCGCGAGCGATGCGCGGGAAGTGCTTCGCCGTCTTCGTCATCGTGGAGCGGTAGTGGAGACCGCCCCAGACACGGGCGTTCTCGACGTCCTTGACGAGCTCGTCGAGGTTCTCGTACGTCCGCGGTGGGCCGGCGCCGGCGGCGGTGCTGGACATCACGAGCTTGACGCGCTTCGTCCCGAAGTAGTTGCGTAGCGACTCGGTCAGGGCGCCGGTGCCGCAGGCGTGGCCCGACGGGTACTCCGGGTGGTTGCCGACGATCAGCGGCAACCAGGCGGTCGGGTCGGGCGAGGTCGCCGGGTTGCCGTCGGTGTCGGCCCGATCAATCGCATGGTTGGGGCGCCAGAAGTAGTAGTAGTACTTGGCCTCCCAGCAGGCGATCATCGTGTCCGCTGTCGCAACATTTACGTAGCCGAGCAGCCGGGCGGACTCGCGCAGGTCGAGGCCGCGAGCGATCGCCAGCTCACGCAGCGTTCGGTTGAACTGGACGAAGGGGCTCTCGGTAAAGAAGCGGACGGTCTCGGTCTGCGCCGGTGTTCGAACGGCGCTGTTGGCGCGGCCGTACGCCTGCACCTCCGCCACGTCTCGCGCGTAGCGCTTGCTCGTCAGCTCGAGCGGGCCGCGAGGCCGGTACTTCGACTGCGAGTCGAACGTGAACGGCCGCACGAGCGGCAGCTTGGTGTCGACCGGCGGCGTCGGCGCGATCGGCTCGAACACGCCGGGCCCGGTCGGAGGCTGGACGTAGGGGACGACGTCGTCGAAGTGGTCGCCGGTCCGCATTGCGAGCATCCCTGCCGCCGCGGCCGCACCCACCGCCTTGCCTCCATCCTTCGCGGGCCCGTTCGGGATCGAGGCCATGTATGCGTCGTAGGCGCCCTGGACGGTCACCGCCTGCCCCGGCACGCGGACGACGAGCACGTCCCTCGCAGCCTGAGCAACGGCAGCATCCGCCGATGCACCGGGCGGTGCTGTCACGCCGGTTGCGAACGGCTCGAGACCGCCCTCAACCGCGGCCACGGCGTCGTACATCGCGGCATGCACCATCCCTGCGAGCACGGTGCTGCTGGCGGGAGGTCGACCGGTAGCGATCGCCGTCTCGGCGACGCCGCTCCACTCCACGACGGCGTTTTCGCCCGGCGCGGCCGAGGACCCCGTCGGGCGCACGCCGGCAACGACGGTGAGAAGCGCGACGATGGTTGCTATTGCGAAGCCGATCCTCCTGCGTCTCCATGGAACTGCGTTCATGACGATTCCTCTCTGGACGAGATGGCCTCGACGGCACGGAGCGGGGCGAGGCCGGCGAGCCGTGCGGTCCGCTCGGCCTCGACCACGCTCGGCGCGTCCAAGACGACGAGGCACAACTCGTCCTCGGGGACGTGGATCACTTGAACGAAGCTGACGCTCGCCCCCTCGCGCGTCAGCCTCCCCGCCGCCC
>Ga0081455_10004935_pt1 | contig 14743 bp, 12 predicted proteins | sample TabmetS3T2R1_FD_70207 | JGI IMG/M metagenome (GOLD analysis project Ga0081455, IMG submission 70207) | Tabebuia heterophylla rhizosphere microbial communities from the University of Puerto Rico - S3T2R1 | ecosystem: Host-associated > Plants > Roots > Rhizosphere ... | reverse complement strand
TGATACTTCAGATTGTTATAAAACTCCGGCGCCATCGCGCGCAGCTTCGGCAAATTGTTCCATGGGATCGACGGCAAATCGTGGTGCTCATTGTGATAGCCCATGTTCAGCGCCACCCGATTGATCGGCCCATAGTAGCTGAATGTCTCCTGGTCGAAATCGTAAGTGTAATGCTCCTGAATCCAGCGTGCCCCTACCGGGTGCAGCCCAATGGAAAACAAAAACGCGAACAGCAGATAAAGAAATCCAGCCCAACCGCAGAAATAAACGACCGCTACATCATACGCGACCGCGCATGCAAGATTGATAGAGAACCAACGGTCCCACATCCTGATCGCTTTGAGTCGAGGCGGACGCGTGACCTGAAAGAATGGAAACAGCATCAACCAGATCGCTTTTCGATACCATGAGTTGCCCACAAGGCGGGCCTCCCAATGATTCGCAAGGTCTGCGTCCCATTCGTAGTCGCCCTGATGGGAATGATGTTTCAAGTGGTAAACGCGAAATCCCATCGCGCCGGGCGTGAGATTCGGGAGATCGGCAATGATGGCCACCATTTTGTTCCAGCTCGGGCTCCGAAAAATCAAGTTATGCGTCGCATCGTGAATGATGACGTAGTTCGCATGATTGCCGAATGCACCGACGCAGAAGGCGATCAGCAGGCTCAACCACCAATAACCAAAGCCCAACTGGCCCATGCCGAACGCGATCGCCGTTTCCATCACCACGATCGAGACAGCGATCAGCGCAGTCCACGGATTGCGCACCATCAACTCGCGAACCTCAGGATGCGCTTTAATAATCGCTCGTGCTCGGCCCGGATGGGGCTGCTCAGATTCAGACTGGTAAAAAGCGACCTGCATTGTCTATGAAAGTATTGCATCGCAGCCGCATCCTCAATCGCGCTTTTCGCAATCTGTAATCGGTCGCGTTGACTATCCGGGCATGCTTATGGTTCGTTTGTGTGCACAGATTGACTGAAACATGAAGCTCGCGCAATTTCCGCGTTCTCACTGCCGATCGACAGTGCGCCTCATAATCGCATCGGTTTTGCCAATCGCGTATCTCCCGCCGCTGCGTGCACTGATCGCCTCCGAACCGTTGGCCAAAGGGATCCAGGACAACTCTTTTTTCATCGAGGAAGCATACAACCAGGAGCCGGGCGTTGTGCAGCACATATTCAACCTGCCAATCGATTTCACCAATGGCTCGCGTGAAATCGCACCAAGTTTTACTCAGGAATGGCCGGTCTTCAGTCAGACACACCAGTTCTCGTACACCATTCCGTACATCTTCACGGAAGACGATAACGGCATGGAAGACATGCGGCTCAACTACCGTTTGCAGGCATTTATGGAAGGCACATATACGCCGGCGTTCGCGCCGCGTGTCTCGCTTGTGCTCCCGACCGGCGATAGCGACAAGGGCTTCGGCACCGGAGTGGTGGGTTATGAATTCAATCTTCCATTCAGCAAGATCGTCAGCGACCGCTGGACTTTGCATTTTAACGCCGGGTTGTCGGTGTTTCCGAACGCGCACCAGAGCCAGGACTTAACGAATTACAACGTCGGTGCGAGCGCGATTTACGCAGTCAGCCGGGATTTCAATCTCATGCTTGAAACGCTTGCAGGCTGGAATGAAGACATTGCTGAAGGCGTCTTTGCATTTGAGGAGACCGTCGAACCCAGCACGACTGCGATCATTTCTCCCGGTATGCGTTACGCCTTTAACTTGCCTAACGATGCACAAGTCGTGATTGGCGCGGCTCTGCCCATCGGTCTCACCTCAGATTCCCCCGATTGGGGCATATTCTTTTACTGCTCATTCGAGCATCCTTTCGTCCGGACCGAACTCCGCCAAACGAAATAACCAGCCTTGCCGGCGGTTCTGCAGAAGGCACCGGCGGAAGCGATGTAAGTTCTTGCAAATTTCATTTGAAATTTTTCTTCAGCGTTATCGTGCTCAACGTAACATTCACATGAGGTTGGTCGTTCATGATTCAAAGCGCACGCATTCACCGAATAATGGGGTTCGAAAAATCAGGACGATGAAGAATTAAGGAAGTGTCGGAGAATTTCGCAATCGACGGTCTCGCCCCAACCCAACGCATTCGCGGCGTGCTCGCGCCCGCGTTAACGCCGTTTAAGGCTGATCTCGCGCCTGACCGGGAGCGGTTCATCAGCCATTGCCGATGGTTACTATCGCAGAATTGCGGGCTGGCGCCGTTTGGCACGACCAGCGAGGCGAACTCACTGTCGAAAGACGAGCGCACCTCGTTGCTCGATGCGTTGGTCGCAGCCGGCGTTGATCCATTGCGCATAATGCCGGGCACCGGTTGCTGCTCGATCATCGAGACGGTCGATTTGACAACTCACGCGGTTAAACACGGTTGCGCCGGTGTGCTGGTGCTGCCGCCGTTTTATTACAAGGACGTTACCGAAGAAGGTCTTTACCGGTACTTCAGCGAAGTCGTGCAGGGCGTCGGCGATGCGCGCCTGCGAATTTATCTCTATAATATTCCGCCACTGACGATCGTGAGGATCACTCCAAGATTGGTCGAGCGCCTCCTTAGAGCTTATCCGAACGCGATCGCCGGCATGAAAGACAGCTCGGGCGATTGGAACAATACTAAGACGTTTCTCGACATGTTTTCCACCGATGGGTTCGACGTGTTTGTCGGCAGCGAAACATTCCTTCTGGCGAATATGCGCAATGGCGGGGCGGGCACGATTTCGGCGACAGCAAACGTGAATCCGGCAGCGATTTATCAGCTGTTCGCGGAATGCGTCGGACAATCGAAATTCAACAATGGAGAATCGAAGTTGGAGCACCGACAGGCCCAATTGAACGTCGTGCGCGAAGTTTTCAGCAGCACAAGGTTCCCGTCGATGATCGCAGCGTTGAAGCAGGCGATCGCGATCTACGCGAACGACCCGGAATGGTCCAGTGTGCGACCGCCTCTCGTCAAGCTTACGACAGCGCAGGCGAAATTGCTCGCCACGGAATTGAATTCGCAACGCTTCGCAATGACCGAACTCAGAATAAACTGATCAGAAACCCAAGGAACACAGGAGTCAAGAAAACGGGTTTCCGAGATGGTCGCAAAGCGAGGTTTAAACAAAATTCAGTCGGAACCGGGGACCAAAATTCTTTGAAATACGAAGTACATTAAAAGGAAAAATATGAAGAATATCTATGTACTGACAGCAATAACAGCGTTGGGGCTACCGTTGTTGGCCTTAGGCCAGACAACTTCGGACGAGCAACAGACGACAACGCAAGGGCAGACGAAGGAAACGCAAACCACTGCACCCGCGAAGGGGAAAAAGATGCGTCCCGGGCAGGAGCAGGCCCAGCCGCAGGCAAAACCTGAGACTGGCACAAATGCCCGTGGACAGTCGAACGTTAAGGGTCGCGCGCAAGAGATAAACAGGAATGCGACTCGTTCGACCACCGGTGAGACGAACGTGAACACGAACCAAACGACGACGGTGAACAAGGAAGAGTTCAGAACGCGTCACACCGAAGTGTTCAGTCTTGGCCGGCACCCGAAAGAGTTCTTCGTACAACGATACGGAGCGAACCATTTCCGATTGATCGGGAACACGTACTTCGTGTTCGTAGACGGCTGCTGGGTCGCGGTTGACGTGGACGGGTTTACATACACGCAGCGCGTTATCTGCGCGGGCGAGCCGGACTTTGTTGTAGTCGAGTAGCGCATCTTTGCGCGATACAAAAAGCGCCCCACTGAAATTCGGGGCGCTTTTTTTTGCGTCTTAGCGATGGATCGACGAAACGGACGACAGCAGAGCGCCGTTTGGACCTCCGCCGATCGTCAGCGCTGGAGACCCAGACCCAACTACACCGATTTAAAGGTTACGCGCGCGATGCGCTATTTGCTCAACAACTTCTTTTTCGCTACGGCAAGCTCCTTGAGTTTTGATTCATCCACCTCTGGATATGCAAGATCGAGTGAGTCGAGAGTTTCGATGACTGCCGCCGCAACAACGACACGCGTAAACCATTTATTGTTCGCTGGCACCACGTACCACGGCGCGTGCTTCGTCGCTGTTTCCTGAATCATTTCTTCATACGCCTTCATGTATTCATCCCAGTAGTCGCGCTCTTTGGCATCGTTGGACGAGAATTTCCAGTTCTTCAGCGGATCTTCGATCCGATCGAGGAACCTTTGCTTCTGTTCCTTTTTCGAAACGTGCAGGAAAAATTTTCGAATCACCAACCCGTTCCTGGCCAGGTAATGCTCGAAGTTACGAATGTCTTCGAAGCGCTCGTCCCAAATGTCTTTGCCGACAAGTTTTGGGGGCAGCTTTGCCTTTGACAGAAATTCGGGATGCACCCTGACGACAAGCACCTCTTCATAGTAACTACGATTGAAAATTCCGATGTGGCCGCGATTCGGGAGGCATTTCATGCAGCGCCAGAGGTAATCGTGATCCAAATCCTCGGCAGATGGTGATTTGAAAGAGTATACCTCGCAGCCTTGCGGATTTATGCCAGACATCACGTGTTTGATCGCTCCGTCCTTTCCCGCCGCGTCCATCGCTTGAAAGATCAGTAGCAGAGCCCACTTATCCTGTGCGTAGAGTTTGTCCTGCAACTCAGCGAGGGCCATGACGCCCGCTGCTAGCGCTTCTTTTAATCTAGCCTTGTCTGCCTCCTTCGTGAAATCCAGCGTGTCGTCTGGATCGACGTCCTTCAGACGGAAATTGTTGCCTTTGGTAATGCGGAATGGCTTTGCCAATTCACGGGCTGTTTTGATGATCTCTTTTGTTTTCATAAGACTTCATTGGTTCATTCCGAATACCTACTCGTTCACTTGTTTCCCGTTGGCGGCAGAAGATAGAGGGCTGTCGCGAACATCAAGTAAACCATAATTGCCATCACTCCGACAAACCAAGTGGATCGGCCAGATGTGGTCACGAGCGATGCAGTCAGTGTTGCGAACAGAATCATTGCCACCGCCCACGGCCACAAATTCAAATCCATCGGCATGGGGCCGATCAAGTAACTAAGTAACACCAGAACCGGAGCAACGAAGAGGGCGATCTGAGCAGCACTTCCCAGTGCGATAGCCACGCTCAAATCGGGACGATTCTTGCGCGCGGCTGAAAATGCAGCCGCCATTTCGGTAGCTGCGCCAACCAACGCCACAATGATGAAGCCCACAAACGCGGGACTCATTCCGAAGGCGGTGGCAGCATACTGCACCGATCCGACAAACACTTCGCTCACCAACGCCACCAAAATCGTAACGACCGCGAGCGTCACGAGCGCAAGGCCGATCGGCCACGCCGCTTCATGTCCTTCCGCTGCGCTCGCAAACAATTCGCGATGCGTATTGAGCGAAAACCACAAGCCGAGACCGTAAGCCAGCAAGAGTAAAAGTGAGAGTACCAGACTCAGCTCTTGATTCAAGCCGGCTTTGCCTAACGTCTCGTGCTCGGCCACGGCGGAGGGAATTAGGAGCGCGATTGTGGCGAGAAAAAGCAAGCCGGCCTGAAATCGCGCGGCGACGCGATTGAACTCCTGCACGTGATATCGCAGGCCGCCAAGTAGAAACGAGGCGCCAAGCATGAACAACGAATTCGTCACGATTGCGCCGGCTACCGATGCCTTCACCAACGTGTATTGGCCTGCCTGGAGAGCAGCGATGGCGATGACGAGCTCGGTCAGATTTCCAAGCGTCGCGTTCAGCAGGCCGCCTACCGAATCGCCTGTCTTTGCCGCGACTGATTCTGTGGCGTGACTTAACAAAACAGCCAACGGCAAAATCGCGAGCACCGAAAGGATGAAGTGCAGCGTGTGTGCTTCGTGATTAAGTTTCTCCGCAGCTAACGCGATGGGCACAAACACAAGCAGCCAAAGTAGCGGGTTCCGGCGGATCTCTTGAAGAAGCATTTTCATGCCGATGCATTCAGTTTCGCAAACTCCCTGGCAACGTTTGAATAGGACTAAAGTCCCATGCCTCGGAGGACGCAAAACTCTGTAAATTCGCACTTAATTTTAGAGGCATTAAAGGTTTTCTCGATTCAGTCGCCAGTGGTATAAGCTCGGATGACTACTGACGCCAAGTTATGAGTTGGGTCACCGTCATATGGTCGATAGGTGCCGGAGCGTGTCTCACGCTGGCATTTCTTCAGTTCATCGTTTGGTGGAAGGATCACTCCGCTCGGGCCCATCTCGTGTTTTCAATTGGGGCGATCGCCGTAGCCGTTTTTGCTGCTTTGGAGTTCGCCCTAATGCAAGCTAGTACGTCCGAAGAGTTCGGCAGAATAACACGCTGGATACATGTCCCGGGATGGGTGTTGATCGTGTCGATTGTCGCCTTCGTGCGCCTCTATTTGAATGCCGGTCGGCGATGGCTCGCGTGGACTGTTGTGGCAGTGCGTACGGTGTCCCTAATTCTTAACTTTATCCTGTTGCCGAATATCAATTACCGGGAAATCACTGACTTGCGACACGTTCGTTTCCTGGGGGAATCCGTTTCAATCGCGCACGGCGTTCCGAATCCGTGGATGCTGGTGGCTCAATTCAGTTTGCTTCTCCTCGTTATATTTGTGGTCGACGCAACGATTACCGTGTGGCAACGCGGCAATCACCGGCAGGCACTGGTAGTCGGCGGCAGCATCGTATTGCTAGTAGTCCTAGCAAGTGCGCAAGCAGTGGCGATGACGTGGGGATTTCTGTCGACGCCGCTGACGGTAAGCGTGTTCTATCTAGTTTTCGTCGCAGCGATGGCTTACGAGTTGAGCTATGATCTCATCCGCGCCGCCAAGCTTACACGCCAGTTGCAAGCGAGCGAAGCCAGCCTGCGCGAAAGCGAGAAGCGCTTCAGAATAGTGGCTGACGCCGCTCCAGTTCTTATCTGGATGTCTGGCGTGGACAAACTGTGCACTTTTTTCAACAAGCGCTGGTTGGAGTTTACGGGCCGCAGTCTGCAACAGGAAATGGGAAATGGCTGGGCCGATGCCGTACACACCGACGATCTACAGAAGTGTCTCAATACATACACAAAAGCATTCGATGCGCGCAAACCTTTCGTCATGCAATACCGACTCAGACGGAATGACGGCGAATATCGTTGGATTTCCGATGACGGGGTCCCCCGCTACGACGCCGATGGCGCATTTGCCGGCTACATCGGTTCGTGTGTTGATGTCACAGACTTGCTTGGACAACAAAAAGCGTTGCATCAATTCGAGGAGCGTGTCGCCCTCGCCGCGGAAGCCGCGCACCTCGGGGTGTGGGAATTCGACATCGCCACCGAGCGACTTTGGGTCTCAGACAAAATTCGTCAGCTCTTTCAATTCCCGGTGGACAGTGAGATTAGCTACCGTGAGTTCCAGGACCGTGTGCACCCGGAAGATCGAGCAGGCCGCGATCGAGTCACGCAGCGTGCGATACGAACTTACGGCAGCTACGAAACTGAGTATCGCATCGTGCTGCCTGATGGAGCGGTCCGCTGGATTGGGGGAAGAGCGCGGTGTGTTGGCGATGGCAAAGGCATCCCAAATCGGCTTCTTGGTGTTTCGATGGACATCACCGAACGGAAGCACGCAGAGGAACTTTTTCACCTGGCGACGGAGGCTTCACCTAGCGGTACGGTCCTTATCAATCATGAAGGCCGCATCGTGTTGGTGAATGCGCACGCCGAAAAACTGTTCGGATATGCGCGTGACGAACTCATCGGCAAAGACGTTGAAATTCTGATGCCGAAGCGATTCGAAGAGTCTCATGCGATGGACCGCGCCAACTTCTTCATCGCGGCAGAAGCGCGGACGATGGCCAACGGCCAGCAGTTATTCGCGCGCCGCAAGGATGGCAGCGAGTTTCCTGTCGACATTGATTTAAACTCCATTCACACACCGCAAGGGCTTGTCGTCCTCGCGAACGTTGTGGACATTTCAGCGCGCCTGGCAGCGGAAGAGCTGGCGCGGCGAACTCGAGAGCAGGTCGAGCTCCTGAGCCGGGTTAGCTTGCTTGGAGAAATGACTGCTTCGCTGGCGCACGAATTAAACCAACCGTTGGCTGCAATTGTGAACAACGCCACTGCCGCAATGCAATATCTCGAACAGGGCAGGCTCAATCCGGAACAATTGCAGGATATTCTTAACGACGTCGTAGCAGACGGGCGCCGCGCCTATGACGTCATGCACAATGTGCGAAGTGCGATTAAGAAAGGTGCTGCGATACGCGGACGGATAAATTTGAATGATGTGGTGAAAGCCGTCACGCATATGGTTCAGCCGGATGCCACTATGCATCTTTGCAAGATTAAGACGTCCCTCCCGGTAGATCTTCCGCCCATTGAAGGCGATCCCATTCAAATTCAGCAGGCAGTGATCAATCTTGTGCGCAATGCCTTTGATGCCATGCGCGATGCGCCGCCGAGTCGTCGCGTCGTGGAAATTACCACTAATTACAACGGCGACGGCGCTATCGGTGTTTCCGTGCGCGACTATGGCTCTGGGATTTCGGAGGCAACCCGTGAGCGACTTTTTGAGCAATTCTTCACGACGAAGGATGAAGGCTTGGGAATGGGCCTGGCCATTGTACGCTCAATCGTCGAGGCGCATGGTGGAACGATCGGCGCCGAAAACGCGCAGGGCGGCGGGGCGCGTTTTCATTTTCGTCTGCCAATCACAAAGGAGATGCCACAATGATTACTCCAAATGCAAGCGTGTTCGTGATCGACGACGATGAATCGGTGCGCAAAAGTCTGGCGCGGTTGTTAGATACTGCTGATTACAAGACGGAGCTCTTCAAATCCGCCGCCGAATTTCTGTCGCGTCCGGCTCATCCGGAAGCATCGTGCGTAATCGTTGATGTGCAGATGCCTGGGATGAACGGGATCGATTTCCAGAAATCTCTCATCGATGCCGGCCGCGAAGAGCAACTCGTTTTTATCACCGGACACGGGAATATCCCGATGTGCGCTGACGCGATGAAGGCAGGCGCCGTTGATTTTCTGCCGAAGCCTTTCAACCGTAGAGAGTTGCTGGAAAGTGTCGAACGTGCGCTCACCCGCTCGGCGGAACAGCGCCGCCAAGCGTCGGAGAAGAACGATGCGCTAGCGCTCCTCGAAAAATTAACGCCTCGCGAGTACGAAGTGATGCAACTTGTGGCTACGGGCCTGCTCAATAAACAAGTAGGAGGCGAGCTCGGGATGGCGGAAAAAACGGTCAAGACCCATCGCGCCCATGTGATGCAGAAGCTTGGGATAACGTCAGTGGCCGAGCTGATGGTGATATTGCAAAAAGCTGAGCTTACGCCGCCGCTCAGACCCGGGACTAAGGTCTGATTGCGTTCGGCTACTTTGAGGCGCAAACATTATTGCATGGAGGATGTTACGCCCAAAAAGCGTTTCCGTTCTGCCCCCAAAAATCAGAACCGCTTCGGTACCCAGATCCGATTTTCAATGTGACCAAGGAAGAAATATGGTTGCGCTTAGTAAAGAGACTGTGACGGTGTTCCTGCTGGACGACGATCGTTCGGTACTAAAAGCGACGAGCCGGCTTCTCGACTCGGCGGGTTGGCAGGTCGACGCCTTTAGTGATCCAAGCACATTCCTAGAGCAAGCCGCAACCCGTTGTCCCGACCTTGCGATTATCGACATCCTCATGCCGGAAATGAATGGTCTGGAAGTGCAAACCCACCTGCGGCGGATTTCTCCCTCGACTCGCGTCATTGTGTTAACTGCCAGAGACGATCCGTCAGTTCGTCGAATGGCGATGAACACAGGCGCTTCCGCTTTTTTCATCAAAGGCGTGGAAAGCGGCGCGTTTCTGTCCGGAGTCAAGGCTACGGCGGATTCCATCACCAATTAGTGTCCGTGTTCCGATAAAGACCTGCCGTCGAATTCTCTACCTCCAAACCCCTACGGCTAAAGTCCCATAGACTCGACGTCGCATTTGCTGCACGATGCTCACCGGTAACCCAGAACCTCAAAAGAGAAATTAAGTTGACCTAGCCATCGTTCTCCGTATGGGGAGCATGACGACACAAATGGATATCATGAAAAAACTACTAGTCTCCACCGCTGCGTTCACAGGACTCATTGCCGCCTCTCTCCAAGCGGGGCCGTCTGTTGAGTACAAACAGGTCGCCCCCCCACCGCCGCCAATGTATGGGCTCGGCTTTTACGGTGCGATCGACATGGGGGCGAATGTATATCAAAACCGGGGCGGAGACAGAACGTTTAACCGTGACAACATTGGTGTTCAGGACCCGCTCGATAGAGATTTCAATGACACTCTAACGGTCTCGCCAAAGAATGACGTGGGCTTTTACGGTGGGGTCAAACTCGGTTACGTCTTTGGCACCGGCGTAGTTCGTCCAACGGTTGAGGGCGACTTCTTTTACAATGGCTTTCGGGGTGGCGCTAACTTCATCCTGAGGGATCAATTTGGTACCACTTTAGCACAGCGCGACGTGACCACTTGGATCAATACGGGCGCATTCATGGCGAACTTCATATTGAGATTCGCACCTGGAAACCAAAGATTCCAGCCGTATGCCGGAGCAGGAGTCGGCATTTACTACGCCGAATCTGCGGGGACCGAGGTTGTGAACCCGGTGACGGGTGTTGTCCCAATCAACACTGGTGGGGGCCAAAGTCATGCAGACCTGGCGTGGCAGGTTGTGGCCGGGTCAGATTATTTTTTCAATCCCCAGTGGAGCGCGTTTATCGAGTACCACTACCTCGATTATACGAGCACCCAAATCGATACCAACCAGAGTCGCGATCTGGGGCAACACCTGGTGGGTGCCGGTGTGCGATACTTTTTCCACTAAGAGCGAGCCATCGCTTCTAACAACTTAAAGCGAATCGGCCTCCCTTCATCGGGAGGCCGATTTTTTTTGGGTCGCAGATGTCCGGAGCAACTTGGAAATGGCCCCAAAGTCTTATAGACGTTTCACAGCAAACATCGCAAGATCGCGCACACAGATAAATGGGCTGATTGCCAACATCCACGAAAAAGTAGACCTAACGATTTAACGAGCAGGGCAAAATTGCGGGTTGCAAATTAAAGGCTTGAAGTCAGTCTGTTATCGTAGGTATGATCCCATCGCTGAGGGCTACAAAACTACCAACAGCGCCACTAGCTCAAATCCGTCGATGAAAAAGCTTTACGGCAAACTTGTCATCGCAGGCCTGGCGCTCATTCCCGTCGCGTTGATGGCTCAGAGTCTTGCTCCAACACCGCCTTCTTCCGCGCCAGCCGAACTTTCCAAAGTGGAAGAATGGGTGCTTTCTCAAGGCACCGCAGAATCGATAGCCCCAGAGTTGGCAGCTATACTCGGACTTGGCAGTGATCGTCTCCCAGTAAAAATAAAGTCGTTTCTTACGCCGGATGGCATTAATTTCACATTTGCTGTCAGCACCAACCCAAAGCAGGAGGGCATCGTGATCTCTGCCCTCAAAACAATGGCGAGTAATGAGCAAATTTATTCGGTAGGCAATGCCTGGCTTACGGACAGATCGGGAATTCTTCGACAAACGATAGCAGTAGATGCTTCCGGCGCTAAAATTCTTCCAAACAACTCCCACGCAGCGAAGTTTAAGGACACGAAGACCTTCTTCGTCAAGAAACTTCAGGCCACCAGCGCCACTACTATCTTAGCGCCTTCTCCCAGAAAATCCGCCACGGCTGTTGGCCGGAAACAGATCAAATGACATCGAACTAGAAAACTGCGACCTCCTGGCCGCTCTTAACTTCGCTTGGGGAACGGCAGAAAGGGCATCGTGTGGACCTAAAGTCCTATAGACGAGTCGCAGCAACTAGATCAAAATCGCCCGCGGTCACGGAAACGCCGCTAGTCATCGAAACTTCGTTACGCTAAAACCCGGCACATGAAAGTCATGCTGCTTTTGTTGGCCTCCGCAATAGTTGCGCTCACCGCACCTATTCGCGCAGGCTCATTGGAACTGCAACCAAAAGAAACCGCGCCACCTACGATCACGCAGAGCGAACCCTGGCAATTTACCCTTGCGGTCCCGGGTTTAATGCCCAGTATCAACGGCACGATCGGAGTCCGCGGCGTGAATGCGGACATAGACATCGGCCTCGGCCAGATCCTGGAACATCTCGACATGATGTTCGCCCTGCGAGGGGAGGCGCGAAAGGGTCCGTTCGCAATATATGGCGAATTCTTTTATGTCGGCCTGTCCGACGTCACAGAGGTACCCGGGCTGATCAACAACATCCACGAACAGGTCGACCCATATCTGGTTGACTTTGGGTTAAGCTGGCGGCTTATCAACCAGCCGCGTTGGTTCGTCGACTTCGCTGCGGGCTCGCATTACACAAATGTATACGAACGACTCACTTTAAACGGGGACGAAGCCGCGATTCACCAGGCCAGCCAACAATTCGTTACCAACCTTAGCGATGATTTGGTTGCTCGACTTAACAATGACATTTCCAACAACCAATTTCTCGCCTCGCTCGGCAGCACCATCGAAGCAGACATTACCAGCCAGATCGACAAGCGCGACTCGTTAGACCGCCACCAACGCAAGCCGCGCATTCCAATCGCCCCACTGGGTGGTCGAATTGAAGAGGATGTCGCGCGAGTTGTTCACGATTTTATGGTGGTCAAAGAAACAGCCTTGAGAGAAAGACTAAATGCGCTTCGTCTAAAAGGGGCCGCTCGTCGCGCCGCTGTTCGTCGAATCGTGAGCTCCGTGGAGGCACAGATCGCTGATCAGCTCGCGTATACTCTGGACACAAAGCTGCACCAATCGATCTCGCGAGATGATAGCTGGTTCGATCCCTATGTCGGGCTGCATACCCGCTATAACTTCAATAAAGCTCTTTACACCGCCGTCCGCGGCGAGGTCGGAGGATTCGGGGTAGGTGCGGACTTGATGTGGCAGGTCGAGGCCGTGCTGGGTATCAACGTCACTCGTTCCATTTTTACCGAAATCGGTTATCGCGCCCTCGCCGCCGACTTCGAGAACGACCACTTCGTTTTCGATGTAGTCCTGCACGGCCCGCAAATCACGACCGGCATTACGTTTTAGGCGGGCTAGTTAACTACAGCTAACCCCATTCTGAGGTTGTTATGAGCGCTTGCAATCTTGCCAAGCACGGAGAGCTACCGCTTGGCATTGTAATGCGGCTTTGCCAACACGCGTGGCAGCGATCTGGCCCTAAGGTCCCATAGCGCATGACTGCGGAAACGGCAAAGTATCAGTTTGAGCTAACTGAGGCCTGCTGCAAAAAACCCGATGGTAGTTCAGAAGTCGGAGGAAACTGAAACAGATTAATTATCAATCAAATTACGTCTTCTATGAAAATTAACCGTTCTTCTGTAGTTGCAATTTTAAGTGTCCTTGGGGCTGCGTCAGTATCCGCGGACGCAATCTTTAAGCCGACCGGTGTGATCGATATGATTCCGACTTCGATGTCGGACGACGCGTCGATTGTCGTCGGGACAGGATTCTTTCAGGTTCCAAACCTTTACTACACGGAGGCGGGTGGCGCGGTGGTGATCGGCGACGGTTGTTTTAATGGTTTACCGTCGATTTCCGGCGATGGGACGACCGTCCTTGGTTGCCATGTCGATGCACACGGCAACGAAAACGCCGCGAAGTGGCTCGGGGGGACTAACTGGCAGGATCTCGCCTCGGAAGCTGGGGCTGTTCCCTGCGGCACTTCATTGAGCGGTCCTTGGGGCGTCAATCAGGATGGCTCGCTTGGAGTTGGGCTGCTCTGGCGGGCGCAGGTTTGCCACGCGAACGCGGGTTTCTGGGATCTCGTTAATGGCGGCCCGGCAACTGTCCTGCCCATGCTTTTCAACGGCCCCTCTTCGCGCGCCAATGGGGTTAACGCCGATGGCAGAGTTATCATTGGCTGGCAGGACCAACCAACCGGCGAGCGAACCGCTGCGAAGTGGGTGAACGGTGTCGAAGAACTCATCCTGACCCCGAGCGGCGAATTCAATGGCGAGGCGATGGCGGTGAGCGCGGACGGCAATGCTATCGTGTGCCTGGGTTACAATCTTCGCGATGACGCCTGGATCTGGCGTCGTGGCACGGGTGTCGAACGGATCAAGAAGGGGAGAGGGAAAAGCCTTACCTTGCTGGATGTCAGCGACGATGGCAAAACCGCAGTCGGGTTTACCAGAGAAGGGCCTCATCAGCGTCACCAGCGAGCCTTCCTTTGGCGAGACGGCAGAGGCGCCATTCTCCTTGCCAAATACCTGGCGGACCGCGGGGCCGTTGTGCCCGACGGCTGGGACTTGACCGTTGCATCGCTCATCTCCGCGAACGGTACCACCGTTTACGGCTGGGGCTTTAACCCAGATGGCCTGGTCGAGATGTTCAAAGTCGAATTGAACACGCCATAGCCCTAAAGTCCTATAGCGCACATTTGATCGGCCTGACAGATTTGCAGCTCACCACATGGAAAATCATCATATGAAAATTACCTTCCTAAATTCCGGGTTTGCTGGGATCGCGTTGCTCCTCGTCGCCGGATGCGCATCAACGACTCAGGCCCCGAGTACACCACCGTCGGCTACTGTAAGAATTCAAGAATGGTCGGCTGCCTATTACGGCTCAGCGGCAGCAGGCAAAGGTACTCTGTATTACAATGGGCAGCGGCATCATTTCACCATCTCCGGCCTTGGTGCCGGCGGCATGGGCGGTCAAAAGATTTCCGCCACTGGGAAGGTCTATAATTTAAATAATCTCTCCAGCTTTTCAGGAACGTAC
>Ga0081455_10004934_pt1 | contig 14749 bp, 12 predicted proteins | sample TabmetS3T2R1_FD_70207 | JGI IMG/M metagenome (GOLD analysis project Ga0081455, IMG submission 70207) | Tabebuia heterophylla rhizosphere microbial communities from the University of Puerto Rico - S3T2R1 | ecosystem: Host-associated > Plants > Roots > Rhizosphere ... | reverse complement strand
CCACCTTCAGGAACATCACCTCGCACGACCTGAAGATCGGCGTGCGCTGGAATCTTGAAAACCCGCCGGTCTATCAGCCGCCGCTGATCCGCAAGGGTTAAGGCGCGCTTGCATCTGTTAACGATTGCCGAACGGCGCGGGATTTTCCCGCGCCGTTTTGCTTTGCGTCGCGCGCATGGATTTGGCGAAAGAGATCGCCGCAAAGCGCGCGCACGAAACGATTGGTTAAGGTTAACAGGCGATGATCATGGCGGAAGTTAGAGAGTTTCATGGAGCGTTTGCGATGCGTAGGTTCGTGCTGGCGGCAGCGATGATCGGGATGACGTTCGGCGCTCAGGCGGCCGATCTCCCGGATCTGCCGATTCTTCGCGGCGGCCTTGCGCCGGTCGCTGTGCCGCGTAACTGGGACGGCTGGTACGTCGGCGGCCAGCTAAGCTATACGGCGATGGAAGCCGACTTCTCCAAGAGCATCGTCGGCCTGACGAACTTCATCTTTCGCGACAGCGTCCTTCAGCAGCCGACGGCGGATTTCGGATTGTTGCCCAAGACGACGACGCAGGGCACGGGCTTTGGCGGCTTTGTCGGCCGCAACTGGCAGTGGGACGATCTCGTCTTCGGGCTTGAGGCCAACTACAACTACTTCAACTCGCTCCATACCGAGACGAGCGGCTTTAACTCCCTGGAAATCGTCAATCCGCCCGGCCAGATCATTCCCCCGGGCGGGACCACAACTTACACCGTAACGCTCACCGGCCGTGCTGCCGTGCAGCTCAAGGATGCCATCGCGTTCAGAGCGCGCACGGGCTGGGCAGTCGGCAACTTCCTTCCCTATGTTTTCGGTGCGGCAGTGGTGGGTCGCATGGATGTCTCTCGTTCCGTGACGAGTACAGTAACGCGACGCGACGATACAACGGATCTTCTCACCGGGGTCGTTACGATAGGGCCTACGCTTCCCGTTCCCACACAGTCCCAGACCCTGATCGAGCAAAAGGTCAATCAGTACGTGGCCGGCTGGTCCGGCGGTCTCGGCATCGAGTACTGCGTGTGGGGCGGCCTCTTCATGCGCGGCGAGTGGGAATATATGAAATTCCTCGCGGTCAAGAACACCGTCGTTCAGGCCAACAACCTGCGCTTCGGCGTCGGCTACAAGTTCTGACCGCCGCCAGGCGCCGCCCGCGTCTTGACATGAAATCGTGCGGCTGTTCCGATGTCGCCTCCATCTCCGGAGGCGCATCTTGATGAAGATTTTCGGCGATACCAATTCCGGCAATTGCCTCAAGGTGAAGTGGGTCTGCGACCGGCTCGCGCTGCCCTATCGCTGGATCGACATCGACACCATGAAAGGCGAGACCCGCACGCCGGAGTTTCTGAAGCTCAACAGCGCAGGCCAGGTCCCAACGATCGAGCTCGACGACGGCCGCACGCTGGGGCAATCCAACGCCATCATCCGTTATCTCGCGCGCGATAGCGATCTCATTCCGACGGACGCCTTTGCCGCCGCCAAGATGGATGAGTGGCTGTTCTGGGAGCAGTATAGCCACGAGCCCTATATCGCCGTGTGCCGCTTCCAGATGGTCTATCTGAAGAAGCCGGCTTCCGAACTCGATCCCGAGAAGGTGAAGCGCGGCTATGCCGCGCTGGCGCGGATGGAGCAGCATCTTGCGTCATCGCGTTTCCTGGCCGGCGAGGCAGTCTCGCTCGCCGATGTGTCGCTGCTCGCCTATACGCGCGTCGCGCACGAGGGCGGGTTCGACCTTGCCGGCTATCCGTCTGTGCGGCGCTGGATCGGCGAGACCGAGAAGGCGCTCGGCCTGCCGGCGGCGAAGTGAGCATGATGACAGGGCATGCCAGCGCCTGCTGGCATGACGAGGCCTTTTGAGAGCCTCTCCATCCCTGAGGTTGTACCTTTGGCGCAGCCGATGTCTCCGGTGGTTCTGGGTACGCGATCCGGTTAACAACCGATAAACTATCGATGACTTTGTCATTTGCCGCACAGGAACGTCGCCGCATTTGCCGCGTATCTCGCCCGGCCTGGGCAGCATGGGGATATTGACATGGCGCGGTATTCAATTCGCAAGCTCGGCAGCGAATATGTGGTTCTTGCCGACAATCAAAGCATCCTCACCTTCACGAGCCGGCGGAAGGCGGAGAAACTCGTTGCAGACGCTGCAGAATTGCTCTCGGTGCAATCGCCGGGATCGGCGGACGCCGATCAATCGGACGTGAAAGACGCAAAGCTCCTTGACGGTGAGGAGCGATTCCCTTAATGACCGCGGCGGGACACCTCCCCCCAACGGGAGGCTTACTATCTGGAAGGATAGATGATGACCGTGGCAAAGCCCGCTTTGCGGCCGACCGTGCCGCATTTTTCTTCCGGCCCCTGCGCCAAGCGCCCTGGCTGGAATCCCCAAAATCTCAAGGACGCTGCTCTCGGCCGCTCGCACCGTGCGAAGCTCGGCAAGGCCAAGCTCAAGCTTGCGATCGACCTGACGCGCGAGGTGCTGGAAGTACCGGCCGAGTACCGTATCGGCATCGTGCCGGCGTCGGATACCGGCGCGGTCGAAATGGCGCTGTGGTCGCTGCTCGGTGCGCGCCCCGTCACCACGCTCGCCTGGGAATCCTTCGGCGAAGGTTGGGTCAGCGACATCGTCAAGGAATTGAAGTTGAAGGACGTCACCAAGCTGCATGCCGGCTATGGTGAAATCCCCGATCTCGCCAAGGTCGATCCCGCAAGCGACATCGTCTTCACCTGGAACGGCACCACTTCTGGCGTGCGCGTGCCGAACGCCGACTGGATCAAGGCCGACCGGCAGGGCCTCACCATTTGCGACGCCACCTCGGCCGCATTCGCGCAGCCGCTCGACTGGCAAAAACTCGACGTTGTCACCTTCTCCTGGCAGAAGGCGCTCGGCGGCGAAGCTGCGCACGGCATGCTGGTGCTGAGCCCCCGCGCGGTGGAGCGACTGGAAACCTACAAGCCGGCGTGGCCGCTGCCGAAAATCTTTCGCATGACCAAGGGCGGCAAGATCAACGAAGGCATCTTCGTCGGCGAGACCATCAACACGCCGTCGATGCTCTGCGTCGAAGACTATCTCGATGCGCTGAACTGGGCGAAGTCGATCGGGGGCTTAAAGGCGCTGTTCGCGCGCGCCGACGCCAACACCAAGGTGCTCGCCGACTGGAAGGCGAAGACGCCGTGGATCGATTTCCTGGCAAAGGATCCCGCGATCCGCTCCAACACCTCGGTGTGCCTGAAGTTCACCGATCCCGCGATCACTTCGCTGTCGGCCGACGCGCAGGCCGACTTCTGCAAGAAGCTGGTCGCACTGGTCGAGAAGGAGAACGCCGGCTTCGACTTCGCCTACTACCGCGATGCGCCGGCGGGCCTGCGCATCTGGTGCGGCGCCACCGTCGAGGCAAAGGACGTTGCGCTCCTGACGCAGTGGATCGACTGGGCCTTTGCCGAGACCAAGGCGCAGCTGCCGAAGGCTGCCTAACTCCTCTGTCGTCCCGGCCAAGCGAAGCGCGAGCCGGGACCCATAGCCACAGCACGGAGTATGGGTCCCGGCTCTACGCGCCAAGCGGCGCTTCGGCCGGGACGACACTCTCGATATTCCAAGGGATCACTCCAATGCACAAACCGAAAGTTCTCATTTCCGACGCGCTCTCTCCCGCCGCCGTGCAGATCTTCAAAGACCGCGGCGTCGAGGTCGACTTCCAGCCGAACCTCGGCAAGGACAAGGACAAGCTTGCCGAGATCATCGGCAACTATGATGGCCTTGCGATCCGCTCCGCCACCAAGGCGACTGCCAAGATCATCGCCAAGGCCAAGAAGCTGAAGGTGATCGGCCGCGCCGGCATCGGCGTCGACAATGTCGAAATTCCCGCGGCCACCGCCAAGGGCATCATCGTGATGAACACGCCGTTCGGCAATTCGATCACCACCGCTGAGCACGCCATCACCCTGATGCTGGCGCTGGCGCGCGAAATCCCGCAGGCCGACGCCTCGACCCAGGCCGGCAAGTGGGAGAAGAACCGCTTCATGGGCGTCGAGATCACCGGCAAGACGCTCGGCGTGGTTGGCTGTGGCAACATCGGCTCGATCGTCGCCGACCGCGCGCTGGGGCTGAAAATGAAGGTGGTCGCCTTCGATCCCTTCCTGTCGCCGGAGCGTGCCAAGGATATCGGCGTGGAGAAGGTCGATCTCGACGAATTGCTCAGGCGCGCCGATTTCATCACGCTGCATACGCCGCTGACGGAGAAGACGAAGAACATCATCGACGCCTCCGCGATCGCCAAGATGAAGAAGGGCGTGCGCCTCGTCAATTGCGCCCGCGGCGGCCTGGTCGACGAGCAGGCGCTGGTCGATGCGCTCAATTCCAGGCATGTCGCAGGCGCCGCCTTCGACGTATTCACCGAGGAGCCGGCGACGTCGAACGTGCTGTTCGGCCATCCCAACGTGATCTGCACCCCGCATCTCGGCGCCGCCACCACCGAAGCGCAGGAGAACGTCGCGCTGCAGGTCGCGGAACAAATGTCTGACTATCTGCTGTCCGGCGCGATCTCCAACGCCGTCAACTTTCCCTCCATCACAGCCGAAGAGGCGCCGAAGCTGCGTCCCTTCATTGAACTGGCGGAAAAGCTCGGCTCCTTCGCAGGCCAGCTCACCGAAACCGGCATCCTCAAGGTCGGGATCACCTATGAGGGCCATGTCGCCGAGATGAAGATCAAGGCGATCACCTCGGCCGTGCTGTCGGGCCTGCTGCGGCCGATGCTTGGCGAGGTCAACGTGGTTTCCGCGCCCATCGTCGCCAAGGAGCGCGGCATGATCGTCGACGAAGTGGTGCGCGCCGCCCAGAGCGACTATGAAAGCCTGATCACGGTCACCGTCACCACCGAACGGCAGGAGCGCTCGGTGTCCGGAACGGTCTATCATGACGGCAAGCCCCGGCTGGTCGACATCAAGGGCATCCGGATCGATGCCGAGTTCGGCAAGTCGATGATCTACGTCACCAACGAGGACAAGCCGGGCTTCATCGGTGCCTTCGCGAGCCTGCTTGGCGATGCCAAGATCAACATCGCGACTTTCCATCTCGGCCGGGTCAAGCAGGGCGGCGACGCCATCGCGCTGGTCGAAGTCGACGGAGCGGTGCCCCCGGCCGTGCTCGACAAAGTGCTGAAGCTGCCGCAGGTCAAGCAGGCCAAGGCCCTGCAGTTCTAGCTGCTTCCTGTACCCGCCGCGGCCCTGCCGCGGCGGCGCCACATCCCTACCGCAATCGAACCAGTTCCTTCCTGGCCGCGTCTCAGGGCAGGGGGCGCGATTTCCGCGCCCGCATTGGCGCGCGCTCTTGGGAGGATTCCATGCGAACGATTGCAAATCACCTTGCGACGACCGGGCTGGTATTGCTGGCGGCGCTGGCTGTCACGCCCGCGGGGGCGGCCGATCTCGACGTCACCTCGGCGGTGGATGCGGTCACCGTCTATCCCGATAGCGCCAACGTCACGCGCCTGATCTCGATTGATCTTCCCGCCGGCGACAGCACGCTGATCGCAAAGGACTTTCCGCTGACGCTGGACCCGACATCGCTGCGGGTCGAGGGCGAGGCGGGTACCAAGCTGACCATCGGCTCGATCGATACTCGCCCGCCACGCCCGGTACCGCCAGCCAACCTGTCCGAGATCGACAAGCGCATCGAGGCCCTGAAAGATGAACGCGCCAATTGGCAGGGCGCGATTGCGTCAGCGGAAGCGCGGCGCAAATTCGCCGAACGCTTTGCCGAGGCCTCGCCCGCCGGCCTTGGCGACAAGGGCGAGGCGCGACCGCTCAGCGAATGGCGCGCGGCCTTCGGCGCCGTTTCCGAGGAAGTCGCCGCCGCCGACACCGCGATCCGCGACGCGCAGCGCAAGCAGCGCGAGATCGATCGCGAGATCGCGCGGCTGGAATCCGATCGCTCGGCAAAGCCCCCGGCGAAGCTCGAAGTTCGCATCGATCTCGCAGCTCAAGCGGCAACCAAGGCGACGCTACGGGTGACCTATGCCGTACGCAATGCGCGCTGGACGCCGCTGTACGATGCCCGTCTCGACACCGGTGCGAAGGATCGCAAGCCCGCGCTGGAGCTGGTGCGCCGCGCCGAGATCGTCCAGACCACCGGCGAAGACTGGTCGAACGTCACGCTCGGCGTTTCAACCCTGCGAACCACCCGCGGCGGCAATGCGCCGGAGCTGAGTACGCTCGTCGTGCAATATCCGCAGCTACAGCGGCCACTCGCAGCGGGCTCCGTTTCCGAAATGGTGCAACAGCGCGCTCTGAAGACGGCACCGGCGGCGGCAGCGCCGCCACCGCAATCCGAGGCGCGAGAGCGCGCCGAGGAGCAGCAGGCGGCCGTGGAAGCGAGCGGCTTCCAGGTCACCTTCAAAATTCCTGGCCGCGTCAGCATCGGCGCGGCAGAAGGGGCGAAGAGCCTGCGCATCGCGACGGCAACCATTGCGCCCGATCTTCTCGTCCGTTCCGCGCCGGTCATGGACCCGACTGCGTTCCTCGAAGCGAGCTTCAAGCAGGCCGAGGACGCGCCGCTGTTGCCGGGCCGGGTTTCGATCTATCGCGACGGTACCTTCGTCGGCCGCGGCCGCATGGCCGCCGCCGGCAAGGACGAGACCGTGCGGCTCGGCTTTGGCGCCGACGACAAGATCAAGGTCGAGCGCACCGTGCTCAAGCGCAACGAAGGCTCGGCTGGCCTGATCGTGACGACGTCGAAGACCGATGAGCGCGCTTTCAAGACCAGCGTGCGCAACGGCCACGATTTCCCGATCAAGATCGCGATCGAGGACCAGTTGCCGGTCAGTGAGAACGAAGAGATCGTGGTCGAGATGCTGCCTTCGACCACGCCGCCGACCACGACCAATTTGCGCGACCGGCGCGGCGTGCTGGAATGGGCGTTTGAAGCCAAGGCGGGTGAGGTCAAGGACATAGGCTTCGCCTGGCGCGTCAAATGGCCCAAGGACAGGGGCGTCGTGATGACACCCGCCGGCTGATACAGGAGTCCTGTGGCCGGTCACCAACGGCGGATCGCCGCCAGCGCCTGCTCGCGCGCATCGCTGCGCCACGCGGTGACGCTGCGGCCGAAGCGGCCCTTGAACCAGCGCGCCATTGCGCTCTGCGCGGAGAAGCCGAGCTTCTCCGCCACGGCCGCGAGCGGCCGGCTGCGGTCCTCGATCAGACGCAGCGCGAGGTCAGCGCGTTCGGCATCGAGGATGTCCGAAAAGCTCGTGCCGCATTCGGCGAGATGGCGGTGAATGGTGCGCCGGGTGCAGCCAAAGTGTTCGGCGACGCGCTCCACTGTGCAGTCGCCGTCGGCCAGCAGCGCGCGCACCGCCTCGGTGACCCGCTGGTCCCATTGCTTCGGCCGCACGTCGATCGCCTCGACGCGTTTTTCGAGGTAGCTTGCGATCATCGGATGTGCGCTCGGGATCGGACGCTCAAGGTCGCGCGCGGAAATCACCAGCGCATCGACCTGCGCGTTGAAGATCAGCGGGCAGCCGAAGAAGTTCCGGTAATATCTGCGATTGCGCGGCGGCGGATGAGTCAGATGCGCTTCGAGCGGCCGCCAGTGCTCGCCGGCGAGCGCGCGGATGATCCGGTGCAGGCTGCCGAGCGCCATGTCGGACGACTGCCGTGGCGCCCGGGGGAGGGTACGCAGGCCGACCGCCAGCGTGACGACGTCATTCCGCGGCTTGATCGCGAGCCGCATGCCCTCGTGATGGATATGGATGAAGCGGGCGAGCGCCTTTAGCGCGTCGCCTATGGTCGCCTGCTCGCGAACCACCAGGGCAACCGGGCCGAGATTGGCAAGCGCGCCGCGCTCGGCCATCAGCAGACCGAACTCCTCGACGCCTGACGCGGCAGCAGACGCCTCCAGGAGGCGGCGCAGGCTCATCGCCGCGATGCGCAGGTCCGGGCGTTCCAGGCTTTCCAGCGGCAGGCGAACCTTGCGCATCATCACCCGGGGATCGATGCCGACCGATTGGGCGACCTCCGGGTAATGCGTAAGGCTTGCGCTGCGGATCAGATCGTTCATGGCGGGTATGCGCCGGCGTGTCCCGAAATGTAAAGTTAATGTCCCAAAATGTCAAACGGCAGCGCGACTAACCGGTTAAATGCGGAACAGGGATCGTCGAGACTTGGCGCGCTTTTCGCCGCCGGGTTCGCATCACCGCGCGCGGCTGTTTTGGCCGCGACGCGATCGCCGGTTCCGCGATTAGAAAATCGATTGCTGGGGTCAGACCTATGCCGTGGAAAACAGCTTCCCGGGGTGAGATCTTTGTTGCCGATGACGACACCGCAACGCGCGATACCCTGTCGCGCGCGCTGGTGGCGGCAGGGTATGAAGTCATCTGCTTTGCCGACGGCGCCGCGCTGCTGTCGCAGATTCGCTCCCGCATTCCGACCTGCATTTTCCTGGAAGTGCGGATACCCGAGCGCGCTGGGCTCGACCTCCTGAAGCGGCTGCGGCAGGAAAATTGCCCCGCGCCGATCTTCGTCACCTCGGCCAATGGCGACATCGCAACCGCCGTGGAGGCGGTGAGAAGCGGCGCCGTCGATTTCATCGAGAAGCCGATCCGCGGCGACGACGTCGTCGAGCGGATGGAAACCGCCATCGAGGAGCTGGCGCAGCCCGGCGACGAGTTGGCGGAAATCGCGATGGATCTGCCGGGCTGCAAGCCCTTCACGCGCAGGGAGCGCGAGGTGCTGGCGCGGATCGCGGTCGGCGAGACCAACAAGGAAACCGCGCGCAGGCTGGGCTTAAGTTCGCGCACCATCGAGGGTTATCGCGCCAAGCTCATGCGCAAGGTCGGCGCGCGCAACGCGGCCGAGCTGCTCTGCCGCGTGCTGAATCAGGGCCGCACTGCGTGACGCGGGATTTTTCGCCGACAGTTTCGCCCTGCGGAATTGTTGGCACGTGTTCCGTCGCCGAAAATACCGTTTGGCGAAACCGGTATTTTCGATCGGCAAGATTTCGCTCGCGGGGCTGGTCAGCGGGCGGTATTTTTGTTGCCATCGGTAAGAAATTCGTACGATATGAGCCGCAACCGGCCAGCTAAGGGAGAGAAAAAATGCGTGAAGCCGTAATCGTTTCCTATGCCCGCACGGGTCTGGCCAAGTCTGGCCGCGGCGGATTCAACATTACCCCGCCGATGTCGCTCGCCGCGCACGCGATCAAGCACGCCGTCGATCGCGCCGGCGTTGCCAAGGACTACGTCGAGGATTGCTATCTCGGCAATTGCGCCCACGGCGCACCCAACATCGGCCGCCAGGCCGCGCTGCTTGCGGGCCTGCCAAAGTCGACCGCCGGCGTGTCGGTCAATCGCTTCTGCTCCTCGGGCCTGCAGACCATCGCAATGGCCGCAAATTCCATTCGCTCCGACGGCTCCGACTGCATCGTCGCCGGCGGCGTCGAAAGCATCTCGATTCCCGGCGGCGGCTCGCCAAAGGAATCGATCGATCCGGAGTTGCTGAAAACCGCGCCGGCCATTTTCATGGCGATGATCGACACCGCCGACATCGTTGCCGAGCGCTACAAGGTCAGCCGCGAATACCAGGATGAGTATTCGCTGGAATCGCAGCGCCGCATGGCGGCGGCCCAGCAGGCCAACAAGTTCAAGGACGAAATCGTCCCGATGAAGACCAAGATGAAAATGGTCGACAAGGCGACCAAGGCGGAGAGCATCGTCGATTACGTCGTCGATCGCGACGAGTGCAATCGTCCCGACACGACGCTGGAAGGCCTTGCAAAGCTCGAGCCGGTCAAGGGCCCGGGCAAGTACATTACCGCCGGCAACGCCAGCCAGCTCTCCGACGGCGCCGCCGCAGTCGTGCTGATGGAAGCCAAGGACGCCGAGAAGCGCGGCCTTAACCCGATGGGCCGCTTCGTTGCCTGGGCCTCGGCCGGCTGCGAGCCGGACGAGATGGGCATCGGCCCGATCTACGCCGTGCCGAAGCTCTTGAAGCGCCAGGGCCTGAAGATCGACGACATCGACATCTGGGAGCTCAACGAGGCCTTTGCCAGCCAGTGCCTGTATTCGCGCGACCAGCTCGGCATCGATCCCGAGAAGTACAACGTCAACGGCGGCTCGATCGCGATCGGCCATCCCTTCGGCATGACCGGCGCGCGGCTCACCGGCCACATCCTGCAGGAAGGCCGCCGGCGCAAGGCCAAGTGGGGCGTGGTGACGATGTGCATCGGCGGCGGTCAGGGCGGCGCCGGCCTGTTCGAGATCTATCAGTAAGCTTCAGGTCCGAAGCGATACGATGAGCAGCGCGGCTTCGGCCGCGCTGCTTTTTTGTGTGCTGGAATTCGTAGGGTGGGCAAAGCGAAGCGTGCCCACCTTCAACGGCACACTCTGGAAGGTGGGCACTGCGCAAGAGCGCCTTTGCCCACCCTACGGAGTCTTTATTGGCTCGGCGCAGTCGCCACCGGCTGCATGGTCTGCGGCAGCAGATACGGCACGCCGTCATCGGTGTGGCGGATCGCGACATCCACCTCGAACAGCTCGCGAATGCGCTCCGTCGTGATTGTGGTGCGGCGGTCGCCGATGGCGGCGAGGCGGCCGCGGTGCAAGAGCACGATGCGGTCGGCAAAGCGCATGGCGAGGTTGAGGTCGTGCAGGATCGCGACCACCGCCGTGCCGTTCTGCGCGCGGCGCCGCGCGCTTTCGACGAGATCGATCTGGTGCCGCAGATCGAGGCTCGAGGTCGGTTCGTCCAGCAGCAACAGGCCCGGACCGTGCATCGCCTCGCCGCAGGCGAGCTGCACCAGCACACGGGCGAAATGCGCGCGCTGCTGCTCGCCGCCGGACAGCGTCGGCAATTGCCGGTCGCGAAAGCGCTCCAGCCCGACTTCGTGCAGCGCCTGATCCACCAGCGGACGTGAGGCGGCGCGGCTGCGCCCGCCGGTTCCCATCTCGACGATCTCCTCGACCGTGAAGGGGAAGGTCACATGGACATGCTGCGACAGCATTGCGCGGCGCAGCGCCAGCTCGCGCGGCGCATAGGCGCCGATATCGCGCTCTCCGAGTTTGACGGCCCCGCCGGTCGGGCGCAGATCGCCGGAGAGCATGCGCAGCAGGGTCGATTTGCCGGCGCCGTTGGGGCCGACGATGGCGATCATCTCGCCGCCGGAGATGTCGAGATCGATGCCGTCGACCAGCGTTGCGCCGCCGATGGTCATCGAGACCGCGCGCGCTTTCAGGATGGCGTTCATAGCCCGGCCAGCCCGCGTTGCCGCAGCAGGATGGCGAGAAAGAACGGCGCGCCAACGGCGGCAGTCAAGATGCCGATCGGCAATTCCGCGGGCGCCACGATGGTGCGGGCCAGGGTGTCTGCACCCGTCAACAGGATGGCGCCGAGAATCGCCGAAGCCGGCAGCAGCAGCCGGTGTGCCGGGCCGATCGCCATCCGCAGCAGATGCGGCACCACGATGCCGACGAAGCCGACCACGCCGCAGACCGAGACGGCAACGCCGGTCATCGCCGAAACCAGCACGATGGAAATCCGCTTCAGCCGCTCGACATCGATGCCGCTGTGAAACGCCTCGGCTTCGCCCAGCACGAGCACGTCGAGCCCGCGCGCGATGGAGAGGCAGGCAATCAGCGCCAGCGCCAGCACAGGCGCCAGCGTCGCAGTCTTCGGCCAGGTCGTCCCGCTCAGCGAGCCGAGCAGCCAGAAGGTGATATCGCGCAGTTGGCGGTCGTCGGCGACGAACACGAGCAATCCGATGCCGGCATTGGCGATGGCAGCGATGGCAAGGCCTGCCAGCAGGAAGATCGCGATCGACGTGCGTCCGCCGCGGCTGGCGATGCTGTAAAGAATGATCGTGGTCGCGAGCGATCCTGCGAACGCCGCCAGCGGCAACAGCTCGTGCTGCATGAAGCGGACGCTTTCGCCAAAACGGCTATCGGTGAAAACGATCGCTGCGGCCGCGGCAAATGCGCCGCCGGAGGAGACGCCGACCAGCGCGGGATCGGCGAGGGGATTGCGAAACAGACCCTGCATGATGGCGCCTGCGGCGGCGAGCAGGCCGCCGACCATCGCGGCTGCGGCAATGCGCGGGATGCGGATCGACCACAGCACGAGCTGGTCGCGCGAAGTCATGGGATGAGACACATCGGATGAAAAACCCAGCGCTGCCGGCAGCCGCGCCAATGGAATGCCGGCCGCACCAACGGTGAGTGCAATCGTTGCGGCAAGCGCCAGCACAACCAGCAGGCCGATGATGACGAGCGCCGCCGCCGGCCGCAGCGAGCGGGCAGGGCGCGCGGCGGCTTCGGCAGCCGCGCTCATTTCCGGCAATCGGCCGACAACGCCGCCGGCGTGAATTTTTCCGCCTGCGGCGCCAGCGCCGGATAAAGTTTGAGCGAGAGATCGCGCGCGGCGGCTGCCGTGCGCGGCCCGAAGCCGAGCAGATAGAGGCCTTCCATCGAGATGAAGGCCTTGTTGCCCGCGGCCGGCGTCAACGCGAAGGCGGGATGCGCAAAGACGGCTTCCGCCTCGACCGAATCCTTGCCGCGGGCGATCGAGAGCACCACGTCGGGCTTTGCCGCAATGATCGCCTCGTCATTGATCGGCTTGTAGCCCTCATAGCCGTCGATCGCGTTGACTGCTCCGGCCAACTGGATGATCTCGTTGGCGGCGGTGTTTCTCCCTGCCGCCATCGCGCGGCCGTTCAACAGCGACATCACGAACATCACCCGCACCGGCTTGGCGACCTTGCCGCGCAGTTCGCGCAGTTGCACGAGATCCTCAGTGACCGCCTTGCTCAGACACGCGGCGCGCGGCGTGGCGTCCATGGCGCGGCCGACCAGCGCGATCTTGTCGAGCAGTCCCTGCTCGGAAAACGTCTCAGGCACCAGCACCAGCGGCACCTTTGCCGCCTCCAGAATTTCGATGGTCTCCTTCGGCCCGGATCCCTGCATCGCCAGCACCAGCGAGGGATTGAGCCCGAGCACGCCCTCTGCCGAAAGCTGGCGCATGTAGCCGACATTCGGCTTGTCGCGCAGCGCGGCCGACGGATAGAGGCTGGTGGAATCGACGCCGGCCAGCCGATCCTCGAAGCCGAGCGCATAGAGGATTTCGGTGATTGCGCCGCCGATCGAGACGATCCGCGCGGGGTTCTCGATCTGCACGTCGCGGTCGCGTGCATCGTGCACGGTGATACCCGCCGCGCGCGCAGCGCCGGCCGCCGTCAAGGCGACGACCAGCAACAGCGCAGACGTGCGACAAATTGTCATGATCGGCATCACTTGGTCAGGATCAGCTTGTTTTGCGACGTCAGCCGCAGGCGATAGGCATCCTCGCCATGCGCGATGATGATCTCGCGCTCCGCCGCAAACAACTCGCGGCTGTCGATGCGGTTGCCCTTGATTGCAACAGAACGTGTTGCGGCAGAAGGATTATCTGAAGTCTTTCCCGCGCCTCCGACATTGTCTCCCGAAGTTGTCGCCATCTCTGTCGTTGCGCCCCGAGGTTCCCGCATTTTGCGAGTCTGTATAGTTCGATCGCTGCGCAATCCAGCCGCTGCAATTTACAATCGATATAAAGTGCGCTCTGCGGCGATTGACGGTTCCCGCACTGCGACGTAACCAAGACGAACACGGAGCGAGCGGGTGGTTCGCGCCGTGAACAGTTGGTAGCCAGCAAGCTGCTGCATGAGATTGCAGCACCCGCCAGCCGAACCCAAGAAGCAAATCATCAGGTTGGGCACATGGCTTTCGGGGCTAGGCATTCACGCGCCTTGATTTTGGGCGCGTCGGCATTTTCCTTTGCGCTGACGTTTTCGACGTCCGCGATGACGCAAACGGCGGACGCAGACACGGCTGGTCTCACCGCGGAGCAGAAGAAGAAAAAACAGGCGAAGCGCAAACCGGCGCAACAGCAAGCGCAGGCGCCTTCGGCAGCCGCGATGAACGCGAACGCGCAGGCCGGCGCCACCCAGGTGCAATCGCTCGACACCATCACCGTTGCGGCCTCGAAGACCGAGGAGCGCGCGATCGACGCGCTGGCGCCGGTTTCCGTGGTGACGCTGGAGCAGATCCAGGGCCTGCAGCCGAACCGGCTATCCGATATTTTCTACAACGTCCCCGGCGTCACCTTCAACGAACGCGGCGACGATCCCTCCACCGTCATCAACATCAGAGGCCTGCAGGATTTCGGCCGAGTCGCCGTCGTTGTCGATGGCGCGCGGCAGAATTATCAGCGCAGCGGCCACAACGCCAACGGCTCGTTCTTCCTCGATCCGGAGCTCGTCGGCGGCGTCGAGGTGGTGCGCGGCCCGACCGCGAACATCTACGGCTCAGGCGCAATCGGCGGCGTGGTGTCGTTCCGCACCAAGGACATCCAGGACGTCGTGCGTCCCGGCGAGAAGTGGGGCGTCGACACGACCGGCTCCTACGGCACCAACACGGACCGCGGGCTCGGCTCGGTGTTCGGCGGTGTGCGCGCCACCCCCGATGTCGACGTGTTCGGCGGCGCGGTCTACCGCACGCAGGGCAATTACAAGGACGGCAACGGCACCGAGATCGGCAACTCCGGCAACGAGATTGCCGCTGGCCTGTTCAAGCTCACCGTGCGCCCCGCGGAGGGCCACGAGGTCAAGTTCGGCGGCATCTTCCAGGACTATCAATACAGCATCGGCCAGCTTAACCGCGGCCCGGTCACGACAGCAGCGCTGCGCGCGCTCAATCAGGGCTCGTCGGT
>Ga0081455_10004933_pt1 | contig 14750 bp, 16 predicted proteins | sample TabmetS3T2R1_FD_70207 | JGI IMG/M metagenome (GOLD analysis project Ga0081455, IMG submission 70207) | Tabebuia heterophylla rhizosphere microbial communities from the University of Puerto Rico - S3T2R1 | ecosystem: Host-associated > Plants > Roots > Rhizosphere ... | reverse complement strand
GGCACCGAGCTGGTACTCGAACCCAGCGACCATCCGGCGGTGAAGCCGTTCAAGGACGCGCTGGTCGCCGACGGCATCCCGTTCACCTCGTTCGCCGTCGACGACGTCCAGGCCGAGTACGAGCGCCTGCGCGGTCTCGGTGTGCGCTTCACCCAGGAGCCGACGGACATGGGCCCGGTGACCACCGCCGTACTGGACGACACCTGTGGCAACCTGATCCAGCTCACCCACCGGGCCGGGTAGCGCCTGGCTCCGGCCGAACCAACCCGGACAGCTCGGGCCGTCGGAGCCACTTGTTCAGTGGACTTCCGGTCAGGAGGGCTGCCAGAGCCGGATCGTGCTGTCGCCGGCCGTGGCCAGGACCTCGCTCGCCGGCGAGAAGGCGAGGGCCCGGACCGCGCCGACGTGGCCGGTCGCGAGCTGGCCGAGCGGTTCGGGCCGGGCCGGGTCGTCGAGGTTCCACAGCGCCACCGCTGCGCCGATCCCGCCGGACGCCGCGAGCGTCCGGCCGTCGGCGCTCAGCGCGACCGCGCGGACCTGACCGTTGCCCCGGCTGGTCACCTGGGCCAGCGGGGCCGGACGGCCCGAGCCGTCGAGCTCCCACAGCCGGACGGCGCCGAAGCCGGCCGTTATCGCAAGACCCATCTCACGGCCGAGGAGCGCGACTGGGCGTGCGCCGGCGATAGCTATCCGGTGTTCGAGACGCCGTTCGGCCGGCTCGGAATTATGAGCGGATACGATGCGCTCTTTCCGGAGACGTCGCGCTGTCTCGCCGCCGCCGCCGCCGATATCGTGCTGTGGCCCGCCGCCATGCGCGAGCCGTTCGAACGCGAATTGATCGCGGTTCCGCGCGCCGCCGACAATCGCCTTGCCGTCGTCATCGCCAATCGTCTCGATAGCCCCTATCCCGGAGGCAGCCTGGTGGTGCCGCCGACCGGATTTCCGCTGTGGGACATCAATCAAGTGGCACCGCGATCTTTGGCGATGGGCGCCGTCATGCCCATGTTCGTCGATCTCGCGGTGTGCCGCCAGAAACAGATGATCCCCAAGGTCGACATGTTTGCGAACCGCCTGACGCAGCCCTATTCGGCTTTGGTCGAGTCGTCGCCGCGCGCGCAGGCGGCAATAAAGCGTTCCTCGTCGGAAATATCTGCCGCGTCGGTTTGCGGCCGCAGCAGAGCCGCAATGTCGGAGAGTCCGAATTGCAGCGCCAGCCGATACGGGCTGACGCCATCCGCCGTCGGCTGCGACGTGTCGGCACCTGCCTCCAGCAGCGCGCTGGCATGGCGGGGCCGCCGGCGATAGATGGCCCATGCGAGCGGCGAGCCCCAATCGGTCAGCGGCGCGTTCCGTGCCGGCTCGTTCGGATCGCCGCCGTGCTGCAGCAACAATTTTAGCGCGGTGTCGTCGTCGAGGTCGATGGCGCGATAGATCGCGTTGCTCCCGGCGATGCGCGCGCCATGCTCCAAAAGCAAACGCGTGCATGCCGGATTCTCCAGGGAGTGATAGAGCGACTCGCCGTCGTTCGGGTTCGCGCCGGCTTCAAGCAACAATCTCGTCAGGGCCGTATCGTGATTGCCGCCGGCCGCGCCATAGAGCGTCGAGAGCGGGTAGCGCTGGTCCGGCTTGTCGAGCGATCCCGGCGGCCAGCGGCTGAAAATGTGCTGGTTGACGTCGGCGCCGGCAGCGATCAGCCGCTGCGCGCAGCGATGCAGCCGCGCGCGAAATTCCTCCACCCGCAGCAGGCTGGAATGGACCACCGCAAATAGCGGCGGCAGCCGTAGCGGGCCGCCCGGCCGGTTGATCCATGACGGATCGGCCTCGCTCGCCTGCCGGAGCGCGCTTTCGTTTCCGATCGCGCAGGCAAGATAGGGATCATCAGCGACAAGTTCGGGATCGTCCGCGAGCATTCGCAAGGCAACGCGCGGGTTGGCGCGGTTGACCGTGCCGCTGACATCGCCGGAATAGAGCAGCTGCGCCCAGTGCAGGGCGCGCGCCGAGCGCTCGCTCCGCGCCGCCGTCTGCACTTCGACATAGCGTTTCAGATCGGGCCATGACGCAAAGCCCTGTTCGCGCGCGATGCAGGATTGCGCGTCGTGCAGGCGAAGCTGCAGCGACAAAATATCCTGATCGCCGCGGCCGGCCGCAGCGGGCAGTGCGGCGCGAAACCGCGCTATCGCCGCCGCATCACGGCTTCGATAAAGTCGGATCAACTCCTTGGCTTGCTTCTTCAGATGATCGAGATTCAATCGATCGGGCGACCGGTCCATCACAAACCTCCGTGCGTGACATCGCCGAAGGCCCGCAATACCGGCTGCACAAAGGCACTAGATGTCGCTCGAAAGCTGCAAGTGGGTTCAACCCTTCCCGCGGGCCCGGGAGCGGCTTGCACCGCATGCGCCACCATATGGCGGGTGCAGGCGACGGTCAAATCGTCTGGATAGAGCGGGGTTCCAGCCGAAAAAATCCCGGCCGCGTGCGACCGGGATTCTTGTCTTAAAAATGTTCGATCAGTAGGCGCAGACGTTCACGGTGCGCAGGCGCATGCCACGGCGGGTTTCGACCCAGCGCTGCTGCAGGCAGCCGTTGAGGGCGGTGTCGACATAGACGCCGCCGAAGCCGACGCCAATGGCGGGACCCCAGCCCCAATGATGGCCCCAGTGATGGTGATGAAATCCACCGGCGGAAGCGGGCGCCGCGGCGGCAAGGGTGAGCGAGGTGGCGGCGATCAGTCCGAGGGCGATCTTGCGAAACATCGTTAAAATTCTCCAGTTACGAGGCACGGGGCCATTGTTGCGTCCCTGCCCATCAGTCGGGCCGGCCGCAAATCGCGTTCATGCAAAAGGGGGAGAATCGTGTTTCAGAATTGTTTCGTGGCGGCGGGCATCAAGCGAAATATCGTGTCCCGGACGCGGTGCAGCGCGTAAGCGTTGCGCCGCAGAGCCGGGACCAGGCGCCGTGGACCCCGGCTTAGCAGCGCACCACGCCGCGTTCGCGGCGCGCTGCGCAGCATCCGGGGAGCGCCCGGCCCCCTTAAAATCGCGGCGGGCGCTTTTCCGCAAACGCATTGATACCTTCCTTGATCTCGGCGCTGCGCATGCTTTCGCGATGGCGGCGGTCGGCGGCTTCTTCGTCGAGCGTGCCGCGCGCGAATTCATTGATGGCGCGTTTCATGCCGCGCATCGCAACCGGCGCATTGCCGGCGAGGATCGCGGCAAGGCGATCTACTTCCTCGTCCAATGCTTCGGCCGGCACCATCGCCGTGAGGTAACCGATGCGCAGCATCTCCGGCGCGGTGATTTTTTGCGCGGTCAGAAACAGCTTCTTTGCATTGTCGACGCCGAGCCTCGAGACGTAGCGTTTGATGCCGCTCGGGTAATAATGCAGCCCGAGCCGCGCCGCCGGCATGAACATTTCGGCGGTATCGACGCCGATGCGGAAATCGCAGGCCAGCGCCAGGTCGGTCGAACCGCCATAGACGCCGCCATTGAGCCGGCAGATCGTCGGCACGCCGAGATCCTCCAGGCGATTGACGACGACCTCGAACGCCGAGCCCGCACTCTGCTGCTCCCTCTCGCTGGTGGCGCGGTCCGCGACCGAATTGAGATCATAGCCGGCGCTGAAGGCGCGGCCTGTGCCGGTCAGGACCAGCACGCGGATTGCGCCGTCGGCCTCGATCCGGTCGAACAGTTTTGTGAGTTCGCCGAGATCCTCGCTTTGCAGCCGGTTCAGATGCTTTGGCCGGTTGAGGCGGATGGTGGCGCGCGCGCCGCTGATCTCGAGGAGGGGCGCGCTCGCCGCCTCGGTCGTGTCGGGCATTATTCTTCTCCTTGTTCGCTGTCATTGCGAGCGTAGCGAAGCAATCCATCTCGCCGCAAGCGGAAGCGTGGATTGCTTCGTCGCTTCGCTCCTCGCAATGACGGTTCGTGCGCGTTGCTTACTTGTTCTCCAGCGCGCGCCGCTTCGCCTCGGCGTCGATGGTCTCGGCGAGATCGGGATGCCGCGCCATCAGGAGGCGAAAGTCGACGAGGTCGAGCACCAGAAGCCGCGTCACCTTGGTGGTCGTGACATTGGCGCCGCGCACGCTGTTGCCGAGCAGCGCCATCTCGCCGAAGAACGCGCCTTCGCCGAGCGACACCTTCTTGCCGGGCAGCTCGACCTCGGCTTCGCCGGCCGCGATGAAGTACATGCAGTCGCCCTTTTGGCCCTTGCGGATGATCATGGTGCGCGCCGGCAGGTCCATCGTTCGCAGCATATGGGTGACGTCGGCGATCGCGGCCGGACCGAGGGTGGCGAAGAACGGCACCTTGCTGACGGTCTCCCAGGTCTTCAAAAAATTGTCGCGGCGGGTCTCCGCGGCAAAGCCGGTCGCCAGAATACCGGTCCACAGCCCGAACACGCCGAGGCCGGAGATCATGACCAGTGCCGCGACCATCCGGCCGAGCGGCGTGATCGGCACCACGTCGCCATAGCCGGTCGTGGTCAGCGTCACCACCGCCCACCACAGCGCCGCCGGCACGCTGCCGAAGGTCGCCGGCTGCACGTCGCGCTCCAAGAAATATTCTGCAACGGACGCCAGAAATACCACCATCAGGAAGATCACGAGCACGCTGAGCAGGGGCCCGGATTCCAGCACCAGCACACGGCGCAGCTGCCGCAGCCCGGGGATGCCCGGTACCACCTTCAGCACCCAGAGGATGCTGAGCAGCCACGCGGTCCGCGGCTCGACGCCCGAGAGCAGCGCGAGCGGCACGGCAAGGGCCCCGATCGCGTCGACCACCCCGCTGCTGGAAAGCAGATAAAGCGACAGCCGGTCCTGCTGCGCCATGTGCCGCAGCCGCACCAGCCATTCGAACACGAAATAGGCGAGGCACGCCCATAGCACCGCGTCGATCCAATGGTGCGCCGCCTCGTAGGCCGGGCCGGTCGTCAGCACCGCCATCGCGGCGACGCCGGCGGCAACCGCGACATAGGCCGCCGTGGTCATGTTGCGGCCGGCCGTCTTGGCGGTGAACTGGGCCAGTGCCGAGAGAATGAGCCGCTTGGACATCGGATGAGGGGGCCTGGGCAACAAGGCTTGAATGGCGGTCGAGCCGCAACGCTGACCGATGGGCGGCAAAGTGCCTGCCGGCGGCAGGCCCGTCAACGACAGCCCTGCGCCTATCCGCGCCATCGACGGGCCGGTTGGTGCCATGTTGGCGCCCCGGCGGCGATTTTTCCCCGGAAATAGTGAGAAACCCGACAAAACGTCAGCCTTTCCTCGTATACCAAAAGGGCCCGGCCGACGTTACATAGCGGGCACGGCTGCAGAATCGCGAAAAAATTCCATCCCCGAAGAATTTGGTTGGCCTCCATGGATACGTCTCATCTGGCACAACACGCAGGAACCGCGGGCGCGCTGTTCGCATCGATCTTCGTGATCGCGACCACCACGATGAAGACCATGATCCCGCTGCGGGTGTTCGGCATTCTCGCCAACGTCGTTCTGTTCCTGACGGCGATTCCAACCCACAACTACCTAGTCATGGTGGTGCAGTTCGCCATGTTTTCGGTCAATTCCTATCGCCTGCACCAGATGCTGCAGCTGGTGCGCGACGTGAAGAAATCCGTCAACAGCGATCTGTCTATGGAATGGCTGAAGCCGTTCATGACCGAGCGCAATTGCGCGGCCGGCGAAATTCTCTTCTACAAGGACGAGAAGGCCGAGGACATGCTCTATATCGTCAGCGGCAAGTTCAAGCTGGTGGAGTCAGGCATCGTGCTGCCGGTCGGCGCGATCGTCGGCGAGCTCGGCATGCTGTCGCCGTCGAACACGCGAACCCAGACGCTGGAATGTGTCGAGGCCGGCCTCATCCTGAGCGTCAGCTACACCAAGGTTGAGGAGCTTTACGTGCAGAACCCCGCGTTCGGCTTCTACTTCCTTCGTCTCGCCAGCGCCCGTCTGTTCCAGAATCTCGAGGCGGCGGAAAAGCGGCTGGCCCAGCACATAGCGGCCAACGCCGCCGAGCCGAAGCCCGTGTAGGAGCCGGAGCGAAAGGGTGGCAGACCGCGGTATAGTATCGTCGCTGCGTTATCTGTTCGCCGATTTCATCGGCGAGGATGACGACGAGCCGCCGTTCCTGCCCGAAGGGTTGCCGGCGCCGGTGATGGCGCTGGCATGCGATGCCATCCATCTGCTCATCGACTATCAGGGGCCGGGCTACGCGCGGCTCTATGTCGACCGGCTGCGGCGGTTCATCGGCAAGCAGGGCGTCGACGATCAGATGCTCGCCGACATTGCGCGCCTGATGGCGGTGCGCATGAGCTACGAGGATCCGATCCGGATCGCCCAGCTCAAGCTGGTCGAGCTGGAAGACCGGCCCAATGCCGCGGGGTCCGTCGATGTCAAGAAATTCAGCCTCGATGAGCTGGTCGGCGCGCTGCCGGCCGCAATTGCCGAGTACATTCTCGACGCGCTCGATTGGGCAGGGTGGACGCGCCGCATGCGCGTCTCGATCCGATTCAGCACGAAGAGCCGCTTCGGCATCCGCCGCCTCAAGATCGAGGCCGGGCTGCGGCGATGGCGGCTGTTTTCGGTGCGCTATAGCAAGGAGCGGGTCTGGGTCGAGCGCTGGCTGCACATGATCGATCGCGCCCTGACCAAACAGCCCCAGGCGGCGCCGGCGATCATTCACACCGCGACCATGATCGTGGGATATGGCGACGTCTACCGGCAGGGCATCGCGGACTGGAACGCGATCATCGACGGGCTCGCCAAGCCGACCTTCGACGGCGTGCTCCCCCTGTCGGACCTTGCCGGCGCCGTCACCGAGGCGCGCGATGCCGCCGTGCCCGACCCGCGGCAGGCGGCGCTCAAGCGCAAGATCGCCGAGATTCGTGCGCGGGCGACGGCGGGCGCGTATGCGACGGTGCCGCAGTCCGGGTAGCGTTTGCTGCCACTCTCAAAGGCGTCGCCAGGGCGGCCTCGGTTGAAAGCGGGCCTTCAGGCTGTCGACAAAATGCGAAACGCGAGCCGAGACCCCGCGGCGTGTCGGCACCAGAGCCAGGATGTCGGCGCCTTCGAACTCATAGTCGACCAGCAGCCGGCGGAGCTCGCCGCGTTTGATCGATGGCGCCACATCCCATTCGGACCTCAGAGCAATGCCCAGCCCCGCGACCGCCCACTCGCGAACGACCTCGCCATTGTTGCTCGTCAGCGCCGGGCTTATGCGAAGCGCCTCCGATCGCCGGGACGATGCGCGGCCGTCCTTGTAGCGCCACAGCGTCACGTCCTCCTCGTTTTCACGAACCGAGAGACAGGCATGCTCCGCCAGCTCCCGCGGGTGCGACGGCGTTCCGAATCGTCGAAGATAGCCGGGACTGGCACACACCCAGCGCGCGTTGCGGGCAAGCAGATGAGCAACCCACGAGGAATCCCGGACCGTTCCGATATGGATGACGACGTCGGCCTCGACATGGCTGTTCCAGGGCGCCTCGGAAAGGTCCAGCGTCGCGCGCACCTGCGGGTGGTCGCGAATGAACGCTGCCATGACGGGCGCGATATGGATCCGGCCGAAGCCGAACGGTGCGACAACCCGCAACGGGCCGGCAAATACGCCGCCGCTGAGACTGTCCGCCAGCCCGTCGACACGCGCCAGCAGCGACTGGGCTTCGTGGACGAGCTGTTCGCCTTCCGGCGTGAAGCGCAGCCCGCGGGAGTTGCGAACGACAAGGCTGGCGCCGAGAACGGCCTCCAGCTTCTTCAATCGCATGGAAAGCGCCGGCGGCGTGACATCGAGCGCCCTGGCCGCCGCGCTCAGCGAGCCGGTTCGGCTCAGGGCCACCACGAACCGCAGATCCTCCAGCGCGATCATTCAATTTTCCTGAAGGGAAGAGACAATCCTACTTAAACACAACTGATCATTGGGATGATAGGGATTTGACATGACCATGCCCCGCGCCGTCCTTTTCGATCTTCTCACTGCGCTCCTCGATTCCTGGAGCGTCTGGAATGCCGCCGCGGGATCCGAGGCATCGGGCCGGGCCTGGAGGGCCGAGTATCTCCGCCTGACCTATGGCTGCGGGAGCTATGTCCCGTATGAAGATCTGGTCCGCCAGGCCGCGCGCACGACCGGTCTCGCGCCGTCGGTGGCAGACGCCCTCGAAGCAAATTGGCCGTCGCTCCCGGTCTGGAGCGGCGCGCAGGCCGCGCTCGATCATTTGGCCGGACGGACGCGCCTTGCCGTCGTCACCAATTGTTCGACGCGCCTTGGCCGAATGGCCGCCGCCCGCCTCCGCACGCCATGGGATGTCGTGATCACCGCGGAGGAGGCCGGCTTCTACAAGCCCGACATCCGCCCCTATCGGATGGCCCTGAACAGGCTCGGCGTGCCGGCCGCGGACGCGGCGTTTGTCGCGGGCTCCGGCTACGACCTCATCGGCACCTCGGCCGTCGGACTGCGCACCTATTGGCACAATCGCGTGGGCCTCGCGCGTCCCGATGGCGCGCCGGCAGCGGAGCGGGAATCCGCCGATCTCGATGGCCTTATTCCGTGGCTGGAGGATTTTTCATGATGTCGCGCGCGCTCGCGGCCCTGCTTGCGGTCGCACTGAACATGTCAGCGGCAACGGCTGAAGGATTTCCCGAGCGGCAGTTGACGCTGATCGTTCCGTTTCCCGCCGGTGGCCCGAGCGATGCGCTGGGCCGGGCGGTGGCGCAGGCGATGGCTGCCCACTTGAAGCAGGCCATCGTCGTGGAAAATGTCGGCGGCGCCAGCGGCACGATCGGCCTGACCAAGCTATTGAAGGCGCCGGCGGATGGATATTCGCTCGGCTTCGGCACCATCGGCACGCATGTTGCGAATGTCGCGCTCTTCAAGCGTCTGCCTTACGATCCGCTCGGCGATTTCGAGCCTGTGGGCCTCGCCGGGATGGCCTCCACGCTTCTTGTCGCGAAGCCAGGTTTGCCGGCATCCAATCTGCAGGACTTCGTCACCTATGCCCGGGCCAACCGCGAAAAACTCACCTATGCCAGCGCCGGCGTCGGATCGATCTCGCACTATGCCTGCGTTCTGCTGCTGTCGAACCTGAAGCTGAACATCACGCATGTTCCATATCGCGGCGTTGCCCCGGCGATGAACGACCTGATGGGCGGTCACGTGGACTTCATGTGCGACCAGACCACCACCGCGCTGCCTCAGGTGCTCGGCGGTACGATCAAGGCAATCGCGGCGCTGAGCGATCAGCCGCTGCCGCAGGCGCCTCAAGTGTCCACTGCGGCGGCGGCCGGCTATCTGGGCGTCAACCTCCGTTCCTGGAACGCGATCTTCGTGCGTAAAGGAACGCCCGTGCCGATTCGTCAGAAATTGAATGATGCCTTGCGCGCCGCGCTCGCCGACCCGGACGTCATGCGGCAGATGGCGGCGGTTGGTGTCGAACTGCCACAGGGAGCGGATCTCGATCCCGCTGCGGTCAGCGCGTTGATCGCTCACGGGCTGGAGCACGATGTTCCGGTGCTGCGCGCCAAGGGCGAATATCTGGATTAGGCATGACATCTCTTTCCGATATCGAAACGCCCGCCGCCGTCGTCGACGTCGCGCGCACGCAGCGGAATATCGCCCGCATGCAGGACCGGATGAACGCCCTGGGCGTCAGGTTCCGTCCCCATGTCAAGACGACCAAATGCGTCGCTGTCGCCGACCGGCAGCGCGCCGCGGGCGCAAGCGGCATCACCGTCTCGACCCTGCGCGAAGCCGAGGAATTTTTTGCCGCGGGCTATGACGACATTCTCTACGCGGTCTGCATCGCTCCGCACCGGCTCGGCCGGGCGCAAAGGTTGCGCGATCAGGGCTGCCGTCTCAAAATTCTGGTCGACTCGGCCGAGGCCGCGCGGGCTGTCGTCGAGGCGCAGGCGCAATGCGACCCTTTCGAAGTCCTGATCGAAGTCGACACGGACGGACACCGTTCAGGTGTGGGCCCTGAAGATGCGCGTCTCATCGAGATCGGCCGCATTCTTCAGGGCGGCGGCGCCACGCTTGTCGGCGTGCTGACCCATGCCGGAAATTCCTATGACCTCGACGATCCCGAGGCGCTGGCGCGGCTGGCGGAGCAGGAGCGCGCCTTGAGCGTGCGCGCGGCCGAACGGCTTCGCGCCGCCGGTCTTCCCTGTCCGGTCGTGAGCGTCGGATCGACGCCGACGGCGCTGTCCGCCCGCACGCTGGACGGCGTTACGGAAGTGCGCTCCGGCGTGTATGTGTTCTTCGATCTGTTCATGACGAATGTCGGCGTCTGCGCGATCGACGATATCGCCCTTTCCGTGCTGACGACCGTGGTCGGCCACCAGGTGGAAAAAGGCTGGGTCATCGTCGATGCCGGATGGATGGCGATGAGCCGGGACCGCGGCACGGCGCGCCAGCGCCGTGATTACGGATACGGGATCGCCTGCGACGTGAGCGGAAAGCCGCTCAAGGAGGAGCTGGTCATGATCGCGGCAAATCAGGAGCATGGAATCCTCGCCGCGACGAGCGGACGTCTCGTCTCTCCTGAAGATCGCTTCCCGATCGGCACGCGGCTTCGAATACTTCCCAATCACGCCTGTGCCACCGGCGCGCAGTTCTCCGAATATCGGGCCGCCACGGAGAACGGCATCGAGACATGGCGGAGGTTCAATGGCTGGTGACATTGATTACCTCAGACCTCAGGGAATGGCGGTTCCTGGCGGGCACTACAGCCATGCCGTGAGAGCCGGCGCTTTTGTCTTTGTATCGGGCCAATTGCCGATCGCCGCCGATGGCGCGCGGCTGGCTGATAAGGACTTTCAGACCCAGGCGCGTCAGGTATTGGCCAATCTCGCGGCAGCCCTGGCGGCGGCAAACAGCTCGGCCGACAGGCTCATTCACGTTCGCGTCTACGTCACCGACATCGATGACTGGCCGGCCTTCGACAAACTCTATTCCGAATGGATCGGCGCCGTCCGGCCGGCCCGCGCGGTCGTTCCGGTTCCTACGCTGCACTACGGTTTTCGTATCGAGATCGAAGCCGTGGCGGGCGCGATTTAACGGCACACGGCGAGGGCCGAGGTGCGGACTTTGACAGCAATCGCTCGATAGCGACGGCAATCGCTCTGGCGCAGCCGCAGCCCCGATCCGCTACACCGTCACGGTGCCCACTTCCAACCGGACGGAGAAAAAGATGATCTGGAACAGCATCGATACCCCCCGTGCGATCGCGGCGCCTTCTGCGCGCTGGTCTGGTTTTGCCCGCAGGACGACTGAGACGGTTTCCGACCTCGCCGGCGTCGTTCACAACCTGGTTCTGGACATCCGCGACAGCTACCGGCCCGAGCTGCACTACATGCGTGGCCCAGGCCCGAAATGGCGCGCCAAAAACAGAGTGTAGGGTTGGCAAAGGCACGTATCCGGCCGTGCCCGATCCGCCGCAGGCCGCGCTCAAGCGCAAGATCGCCGAAATCCGCGCACGGGCGACGGCCGGCGCGAATGCGGCGGCGCCGTCATCTTGAAGATCGCGCCGCTGCTGATAGCGGACAATGTCGCGCTGGCGTAGCGCGAGACCGTGCTCGGCAGAACTACGCGCTACGCTTGACCGTACCGGTCTTCATCAGGCGCTCGAGTTCCAGGACGGTCTGCTCCTCGGGGATTTTGTCCACCAGCGCGATTTCCCCGCAGAGGCGGTTCAGCGCCGACACGTATAATTGTCGTTCGCTGAAACTCTGTTCGGATTCGCCCGGTCGGAAGAGGTCCCGAGCGACCTCCGCGACCGCGATGATATCTCCCGAGTTGATCTTGCTTTCGTATTCCTGCGCAAGCCGGGACCAGTTGCCACGGCTTTTCCGGGGAGATTCGCTCAAAACCCGCTTCGCTTGCTGGACCGTAGACAGATTCGACAGCTTGCGCATTCCGACGCCCGCAGCTTTCCCGACGGGAACGCGGACGGTCATTTTGCTTTTCGTGAAATAGATCACGAAGAATTCCAGGCTGGCTCCGGCAACGGTCTGCTTTTCAATCGAGAGAATCTGTCCTGCGCCATGTGCCGGATAGACGACAAACTCCGTCGCCTTGAATCCCAATCGAAGATTTCCGTTTTCCTGCGCATCTGATGGCGCCGAGGCTGGCTCCGACGCCTCCGGGAAACGATCGGATTTCGCTGTTTGACCGTCCAAGCTCATGTCGCGGTTCGACTCCTTCGGATGTTGCACCGACTGATCGCCAATCACGCGGCAGATTACTCGAACGTTCCAGTCGTTGCGGCGCGCTTCGCGCCGTCTTCGCTAACTCAACTTCATTAAGCTGGAGAAGCTGACATCGCCACGACAATGATCGCGCGCATCGGATTCCCATCGCGTCATGTGGCTTATCGGCAACTTGTTCCGAACGGAAACGAGGTTTTACCCACAGACGGCTTCGCTGTTCGATCGCGCGGCATGGCCGTTCGCATTATCGAGGTTTCTGCTTACCGCCAGCAGATGCACGAACGCGCTTGGTTTTGGCCGTGCGTTTCTGCGCGGCGCGCGTGTTGCGAGAGGGACCTGCGCGCTTGCGGGCAGGCTTGTCGTTGCGAATGGGTTCGGGCAGTGGGTCAACAGGCTGGGGCTGCGTATTGCGGACCGCCTCGGCCAACATTCTGTGCAGGTCAGCCTTGGTCAGAGCGGAGGGCTTTGTCATTCTACCGCTATCCTTTCGAATTCGCGCCCCTCACCGGCCGGGCGATCAACCTTCAATCGTCGGCAATTTCAGACGGGGCGCGTCTCAAGATGACGATACCGCAGCAACGGCGTGCTGCGACGAAAACCGCCGATTAAGCTTGCCAATTAGGTTTAATCGCCGCTGGACACTGCGGACGGGGAGGGCGGGCAAAGGAGCGTTAACGACTGTGCCGACCATCAGGTCGGCCCGCGTGCGTAGAGATGGACAGGAGCTACCTACGCGCTCTGCGCCGTCTTTACGACGACGACCTTGTCGTCCTGGGCATGGTCCTGCGCAGCGTGGCGCTTGAGATGTTCGCGGCGCAGGGTGATCTCGTCGCGGACGAATTCATAGCCGAGCTTGAAGGTGTCGAGCCCGTCGCTCGAAATGGTGCCGTCGCGCAGCCCGATCACCACGCCGCGCAGGACGCCTTCCAGCTCGTCCTGCAACTCGTCGAGGGCATCGAGGGAATCGGCGAATTCCATGCGCTCGCCGATATCGAGAATGGCGGTGGCGAGCTGGCTGGCCTTTTCCGGCGCGACCCGCGTGACCTTGGCGTAGATCGCGGCAAACATCGTGCCGATGATGCTGAGCGCGGCCAGCGCGACATACATCAAATCGCTGTAGCGCTCGACGAACGACTTGATTTCGTCATTGATATATTCGGCGGCGCCCGGATGCGCCACGATAAAGGCGTCCTTGTCGGTCGCCGCCGGCTCGATCTTGGAGGCGAAGCCGTCGGGCAGCGCGAGCTCGGCCTTGTTCTCGTAGATGATCCGCGCGAGGTCGCTGACGGTCGAGGTCGGAAGCTTGGATTGGGCGACCAGCAGCCATTCGAGCCCGATCGTGTCGACGTCTTCCGCCGGGAGGGCAGGGGAAGCGGACAGCATGCCGGTCGCCACCGTTTCCTCCGAGATCGCCGGGTATTTTCTGGCGATCGCCTTGGCCGATTCAATCGCGTTCAGCGTGAAGCCGCCGCGCCTGGCATATTGCTCGTAGCTCTTGTCCTTCACGATCTGCGAGGCGTGCGCGATCTTGACCACGGCGGTAAAGCCCGCGGCGAACAGCTGGTCGAAGCTCTGGTTCGGCGGGGCCAGCTGGACCCGTGTGGCGGCGTCCGGCGTATCGGACAGTTCGAGAAGGCTGCGCACCAGCGTAGCGCCGCTCTCGCTGTCGGCGATGACGGCGATCTTCTTTTTCTTCAGCTCGGCGATCGATTTGATCTTCTTGCCGGTCGGGCTGATCAGGAGAAGCAGGTCATGCTCGAGGATCGCAACCGACCGGGCGCGGGGCGGGATGCGGGCGTCGGTGCGCAGGATGGCAAGGTTGGCTTCCTTGCGGTCGAATTGCGACAATGCCTTTGCATTGTCACCATTGGGCACGATCTTGAGCCGCAGCCGGGAGGAATTGTTTTTCAGGACCGTCGCCAGCCGTGTGGCGAAACGCGCCTCGGGGCCGCTGGCATCGCCGACGGCAAACACCAGCGTCTCGGAATTGCGCAGCAAGGCCCGGCCGCCCCACACCACGGCCGCGGTCAGGGCCAGCGTCAGGATGGAAAACAGCAGGATCTGGGCGCGGTTGCTCTTGACGGTTCGAACGCGGCGACGCGGCATTTTCGGATGCGACGTTGGGGCTTCAGCGCTCATGGCTCGGACCCGGGGGTGAAGGACGTGTCGCCGCCGAACTGGCGCCGCAGGCCGTCCGAGTGAATTCGTAAATGCCTAGAAAAGAACGATAATTTCGCCCGCAGGGCAATGATAGCCCCCTCCTATGGGATTGCAAACCGCGCCCGCCGGTAACCTTACCCAAGGCTCCCCTCGGGGCTGGCGCCGCAGTATCGCAGTTCCGCCACACCGTGCGATTTTCAGACCGCCAAGAGGTGCATTCCGGCACGGGAGGTGTCATAAATAAAGGCAACGTTCGAATAGTCCGGGTTTGAAAAGAACATTGCGCTGACAGCCTAGGCCCCGGTTTTTCGCCACCCCGTCAGTCCCAGCCAAAGGGCGTCAGCTTTGCCGTTTCCTTCGATGTCGTCCTCGGTCGTGGTAGGTACGCTGGTCGGATGGATGC